>SL_3KL_010_SEDDRAFT_10000838_pt1 | contig 26920 bp, 25 predicted proteins | sample SodLakKL_010_SED_2_FD_10381 | JGI IMG/M metagenome (IMG submission 10381) | reverse complement strand
AACCTGCCAAAGTGCTGGGGGCTTGCGTGTTGGCGTTGGCAGTAGGGGGACGCACCTCAACAGAGAGTGCCGTGGGTGACGCCCGGAAAGCAAATCGTCTGAAATACCCCTTCTCAAACAAGCTTGGAAATAACTCTCGCATACCCGCATTCGAATGTCTACCCCGAAACACCAGCAAATTTCGATGGGTTTTCATAATTGTGACAGAATTCTCAAACCGCCGCTATCAATGATGAATCTAGCCGCCTTGCGTCCCAGTTCTTCGGCCTCGGTAGCCGCGCCTGTGCTCGTCGAGTCGATGACCTCAAGGCCATCGGGGCTGGCCAGACGGGCGTGCAAGCGAACCTGGTCTCCCTCGATCTTCGCAAGCGCGGCCAGGGGCATACGGCAATCCCCGCCGAGTTCATGCACAACGGCCCGCTCGGCCCGAATACGGGTCGTGGTGTGAGGGCAGTTGAGGGACTGGAGCAAACGACGGGTCCGTTCGTCGCCGCGACGGCACTGGGCCACGATGACACCCTGCCCCGGCGCCGGCAGGAACTCCGGCGGTTGCAGTGCCAGCCAGTGTTCACGCTGTATTTCCAGGCGCTGCAACCCCGCCGCGGCCAGGATCAGGGCATCAACCTCGCCGCCATCGAGCTTGGCCAGGCGGGTCTGCACGTTGCCGCGCACGGGGACGATATCCAGCTCGGGATACTGGGCAAGCAGTTGGCTCTGACGCCGCAGGCTCGACGTGCCGATCCGGCTGCCGGGGGGCATGTCCGCCGGTGTACGGCCGTCGCACGTGATCCACCAATCACCCCAATCGCCGCCGGCGAGGTAGGCGGCCAGTTCGAATTCCGGAGGCGACTCGGCCGGCACATCCTTGAGGGAGTGCACTGCGATGTCGGCCTCTCCGTCGAGAATCGCGCGCTCCAGCTCCTTGAGAAAGACTCCCTTGCCGCCGATCTCCGACAGGGAACGATCCAGGACTTCGTCACCGCGGGTGCTGAGCGGCACCAGTTCGACCTCGAGGTCGGGATGGTGGCGACGCAGCAGGTCGGCAGCATGTTCACTCTGCCACAGAGCGAGCAACGATTTACGGGTGGCAATTCTGAGCATCGACTTATCTCAATCCTTTTTCATCAACAACTTGCGTACTACAGGAAGATTGCGGCGACTGACCGGCGGACAATACTCCGAGCCGTCGACCTCCACGCGCTCCTGACCGTCGGCGTCACGATGCAACCCCCGAAGTGAATTGCGGGCCACCAGCGCCTTGCGGTGCACACGTATGAAGCGCCCCGGGAAACGCTCTTCAAGGCTGACCAGGGATTCCTCGATCAGCGCCATGCCGCCGGCGTGATGCACCACGGTGTATTTGTCCTCGGCCACCAGCGCACAGACCTCGGCAACCGGCACGGTGATCGTGCGATCTCCGATACGCGAGACCAGTGTTGCCTGGTCGTCGGGCTGACGCACCCGGGCTCGCTCGAGCGCGCGCTCGAGTCGTTCGCTGCGAACCGGCTTGACCAGGTAATCGACCGCGTCCAGATCGAACGCTTCGACGGCGTAGTGCTCGAACGCGGTCACGAAGATCACCACCGGCGCCGAAGGCAGCGCCCGCAAACGTTCGGCAATCTCAACCCCGTTCAGGCCTGGCATTTCGACGTCGAGCAGCACCACGTCGGGCCGCAGCTCACGACAACGTGCGACCACCTGGCTGGCATCGTGTTCCAGCCCGCAGATCTCGGTATCGTCGAGCGCGCCGACCAGCCGCTCCAGGCGGCGAGTCGCCGGTGGCTCGTCATCGACGATCATGACCCGCAGTGCAAAGTTCACGTCCAGCAATTGTCCAGCCAACGATCGATGGCGGCAATCTCTTCCGGGCAGACTGCATGCTGCATGGGCCAGGTCTGCCATTCCACATCGAATCCGGCCTGCTTCAACCGGTCGGCGCTGCCCTGCCCGAGACCGACCGGGACGATCGGATCCTGGCTGCCGTGCCCCATGAAAATGGGGATGTCGCGTGCCGACGAACCGACCCACCGGTCCAGCCCGTCTTCTTCCAGCAAGTAGGTCGAAAGCGCCATGATGCCCGCCAGGCGCTCGTCGCGTGCCAATCCGCAGCGCAGAGCGATGGCTCCCCCCTGTGAGAACCCGGCCAGAACCAGCCGATCCGGGGAGATTCCCCGCGCCAGCTCGTCGTCGATCAGGCGATCGGTCGCTGCAACCGAAGCCATGATGCCCGAACGGTCCTGGTTACGGTCGATGTCCATGCCCAGGATGTCGTACCAGGCGCGCATGGCCATGCCCCCGTTGATGGTCACCGGCTGTACCGGCGCATGAGGGAAAACAAAGCGCACGGGTCGAGCGGCGGCCGCCGACAGGTGCGGTACAATTGGTTCGAAATCATGCCCGTCGGCACCCAGCCCGTGAAGCCAGATGACCGCGTGCTGCGGATTCGGGCCCGTTTCGCGAACCACGCATTCAAGTCTTTCAGCGGCGATATCGTTCATGCGATCAAGTCTAACCTGCCTGTTGCTGTGTCTTGCCTTCCTGGCCGGCTGCGGCCTGAAGGACGATCTCTATCTGCCCGAACAGGAACCGGCCGCGACCGATTCCAGCGAGGAGGAAAACGATGCAGAGGGTACCTGAACCCGAATTGATGGACGCGCCGGCACAGGCGCGCGCCTACGCCGAGGCCGACTTCAGCGAACCCAATGCCTTGTTTGTCGAGCGGGCATTATCGCATCTGGACACCACCGGCAGCGGAAGACTACTCGACCTCGGCTGCGGCCCGGGCGATATCTGCCTGCGCTTTGCCCGCAGCCTGCCGGACTGGCACATTACCGGCCTTGATGCCGGCCCGAACATGCTGGCGCTGGCAAACGACGCACTGAAAGCGACCGGCCTGGGCGCGCGGGTCGAATTCGTTCTGTCACAACTGCCGGCGCATCCATTCCCGCATCGCTTCGATGCCGTGGTCTCCAACAGTCTGCTTCATCACCTGCCCGACCCCATGATTCTCTGGGAAGCCGTGGTCGAACTGGCCGCGCCCGGTGCCTTCGTGCAGATCATGGACCTGCATCGGCCGCCCGACCATGGAACGGCTGACGCCCTGGTGAGAGAGCATGCTGCCGGTGAACCCGAGATACTCAGGCAGGACTTCTACAACAGCCTGCTGGCCGCCTGGACCGTGGAAGAGGTGGCCGAACAACTCAAGCAGGCGGGGCTTGATGGGCTGAGCCTTTCCCGCCCCTCGGACCGCCACTGGCTGCTCCAGGGACAGGTCAGGCGATGAGAAAGCGCGGGCGCATGCCCTTTACCAAGCTCGAGGCCCTGGGCAACGATTTTGTCCTGGTCGACGGCCGCGATGCCACCTTCGATCCCGAACCGGACGAGATCGTCGCACTCGCCGATCGTCACCGCGGCATCGGCTTCGACCAGCTCCTGGCCTTGCGGGCACCTGGCGAGGCAGACTCGCTGTGTCGGGTCGACGTCTACAACAGCGACGGCAGCACTGCCGAACAATGTGGCAACGGCATGCGCGCGGTGGCCCTGTGGCTGCACCGGCGCGGCGAGTTCGACCGTGTGACGCAGGTCGAAACCGCCGCAGGCCACGTCACCCTGAATTGGCACGATGCCGACGCCATCACCGCCACACTGCCGCCCCCGGACTTCACTCCGGCGGCCTGCGGATTGACACATCACGATCAGTTCCCGGTTGATCTCAGGACAGATGACGAAACATTCAATGCCCATGGCGCGGCATTGGGCAATCCGCACCTCGTGCTGACGTGTCGGCAACCGCCGGGCGACGAGGAGCTCCATCGCATCGGCACCATTCTGAGCCGCCACCCCGATCTCGCCAACGGCGCCAATATCGGATTCGCCTTCGTCGAGGATCGGCACAGGATCAAGCTGCGGGTCTACGAACGCGGGGCCGGACCCACCCACGCCTGCGGCAGCGGTGCCTGCGCCGCGGCCACCGTCCTGATTCGCACGGGGCGGGTCCAAAGCCCGGTGGAAGTCGTCCAGCCGGGTGGAACGCTTGTGATAGATTGGAGCGGAGAAGGCGAACCGGTCGCCATGACCGGGCCGGCCCGCAAGGTATTCGAAGGAGTCATTCCATGGGCAAAATGAAGCAGATCGAGGAAGCCGACGTCATTGAATGGCTGCAAGCACATCCCGACCTTCTCGGCCGTCACCCGGAACTGGTCGACGACTTGGACCTGGTGCACGAGGCCGGCGCTGAATCACTGATCGAGTTGCAGGTACGCCGCCTGCGCACCGAGAACCGTCAACTCAAGGCCCAGCTCCAGACACTGGCCGGCATCGCCGGGGAGAACGAACGACTGATGCAACGCCTGCACCAGCTCACCCTCGAGATCATGACCACGGACGATACCCGCGAGTTCATCGAGCGACTGATCGACCGTCTGGCCGGAGATTTCGAAGCCGGCAGCGTTCGCCTGCACTTGTTCACTCCGCATCCGGAGCTGGGCGAGACCGAGGCGGTCACCCTTCACGAAGGCCAGGTTCCGGACTGGTTCGACGATATCCTCAATCGTGGCAAGATCGTATTCGGTCGACTGACCCGCGCCAAGCTCGAAGTGTTGTTCCCCAACCGCCACGAGTCCATCGGCTCGGCCGCGCTGGTGCCGGTCAACCACACGGGACTGCTGGCGATCGGTTCCGATTCGGCGGGTCGATTCAACCCGGACATGGGCACCCTGTTCCTGGAATTGCTCGGCACCACCATTCGCCACCGTCTCGAGCTGGCCGACGACGCCCGTCGCAAGAGCGCTTGATGAAGTTAGTGTACCCCGCCACTCGTTCTGTTACATTCAGAGCGTGACTGAGTCGACAGTGCAAGGCGCAATCCGCAGCGCAGGCAACGCAGTCCAGGCGGTTTTCTGCGCAAGCCGAACGAAGCCTGGCCGGAGTGCCGCAGCGCGTGTTAGCCCTCTTGGAAAGGACGCTGCCATTCCCTGCGAGGCCTGCCTTGCGGCTAAGCGCTTTCCGGCTCGCTGAATGTTACAGAATGAGCGGCAGGATACACTGGAAGCGGCCATCACCGCCTTTCTCGATCACGCCGCCAACGAAGCCGGCCTGAGCGAGGCCACGCTCGATGCCTACCGACGCGACCTGACGCGCTTTCTTGCCTGGTGCAACGAGCGCGACAGACATGATCCGGTCACGCTGGAGGTCAACGACGTTCGCAGCTTCGCCGCTGCCGAGCATCGTCGCGGACTGAGTCCACGCAGCATTCAGCGGCGTCTGTCGGGGCTGCGACGCTTCTTTCGCTACCTGCGCCGCGAAGGAATCATCGGCGACGATCCCAGCCGCGGCGTGCGCGCCCCCAAGGTTCGGCGCAAGCTCCCGGAGGTACTCGACATCGACCAGGTCCTGGCGCTGCTCGATATTCCGCACGACGACGAGCTGGCCGCCCGAGACCGGGCCATTCTGGAGCTGTTCTATGCCTCGGGTTTACGCGTGAGCGAACTGGCCGGATTGACCTGGGAACGAATCGACATGAACGAGGGCCTGGTACGCGTGGTCGGCAAGGGCCGGCGCGAACGCCTGGTGCCGGTCGGACGGCACGCGCTGAAAGCCCTGGAGCAATGGCGCCTGATCCACACCACCGTGGCCGGCATGGACCAGCCGCGGGTCTTCACCAGCCTGAAGGGCCGGCCGCTGGGCGTGCGCGCCATTCAGAAACGTGTCGCCTACTGGTCCGAGCGCCAGGGACTGGACCAGCGCGTGCACCCCCACCAACTCCGGCACTCGTTCGCATCCCACATCCTCGAATCCTCAGGCGATTTGCGCGCTGTCCAGGAACTCCTGGGCCACGCCAACCTCGCCACTACCCAGATCTACACCCACCTGGACTTCCAGCACCTGGCCAAGGTCTACGATGAGACACATCCGCGGGCGAAGAAGAAGACACCCCCGTAACCCTTTACACTTCACACCTCACACTTAACACGATCTCCCATGGCCATCTGGATCGCCGCCCTGCTCGGTATCATTCAAGGCATCTTCATGTTCCTGCCGGTCTCCTCGACCGCTCACATGGTGTTGACCGAACACTGGTTGCTGGACCGCGGGCACGAGCTGCCCGATCCGGCCAGCCCGGAAATGATCCTGTTCAACCTGGTGGTGCACGTCGGCACACTGGTATCGATCGCGGTGGTGTTCTGGCCATCGCTGAGTCGTTTTACCGTCAATTGCGCACTCGATGCCCGCGACTGGGCGGCTGCCGGCGGACGGCAGAAGCCGGCGGTGTTCCTGCGCCTGTTCCTGCTGGGGATGTTCACCGTGTTGTGCACGGGGCTGATCGGCCTCGGGCTGAAAGCCACTTTCGAGTGGGTCTTCGCCAACCCGCAGGTCATCGCCCTGACCCTGGTCGGCACCGGCATCCTGCTGTACTGGACCGACCGACTCAAGCCGCGTACGCGCGGCCTGAAGAATACGGGATGGGGCACGGCGGCCATTATCGGGATTGCCCAGGGTTTTTCCCTGGCACCCGGCCTGTCGAGAAGCGCGATGACCATCGTCTTCGGGTTGTTCGCCGGCCTCAAGCGTCGCTGGGCGGCCGAATACAGTTTCTTCGTCGCCATTCCCACCATTCTCGCCGCCACACTGGTACAGAGCCGCGAGGTTTTCACCTCCAGCGGTCTGGGCGACATTGGCCTTGGCACGCTGCTGGTCGGCTTCGTGGTGTCTGCCGCGGTCGGTATCGTCTCACTGAAGGTCGTCATCTGGACCCTTTACCGGGCCCAGCTCAAGATTTTCGCCTTTTACGTGTGGATCCTGGCCGCGCTGATCCTGCTTGGCATCGTCGACCTGGGCATGGCCTGAAACAGAGGGCATCGCCCAGTCGCCAGGTCGCCGAAAACACGGGCGCTGATTGCGGGCTTGAGTCAAGAACAGGAACGTCGTGGCGCAAACGGTGACCGTTGAACGGTATTACCTTGCTTCGCGACGCACCTTCAGAAGATCTTCGAGCAAGGCCTTCGCGGTTGGGGGGCGCTGAGAGGGATCCTTGGCCATGCATCTGAGGATGGTGGCTTCCAGGACCGCCGGAATTTCGGGCCAGTACTGCGATGGCGGGGCCGGCTTGTTCTGGACATGGGCCATGCAAACCTCCATCGACGTCTTGCCGGAGAACGGAAGCTGGCCGGTGAAGAGCTGGTTCATCATCACACCGGTGGAGTAGATGTCGCTGCGGGCATCGGCGGTCTCGCCGAGCAGGACTTCCGGGGCCATGTAGTTGGCGGTGCCCACGATGGCGCCGGTACGGGTGAGGTCCTTGCCTTCGTCCACCGCCTGGCGGGCAATGCCAAAATCCATCAGACGGGCATTGCCGCGCGGGTCCAGAATGATGTTGCCGGGCTTGATATCACGGTGGAGCACACCGGCATCGTGGGCCGCCTGCAGACCGCTGAGCAACTGAGTGGTGACCCGGAGCCCGGCGGCCAGACTGAGGCGGCCCGATTTTTCCAGCAACTGGTCAAGAGTCACTCCGCGCACGTATTCCATCGAGATGACGGGCAAGCCGTCCAGCTCGAAGAAATCATGCGTGCGAAGCACATTGGAATGAGTGATTCTACGCGCCAGCCGGATCTCGCTTTTCATGCGCTCGAGATACTCCGAATCCTCGGCCAGCGCCGGCTTGAGCAACTTGAGCGCGACCACATCGTCGAGTTTGTGATCACGCGCCCGATAGACGCTGCCCATGGCGCCCTCGCCCAGTGACTCGAGTATCTCGAAGCGTTCTCCCAGCACATCTCCTTCTTTCAGCACTTTTCGCGAACCGGCAGCGCGGGGAGCGGTTGTCGTGGCAGTAGCGCCCGGATCGTCGTCCACGATGGCTGTCAGCACCTGGTGAAAGCGTCGGTTGCCGGAGCGACCGTCGACAATCGCCGTTTCGATACGGCCGGTTTCGATCAGCGGTGCAAGCCGCTTGTAGGCGGTGGGAGAGACCAGCATTCGTCCCGGGGCGGCTTCGCGCAGCAGTGCTTCGATGTGAATGACCGGCTTGCCCGCGAGCACGGGGTAGCGAGTCGGCCCGAGCTCAAGCCTGGCGCTGTCGATATCGCCGTAGGCCAGGGCCATGGACGCCTTGCTGCCGTTGGACCCGATTCGACCGAGCACACTGGCGATCAGGTCAGGCAAGCTGTTCCCGCGGTCGGATTCGAGGACCAGAATGAGACGGGCGCCACCGCCGGGCACGAGACTGACCTTGTGTTTACTGGCCGTCTGAATCACCCCGGGCAGTCCTGCCTCACTGTCTTTCGGGTCGCCCGGCCATTCGATACCGACCAGCCAGGCAGGACCCGGGCGCACCTCGCCGGTGAGGTCCGGGGCCGCCTTGTCGGACGGTGACGTGCTGTGTTCTTCCATCTGGCGCGAGAGGTCAGTGACGTAGCCGGCGATCTCCTGCTGCTCGCGCAGGTCGGCGAGCAGGCGATTGATCGCGCGTGCCAGCGTGCCAACCTCATCCTTGCGGCGGGTGTCGGTCAATTGCTCATAGTCGCCTTGAGCGGCCTGGTCGGCGACCGCAGCGAGCTCTCCGACCGGACGGGCGATGCGACGGGCGACCAGCAGCGACAGGCCAAGGGCAATGAGGACGGCCACCACCCCGCCGGCGATCAGGGTGGTCTGCAGGTTCTGAAATCCGGCCAGACGGGCGTCGAGGGAGTCGATGGCCAGGGCGGCGCCGAGTACCTCGCCACCGGGTGCGGTAATCGGTTCGAGCCGCGCGACCCAGGCCTCGCCCCCCAAATCGACATCGAATCGGCCAACGGCTTGCCCCGCACGCAGCCGGGCGAGGACGTCGCCGGCCTCGGCAAGCTGCCTGAAAAGCTGTTCACTCCGGCGCAGGTCGAGCGTGCTGGCACCGAGAGACTCACGCTCCTCTTCCAGGGTAATGAAAGCGACATCGACTCCCGAGACACGCTTGATGTCTGCGGCAACTTCGTCGTCCACGGCCAGCCCGGTGACGAGGAAGCCGATGACTTCGAAGGCGGTCGCCAGTGGCACCACGGCGACGTTGAACAGGCGGCTGCCTTCGCGCCAGGGTCCGTATTCCGGAATCAACTCGTCTATGACCGGGGCGACCATTGGGTGCTCGCCGAATATTCGCCCGCCGATGTCGGGGCGATCGGTATGCACCAGTACGCGTCCGTCGGCATCGAGCATCATGGCAAAGTCGAAACCCATTTCCCGGCGCCTGTCGTCAATGAGGTCGAGAATCGAACGCAGGTCGATGTCGTCGCCGTCGAACTGACCGCGGGTCGCCTCGACCAGGTAGGCGGTGTCGTGCGGATCGGCGGCCAGCAGGTCGGTGGCCAGCGCCAGCTCGCGCGCTCGCGAGCCTTGCAGGTAGCGCTGCATGGCCTGAGTGGCTTCCAGCGAGTCGCTGACCGCCTCGGAGGCGATGCGCTGGCTCATCAGCCAGGTCACACCGATGGCGATGGTGACAGCCAGGCTGACCAGGACAACCGTGACGATGGCGATTCTCGAGGCGAGTGAATTCACTGGATTCAGTACCTGCCGCGACGACGCATTCGCCTGGGGGGTGATTCGGCTTCGCGAACGGTCAGCTCAAGGCGGGCATCGTGAAAGTACTCCTTCCCGCCTTCCAGTTCGATGTGCTTGCGTTCGGCACTGGCGCGTTCATGCCAGACGATGAGCCGGCCCGCTCCGGCGGGCAGACCTTCGAGCACGAAGCGGCCGTCGCGGTCGGGCTTTGTGAAATGCGGACCATCGACGACCATGATGTGGGCGGACATGCGAGAGTGAACATTGCAGAACACCCGCACCAGACCAGGGTGATCGAAGCGATGGGTCTTGCCCGGACTCTCGCCGTAGACGCCCAGGTCGAAACGGTTCTCGCCGGAGGTGGAGAACACGTTGTGCAGAATCGGATCCTCGTTCGGAAACCGCACCTCGGTACCGGCCGGTATCACCAGTACCCGGGGCAGAAACTCACGTCGCCGCGTGGTCATCTCGACCGTCTCGCCACCCTTTCCCGCGTACGACTGCTCATCGGGTTCGAAATAGACCACGGCATTGGCGAACTCGCTTCGATCGCGCACCGTCTCGCCATCTTCGGACACAAGTTCCACTCGACCGCTGACCCGGGCGGTGGCATGCCCGGCGGCTTCACCGGCACTGTCTTGCGATATTTCGGCCACGGATTCAGGGGGTGTGGCGAACAGCCCGGCATTCACCAGGCACATCGCGAGGACCAGCGCGAGTCCCGTCGGACAACTCACTTGGTACACAGCTTTTACCATGGAAGCGAGGATACACTGTCGTGTGAAGTCATGACATGAGCGAACCTCGATCCGAGGCGTACCGGCCCTCCGGCCAGGATGGCGATTGTCCTCCGCCACCACCGACCCCATGTTGCACATTCAACCCGCAACAGGCAGCCACAGTCATGGAACAGTATCGAGGCACGACGATCGTATCGGTCCGGCGCGGCAACCAGGTCGTGATTGCCGGCGATGGACAGGTGTCTCTGGGCAACACCGTGATGAAGTCCAATGCCCGCAAGGTCCGCCGCCTCTACAAGAACCAGGTGCTTGCCGGCTTCGCCGGGGCCACCGCCGACGCCTTCACCCTCTTCGAGCGCTTCGAGTCCAAGCTGGAGATGCACTCCGGCCATCTCACCCGTGCAGCGGTGGAGCTGGCCAAGGACTGGCGTACCGACCGCATGCTTCGACGCCTGGAAGCCCTGCTGGCAGTGGCCGACCACGAAGCCTCGCTGATCATCTCGGGCAACGGTGATGTCATCGAGCCCGAGGAAGGACTGATCGCCATCGGTTCGGGCGGCCCATTCGCGCAATCGGCGGCAAGAGCGCTGCAACGCCATACTGAACTCGATGCCGAGACCATCTGCCGCGAGGCGCTGACCATCGCCGGCGAGATCTGCATCTACACCAACCACAATTTCACCGTCGAGACGCTGGAGATCGAATCCGGCGACTCGAACTGAAGGAACCCGACATGTCGCAGATGACCCCACGCGAGATCGTCCAGGAACTGGACCGGCACATCATCGGCCAGGCCGCCGCCAAGCGGGCCGTCGCCATCGCACTGAGAAACCGCTGGCGGCGCATGCAGGTCGACGAGAAACTGCGCAAGGAGATCACGCCGAAGAACATCCTCATGATCGGCCCGACCGGGGTCGGCAAGACCGAAATCGCACGCCGTCTGGCCCGGCTGGCCCGCGCCCCGTTCGTCAAGGTCGAGGCGACCAAGTTCACCGAGGTCGGCTATGTCGGCAAGGACGTCGAGGCCATCGTGCGCGACCTGGTCGAGGCGGCGGTCAAGATGGCGCGCGACGAGGCCATGGCCAAGGTGCGCTCGCGTGCCGAGGACGCCGCGGTGGAGCGCGTGGTCGACATCATGCTGCCGAAGCGCCAGGCCACCGGTTTCGACAATTCCCCGGAGGAACCGGCCGACAACCAGTCCGAGACCCGCCGCAAGATGTTTACCCGGTTGCTCAACGGTGATTTCAACGATCGCGAGATCGAGATCGACGTCGACCAGAACATGGGCGTGGAGATCATGGCACCACCGGGCATGGAAGAAATGACCAGCCAGTTGCAGCAGATGTTTTCCAACATGTCCGGACAGCGCAAGCAGAAAAGGCGCATGAAGGTCAAGGACGCAATCCCGCTGCTGATCGAGCAGGAAGCCGCGCGCATGATCAACGACGAGGAGGTCAAGCAGCAGGCCCTGGCCATGGCCGAGGAAAACGGCATCGTCTTTATCGACGAAATCGACAAGGTCGCCCGCCGCGCCGAGGGTGGATCCTCCGGAGAGGTCTCGCGCGAAGGCGTGCAACGCGACCTGTTGCCGCTGGTCGAAGGCTCGACGGTCAATACCCGCTACGGGCCGGTCAACACCGACCACATGCTGTTCATCGCCTCCGGTGCGTTCCACGTCGCCAAGCCCTCGGACCTGGTGCCCGAACTGCAGGGCCGGCTGCCGATTCGCGTCGAGCTCAGGGCCCTGACGGCCGATGACTTCAAGCGCATCCTCACCGAGACCGACGCATCGCTGACCGAGCAGTACATCGCGCTGCTGGCCACCGAAGGCGTGGATGTCGAATTCACCGATGACGCCATCGACCGACTGGCCGAGATCAGTTTCGCGGTCAACGAGTCGACCGAGAATATCGGGGCAAGGCGCCTGCACACCGTGATGGAGCGGCTGCTCGAAGACATTTCCTATACAGCGCCCGACCAGTCGGACGACAAGCTGTCCATCGATGCGGCCTACGTCGACAAGTACCTGGAGGATCTGGCCGGCAACGAGGATCTCAGCCGCTACATTCTCTAAAAAGAAGCGAAATACCAAGGAGCTCAACATGAAGACCAGTGATATCCGTGCCGTCATCACCGGCGGCGTTTCCGGCCTGGGACTGGCCGTGGCCGAACACTTCGTCTCGCTGGGCGGCAAGGTCGCTCTGCTCGACGTCAACGAGGAGAAAGCAACCGAGGCAGTCGGCCGGCTCGGCGACGGCAAGGCGAAGTTCTTCCGCGTCGACGTGACCAGTGAAACCGATGTCGAGAGCATCCTTGCCGAGGCCAGCAACTGGCTGGGCGGACTCAACGTGGCGGTCAACTGCGCCGGCATCCTCGGTGCCGGACGCGTGCTGGGCCGGGAGGCGCCGATGCCGCTGGAGACCTTCTCGAAGACCGTCATGGTCAATCTCGTCGGCAGCTTCAACATCGCCAAGGCTGCGGCCAACCTCATGCAGCACAACGAGGCAGGCGAGGACGGCGAGCGCGGCGTGATCGTCAATACCGCCTCGGTCGCCGCCTTTGAGGGCCAGATCGGACAGGCCGCCTACTCGGCCTCCAAGGGCGGCGTGGTCGGCATGACCCTGCCTATGGCACGCGAGTTCACCCGCTTCGGCGTGCGCGTGATGACGATTGCCCCGGGTGTCTTCCATACCCCGATGGTCGACATCATGCCGGAAAATGTGCAACAGGCCCTGGCCGACTCCATCCCCTTCCCCAAGCGCCTGGGCAAGCCCGAGGAGTTCGCCCGCCTGGCGGCCCATATCGTCGAGAACAGCTATTTCAACGGCACCACCCTGCGCCTCGACGGCGCCGTGCGTCTCGAACCGAAATAAGGTGACGGGTGACGGGTGACGGGTGACAGGTTGCCCGGACTTGAGATAGCAGCGGCGACAAGCGGTGGGATTGCAGACTTCGGCCTAATTTTTTCATCAGGCCCCAAGCGCCCCCGTTTCACCTGTCACCTGTCACCCGTAACCCGTCACCCGTCACCTGCCACCTGCAACGAAATTGATGTAGTGTCGACACCGGGCATGCAGTATCCGCAGCGGGCGGAGGCAAGGCATTCCGTCCATCCCGAACAATACCCCGCCAGAAGAAAGAGGACGACGCCATGGACAACATCACCGAGTGGTTCGAGCAAATGAATTATATGGAGGCACTGATGCAAATCATCGGCGCCATCCTGATCTTCATCGTCGGTCGCTGGATCGTGCGAGCACTTGTCGCATTCATGCGACGCCAGCTCAACAAGCGCGAGATGGACGCCATGCTGGTCAGTTTCCTCGGCAACATCGTCGGTGCCGTATTGACCGTGGCTGTAGTGCTGGCGGCAATTGGCTACCTCGGTGTACCCATCACCCCGCTGATCGCGATACTCGGTGGCGCCGCGCTGGCAGTCGGACTGGCGTTGCAGAGCTCATTGAGCAATTTCGCCTCCGGCATCATGCTGGTTGGATTCCGTCCTTTCACTCGCGACGACTTCGTCGAGGCCGGCAGCGTTTCGGGCACTGTCATGCGAGTCGGCATCTTCAACACCGAGCTGAAAACTCCCGACAACCGCTACGTGGTCGTTCCCAACAGCTCGATCACTTCCAGCCCCATTACCAATTACTCGGCCTACGATACTCGTCGCATCGACCTGATCATCGGGGTCCACTACGAAGACGATCTCAAGCTGGCACGCGACACCATCTCACGCGTGCTCGAAAAGCATGACAAGGTGCTCGACGATCCCGCCCCGACCATCATGCTGATGGATCTTGGCGATTCCAGCGTCGACTTCGCCGTACGCCCCTGGGTCAATGCGGCCGACTTCTGGCTGGTGCGGGGCGAACTGCTCGAACAACTCAAGACCGAGCTGGAAGCGGCTGGTTGCTCGATTCCGTTTCCGCAACGCGACGTGCATGTGTACGACGAGGGCAAGGCGGCTTGAGGCTGTCGCTGTGAGAGGTGAAAGGTGAAAGGTGAAAGGTGAAAGGTGAAAGGTGAAAGGTGAAAGGAAGAAGCGTAGTTCCGGCGTTGGCTTACAGGCAGTGATGCCCACAGGTGGTCAATGGCTCAAGCCCAGCCCTTGGCCACGACTTTTGCCCGGAGCCTGCAAGACCTCCCCCCTTTTTACTTTTTTCCTTTCACGGCGCGCGGCGACCGCGCGCCCTCAATCCTCCGCCCTGAACCCTCGAATGATGTAACCACCCGATTTCTCGTCGTGCTGGAGTTCAAGCAGGCCCTGCTTCTCGGCTTCCTTGAGCAGTTCGGAGAAATTGCGGAAGCCGTGGTAGCTCTCGCTGAAGCCCGGCTTGCGGCGCTTGAGCGCCTGCTTGACCATCGAACCCCAGACCTTCTCTTCCTCATCACGGTCGGAAAACAGCGCCTCGGTCGTCTCCAGCAACAGGTCGAAGGCCGCCTGCTGGCGATCATCCACTGCCTTGGCACCGGTCTTCTTCTTTTTCTTCTTAGCCACCTTCTTTTTCGATGCCTTGCGCGAGGGCTGGCGGATCAGGTCATCGTAGAAGATGAACTCGTCGCAGTTCGACATCAACAGGTCGGACGTCGAACTTTTCACCCCCACGCCGATGACCATCTTGTCGTTCTCCCTGAGTTTGGAGACCAGCGGTGAAAAGTCGGAATCACCACTGATGACGACAAAGGTGTCGACATGTGCCTTGGTGTAACACAGGTCCAGCGCATCAACCACCATACGGATATCGGCCGAGTTCTTGCCAGACTGACGCACGTGTGGAATATCGATCAACTCGAAGGCCGCCTCATGCATCGGCGGCTTGAACTCGCGGTATCGACCCCAGTCGCAATAGGCCTTCTTGACCACGATGTTGCCCTTGAGCAGCAGTCGTTCGAGTACTTTCTGGATGTCGAATGCCTCGTAGCGGGCATCACGCACGCCGAGGGCGATATTCTCGAAATCACAGAACAGGGCGAGGTTGCGGGTCTGATTCGTTGACATGAGGAAATGTTGGTCGTTGTGGTGACCCCAAAGGTAAATGCCGCTGTCACAAAAGTAAATTCCTGTGTGCCGCATTGTTCTCCCGCGCCCTACAATAGTGCCCCATGAATCCTGCGACGGTGATTTTCAGCCACGGCCACCTGTCCAGTCCGGACAGCAGAAAGATTGTCGAGTTGGCACCGGTGGCCGAGGCGCGAGGCTTTCGTGTCGAAGCGATTGACTACCGTGACCTGCGCGACAATCCGGTTGGGCGGGTGCAGCGGCTGTTGCAGCGGCTGCGTGAACTCGATCGACCGGCTGTACTGGTCGGTTCTTCCATGGGGGGCTACGTCTCGCTGGCGGCTGCCGAGCAAATGCCCGTCGCGGGATTGTTCCTGATGGCACCGGCTCTGTTTCTCGAGCATTACGTCGATGGTGGTGTCGTACCGGATTCCTACCAACCGAAGACCCGGCACGTCAGTATCGTTCACGGTTGGCGTGACGACATCATTCCTTGGCGCAACAGCTTGAAGTTCGCCGAGCAATCGCATGCCGTACTGCACCTGTTCGATGGCGACCACGTCCTCCACGGATGCCTCCCTTCCATCGCCGCCAGCCTGGACGATTTCCTGCTAAAAACCCACGCCTGAATCACCGCTGATCCGGGCCGACCGGCCAGTGAACTTCTGGTCAACACGCGCAGTCGTAGCCCCAACGAGCGTCAAGCTCGATGGCCGGTCTCAGGCATGGTTCCGGCCCGATTTCCACAACAACAGTCACAAGGATGCAGCCATGAAGCACATAACACGTCTGCTCGTCGGAGTCACCGTAGTCGGTGCGTCCACCGCTTCCCTGGCCAACGACTTCAATTTCGAAGCGGGCGGCTCCTGGTTCGACCTGGAACACGGATCGGCCTGGGGGGCGGATGTCACCTGGCACTTCGACCCGGTTCGTCCGGGTAACGGGCCGCTGGAACAGGCCGGCTTTCTCAACCGCTCGAGCAACATTCGGCTTGACTACCTCCGCGACACCAGCGGAGATTTCGATGCGCTCGGAGGCATGCTCGAACTTTACCTGGAAGGCTTTTTCGCCGGCTTTGGCCTGTCACGCTTTTCCAATGGCTTCGATATCGACAGCTACAGTCTCCGCGGCGGCTGGATGATGGGCCCGAACACCCGGATCACCGGCAATTGGGACCGCATCGAAACACCATTTGGCAGCGACACCGATATCTTCAGCGTCGGCGTCAAGCATGTCGAACTGCTCGGCGGCGGCACGGCATTCCACGTCGACGGCGAGATCGGTGCGGCAACCAACGGCAGTACTGAATTCGCCTACGCACTGCGTGCCGATTATTATCCGATGCCGGAGTTGGGTTTCGGCCTGCGCACTGCCGGAATCGGTTCGGACAACGACTACGGATTCGGCGCCCGATACTTTTTCACCCCCCAGATCAGCGGCGAGTTCGAGTGGCTGCGCCACGACAGCACCAGTGACGATACCGTCCAGTTCCGGCTGGGCGCACGCTTCTAATGGACCGCGCGGCCAATTAGGTCACGCCGTCCATTGGCCCAGTGCCTCGCCGGTGGATATCAACCGGCGAGGCGCTGTGGTATAAGGGCGCCATGAATGCACGCACAGTCGCCATCGCGGTTCTGGCCGCGCTGCTGGCAGCTTGCCAGCCCGCCGAGGAAGAGGCGCCTCCCGATCACGCGGCTCCCGGCATCCTGGCCGGGAGCGCTTTCTACTTCGAACGCATCTCCATGCCGGAAGACGCCTCGCTGGAGTTGGTCCTGATCGACACTTCTGGTTCAACCGACCGGGTCCTGACCCGTGCGGTCATCGATGATGTGGGTAGCCCGCCTTACCCGTTCGAACTCCAGTACGACCCGGCCGGTGTCGACCCGGCCAATTCACACGAGTTGTGGCTGACGCTCTACATGCCTGACGGCAGCGCCCGTTTCAGTGCCGAAGCGCCCGTCGATCTGTCGCGCCGCGAAATGCAGCAAGTGCGCCTCATTGCCCTGGAGCCGGACAGCGAAACAGTGGTGGAGGAAGAAGTCGAACCGGCGCCTGAAGCCGTCGAAAACGACGACGCCGACAACGATGACGCGGACGAAGCAGCGCAAACCGGACGTGAGAAGCAAGCTGACCTGACGGAAATCAGCGACTGGCAGTGCGGCGATATTCGCATCGAGATCGTCATCGACGAAGACGACGCCGTGCTCACTCTGCCCTGGAAGGACCAGGTGCTTCGGCAACTGGAAGCCGCCTCCGTAAGCCGCTTTGCCGGCGGTGGCATCGCTTTCTGGTCAGACGCCCCCGACACAGCCACCCTGGAACTGCCGGGACAGGAACCGATTCAATGCCGCCCGTCCCGCCTGCCGTCACCCTGGGCGCTGGCGCGGGATGCGGGAAGCTACTTTCGCGCCACCGGCAATGAACCCGGGTGGGTACTCGAACTTTACGACCGCAACAACCCGGTCCTGCGACTGGAACTCGACGGGGGATCGCGCGAGTTGCTGTTTGACACTGTCATCGAGGATCCCGACGGCGACGGATACATCGCGGAGTCGCCCGGCAACCAGGCGGGCATCATTCTGATCCGGGAATCCTGCCGCGACAGCATGGTGGGTTGGGAATTTCCCTACCGTGTCGAGATGCTGCTCAACGACCGCGAACTCAGCGCTTGCGGGCGCTATCTATGAAATCGGGTGTGGAGAAGTAACGGGGGGCATCCGGGCGATCACGCCCCCGTCTTGAAATGTGAGAGAAATTAAAGAGACCAGGTTTTCAGACGTTGAAGCGGAAATGCATCACGTCGCCCTCGCGGACGATGTACTCCTTGCCTTCCAGACGCAGTTTGCCGGCTGCCTTGGCTCCGGACTCGCCGTTGCAGGCGACATAGTCGTCATAAGCGGTCACCTCGGCGCGGATGAAGCCCTTCTCGAAATCGGTGTGGATGCGACCCGCCGCCTGCGGGGCGGTTGATCCCGCCTTCACGGTCCACGCACGGACCTCCTTCGGCCCGGCGGTGAAGAAGGTCAGCAGCCCCAGCAATTCATAACCGGCGCGAATGAGTCGGTGCAACCCCGGCTCGTCCTGACCCAGCTCGGCAAGAAACTCCGCCTGGTCGGCCTCGTCCAGTTCTGCCAGCTCCGCTTCCATGGCGGCGCACAGCACCACGACCTCGGCCCCCTCGTCGGCCGCTCGCCCACGCACCGCGCTGACGTACTCGTTGTCCTCGGCGGCTCGATCATCAACGTTGGCCACGTAGAGTACCGGCTTGGCAGTGATGAACTGCCAGGTCTTCAGCACCTTGCGCTCTTCATCCTCGACTTCCATTGTTCGCAGCGGGTCGCCTTCGCCCAGGTGCGCAACGACCCGCTCGAGCAACGCGGCCTGGCGCCTGGCTTCCTTGTCGCCCGACTTGGTCTGCCTGGCAACTTTGTCGAGTGCCTTCTCGGCAACATCGAGATCGGCCATGACCAGTTCGGTGTCAATCGTTTCGATGTCCGAGATCGGATCGACCCGGCCCGACACATGGGTCACGTCGTCATCAACGAAACAGCGCACGATGTGGGCAATGGCGTCGGTCTCGCGGATATGCGCCAGGAACTGGTTGCCCAGGCCCTCCCCTTTGGAAGCCCCGGCGACCAGCCCGGCAATGTCGACGAACTGCATCATCGTCGGAATCACCTTCTCGGGCTTGACGATGGCCGCCAGTTCATCGAGGCGTGGATCTGGCACCGGCACCATGCCGACATTCGGCTCGATGGTGCAGAAGGGGTAATTCTCGGCCTGGATACCGGCCTTGGTCAGACAGTTGAAAAGCGTCGACTTGCCGACGTTGGGAAGACCGACGATGCCGCATTTGAAGCCCATTTTGGGAGCACTCCTGATTTTTTCGGTGTCGATGAGCCCTGGAGCTTCACCAACGCGATTTGCCCTGGCCAGAATGGAAAGAGGGATAGACGGGAGAGGGAAGACGGGATGGACTCCCTGTTCTTCCTCACCATCTTACGTCTCCTTCCCGCCTTCCTGCTTGTTCGGCGCAGCACTTTCAGGTCGTGTATGCAAGCGCTGCATTGCCTTTTCGGGGTTTCCCGCCAACAGGTCCGGCAGCGCGTCGGCGGCACGATCGACGGCGCCGAGAATGGCCTTTTCGTCCTCGGCGGTGGCACGGCCAAGCACCCAGGGAGTGACGGCCTCGCGAATACCGGGATGACCGATTCCAATGCGCACGCGCCAGAAGTTCTTGTTGCCGAGATGACTGAAGGTGCTTCTGAGACCGTTGTGACCGCCGTGACCACCTCCCTGCTTGAGCTTGACCGTGCCGGGGGGCAGGTCCAGGTCGTCGTAGGCAATGACAACGTTTTCGGGTGATACACCGAAGTAGTCGGCGGCCGCGCGCACGGCCTGGCCCGAATGGTTCATGAAGGTATCCGGGCGCAGAAAAACGCAATCGGCGCCGAAAAACGGCCGCTTGGCCGCTTCACCGTGCAGCTTGCGATTGGACTTGAGGTCCAGCGCCTGGCGACGATCAAGGGCGTCCAGAAACCAGAACCCGGCATTATGCCGGGTTCTTTCGTATTTCAGGCCCGGGTTGCCCAGGCCAACGATCAGCCAGCGATCGCTCACCGGGCTTCTCAGTCTTCCTTCTTCTCTTCGACTTCTTCGCCGGCTTCGCCTGCTTCAGCCGCGTCGCCTTCTTCACCCTCGACGGCTTCGGCCTCTTCAGCCTCGCCCACGGTCTCGACTTCAGCGGCCTCGCCCATGGCGGCATCGGCCTCGGCAGCCTTCTCGCCGGTGCCCTGGCCGGCACGAATGAAGATGGTGGTCACGATGGCGTAGTCGTCGTTCTCATCGCCGTACTCCAGCGTCGGAATCTTGACCCCTTTCGGCAACGGAATCTGGCTGAGCATGACGCTCTCGCCCGGCTCGAGATTGGCCAGGTCGACTTCCAGGTACTCCGGGAGATCAGCCGGCAGCGCTTCGATCTCGACTTCCACGACCTGGTGGGAAACGACCACACCGGCCTTCTTGCCGGCCGGCGACTCCTCTTCGTTGACGAAGTGAATCGGCACACTCATGCGCAACGTTTCCTTCTCGGAGACACGCAGGAAGTCAGCGTGCGTCAGCAGCGGCTTGAACGGATGGCGCTGCAGGTCACGCAGAACCACCTTCTGCTTCTTCTTGCCGAGATTGAGTTCGAGAATGGAAGCATGGAAAGCTTCCTCCTCGGCCGAGTGCAGCAGGATGTCATGGTCGACGGTAATACTGACAGGCTCCCGGTCGCCGCCGTAGACCACGGCGGGCAGTCGGCCGGCACGGCGCAGGCGGCGGCTCGCACCTTTCCCCACGTCCGTACGCGTTTCTGCCGGAATCTTGTAGGTTTTCGACATGATGAAATTCTCTCGATGATGGTTGAACAACCGGCAACCCGCGACCAGGTCACCGGAGCAAGCCCGCCATTATAAACTGTTGATCGACTGGAAGGAAGCCTGGTGGTTCTAGGTTCTAGGTCCGGGGCCCGACTTCCGCCTCGAGCCGTTTCGCGTCAACCCGTTAACCAACCCCATCACCCGGCTCCACCCATTGCCCAGTGTTCGCCCAGCGCTCCAGTGCTGCCATCCATGGTGCGATATCCAGGCCCTGCCCCGCCAGCCAGGCGTCATCGTAGTAGCTGTCGCGATAGCGCTGGCCGTCGTCGCACAACAGGGTGACGACGCTGCCCTGCTCTCCTTTTTCCCGCATCTCCGAGAGCAGGCGTGCGCTCCCGATCAGGTTGGTGCCTGTCGAGCCGCCGCACTTGCGGCCCAGCCAGCCTTCCAGGAAACGGATCGCGGCCATGCTGGCCGCATCCGGAACGGTCATCATCCGGTCGATGACCGAGGGTATGAAGCTGGGCTCCACGCGCGGGCGGCCGATGCCTTCGATGCGCGAGCCGGCGGTGATGGCCAGATTGGCGTCGCCGGTTTTGTAATAGTCGTGGAATACCGAGTTTTCCGGGTCGACCACGCACAGGCCGGTCGGGCAGCCGGCGAAGCAGCGGATGCGCATGTAGCGGCCGATAGTGGCCGCCGTGCCCCCGGTACCGGCCGAGACCACCACCCAGCGCGGGTGTGGATGAGGCTCGCGCGCCATCTGGGAGAACAGGCTCTCGGCGATGTTGTTGTTGCCGCGCCAATCGGTGGCCCGCTCGGCGTAGGTGAACTGGTCCATGAAATGTCCACCAAGATCCCTTGCCAGTTTCTCCGACTCGGCATAAATGGAACAGGCATCCACCAGGCGGCACTCCCCCCCGTAGAACTCGATCTGGGCGATCTTTTCCGGCGAGGTCCCGTCGGGCATCACGGCGATGAAGCGCAACCCCAGCAAGCGGGCGAAATAGGCCTCGGAGACCGCGGTGGATCCGGAGCTGGCTTCGATGACGGGGGTATCGGGGCCGATCCAGCCGTTGCACAGGCCGTAAAGAAACAGCGAGCGCGCAAGGCGGTGCTTGAGGCTGCCGGTCGGATGGATGGATTCATCCTTGAGATAGAGCTGCCAACCGGACCATGCATCGGGCATGTCCATGCGAATCAGGTGGGTATCGGCCGAGCGGTTGAAATCGGCCTCGATGGCACGAATGGCGTCGGCGGTCCAGCGGCAGTCGCCGCTGTCGGTAGCAGGAGACGGATGTGATCTTTCCATGGCGGGCATGATACCGGGCGTTGAAACCTTCCTGCTAGAATAATGGTCGATATTTGCAGCCAGACTTTCGAAACAAGAGGAAAGACGCCAATCATGAGCGAGAACTTCCGTACTACCGCCATCCCGCGCACGCGACAGGGCGTGGAGATCGACGACAGTGCCCGCAAGGTGCTGCGCAATACCTGGAACCTGCTTTCACTGACTCTACTGTTCAGCGCCGGCATGGCCTTGCTGTCGATGGCCAACAACTGGCCCTACCCGGGCGTGGTCATCACCCTGGTGGGGTACTTCGGCCTGCTGTTTCTGACCATGTACCTGCGCAACTCGGCCTGGGGCCTGCTCAGCGTCTTCGCCCTGACCGGGTTCATGGGGCTGACGCTCGGACCGATCGTCAACGCCTATATGGGCATGTTCAGTAACGGCCATCAGCTGGTGGTCACCGCCATGGGTGCGACCGGTGTTGCTTTCGTCGGCCTGTCGGGTTTCGCCATGGTGACGAAAAAGGACTTCAGCTTCATGGGGCCCTTCCTGTTCGTCGGCATCCTGGTGGCGTTCGCGGCCGGGCTGATCTCGATCTTCTTCAGCATGCCGGCACTGGGGCTGGCCGTCAGCGCCATGTTCGCCCTGCTGATGAGCGGGCTGATCATCTACCAGACCCAGCAGATCGTGCGCGGCGGCGAGCGCAACTACATCATGGCCACGGTGACCCTGTTCGTGTCCATCTACAATCTGTTCACCAGCCTTCTGCACCTGCTCGGCTTCTTCTTCGGCGAGGACTGAGCCCGACGGCTGGCACCACGCAGAACGCCGGGCGAATGCCCGGCGTTCTGCGTGGTGCCAGCCCTACCTCCGCCTTGGAATAAAGCTCTCCAGCAACAGCAAGCCCACGCCGATGACGATGATGGAGTCGGCCAGGTTGAAGGCCGGCCAGTGCCAATCGGCATAGTGCACGTCGATGAAGTCGACCACGTAGCCAAAACGCACCCGATCGATCAGGTTTCCGATCGCACCCGCGAGGATGAGGCTGAGCGCGGTCGGCAGCATGCGGGCGCGGTGCGGCAAGCGCCACAGCCACACCAGCAACACGATGCAGATCACCACCGCCACCCCGGACAGGAACCAGCGCTGCCAGCCGCCGGCACCGGCCAGGAAACTGAAGGCCGCGCCGGTATTGTGCGCCAGGGTGAGATTCAGCCACGAAAACACCTCACGCGGGCGGTAGAGCTCCAGTGCCTGGGTTGCCAGGTATTTCGTCCACTGGTCGAGTGCCACCAGGACCACGATCAGACCCAGCCACAGGAAATACTTCGAGGGTCGCATCGGCAGCATGGCGATCATCCCCAGGCCCGCGTCTCGCCTGGGCCCTCCACGTTGCCCACGCAACGCGCGCAGATCTCGGGATGGTCGGGATTCGAACCGACATCCTCGCGGTGATGCCAGCAACGGACGCACTTGGCGTGTTCGGTGGCGCGCACGGCCACTTTGAGGGTTTCGCCCTCGATCTCGGCCGACTCCATGGCCTCGGTCACCTCGGCCAGATGGACATCAGAGGAAATGAACAGGAAGCGCAGCTCATCGCCGATGGCCGCCAGTTCCTCGCCCAGGCGGCCGGAGGCCTCTAGCGTGATCTCGGCGGCCAGCGACGAGCCGATGGCCTTGTCACGCCTGAGTTCTTCGAGTTTCGGCCCGACCACCTCGCGCACGGCGCGCAGGCGACGCCAGGTCTCGCGGGTGGCGGCATCGGTCGGCTCCAGAGCCTCGTACCATGTGGCCAGCATCACCGACGCCTCGCGTTCACCCGGCATTTCTTTCCAGATTTCCTCGGCGGTAAAGCAGCACACCGGTGCCAGCCAGCGGACCAGCGCCTCGAGGATGTGATACATGGCCGTTTGCGCCGAGCGACGCGCCGGGTGGCCCTCGGGCAGCGTGTAGAGGCGATCCTTGATGATGTCGAGATAGAACGCGCCCATGTCGACCGAGCAGAAGTGATGCAGGCGCTGGTAGATGTTCAGGAACCGGTAGTCCTTGTACGAATCGGCGATCTCTTCACCGAGCTGACAGGCCAGGTCGAGCGCATAGCGATCCAGCGGCAGCAACTTGTCAACCGGCAGAAGATGGCTTTGCGGATCGAAGCCGTTCAGGTTACCGAGCAGGAAGCGCGAAGTGTTGCGGATACGGCGGTAAGCATCCGCCACGCGCTTGAGAATCTCGTCGGAAACGCTCATTTCCTGGCGGTAGTCGGCCGCCGCGACCCACAGCCTGAGAATGTCGGCTCCCAGGGTGTTCATGACCTGCTGAGGCGCGACCACGTTGCCCATGGATTTCGACATCTTCTTGCCCTCGGCATCGACAGTGAAGCCGTGGGTCAGCACTTGGCGATACGGCGCCTCACCGTGCATGGCCACCGAGGTCAGCAGCGAAGACTGGAACCAGCCCCGATGCTGGTCGGAGCCCTCCAGGTAAATGTCGGCGGGCCGGGTGAGTTCCTCGCGCTGGTCAAGTACGCAGTGGTGAGTCACGCCGGAGTCGAACCAGACATCGAGAATATCGGGAACCGGTTCGTAGCGCTCGCCATCGACGCCCAGGCGTTCGGCGATGTCGTCAGCGTACCAGGCATCAACACCCTCCTCGGCGATGATATCGGCCAGCTTCCTGAGGATCTCCGGGGTGTCGGGATGCGGCTGCTGGCTCTCGCGATCACAGAAAAAGCCCAGCGGCACGCCCCAGGTGCGCTGGCGGGAGATGCACCAGTCCGGACGGGTCTCGATCATGCCGCGGATACGCGCCTGGCCCCAGTCGGGCACCCAGCGCACCTGGTCGATGGCCTCGAGCGCCTGCTCGCGCAGACCGGCTTGATCCATGGCGATGAACCACTGCGGCGTGGTGCGGAATGCGGTCGGTGTCTTGTGGCGCCAGCAGTGCGGATAGCTGTGACCGAAGTCTTCGGCCGCCAGCAGGGTGCCGTTGACCTTCATGTGCTCTACGAGCTGGCTGTTGGCCTTCCACACATGCTCGCCGCCGACCACCGGCGTGTCATCGACGAAGATGCCGCGCCCGTCGATGGGATTGACCACCGGCAGGTCATAGATCTTGCCCACATCGAAGTCTTCCTGGCCGTGGCCCGGGGCGGTGTGCACGGCACCGGTACCGGTTTCGGTGGTGACGTGGTCGCCGAGAATGACCGGCACCTGGTAGTCGTTGAAGGGATGTTTGAGTTTCAGGTGCTCCAGCACCTCACCCCGCACCGTGCCAAGTACCTCGACATTCTCCAGGCCGATGCGCTCGCAAACCGCTTTACGAAGTTCGCTGGCGATCACCAGTTCGCGCATCACGCCCTCGCGCTGCCCACGCACGAGATCATAATCGAGCTCTGCGTTGAGACAGACGGCCTGGTTGGCGGGAATCGTCCACGGCGTGGTCGTCCAGATGACGATGCCGGCATCCTTCGACAACGACTCCTGCCCGAACGACCGCGCCAGCTCGGACGGATCGGCGGCCGGAAACAGCACATCGACGGCAATCGAAGTCTTGTCCTGGTACTCGATCTCGGCCTCGGCCAGTGCCGAGCCGCAGTCGAAGCACCAGTGCACCGGCTTGACCCCGCGCTTGAGGTGACCTCGCTCAACGATCTTCGCCAGCGCCCTGAGCATGTTGGCCTCGTAGGAGAAGTCGCGCGTGGCGTAGGGATGGTCCCAGTCACCGAGGCCGCCGAGGCGCTTGAAATCCTCGCGCTGATTGTCGATCTGGCGGTCGGCATACTCACGGCATTTCTGCCGGAACGTGGCTGCATCGACCTTGTGGCCGACCTTGCCGACCTTCTTCTCCACCTGCAACTCGATGGGCAGTCCATGGCAGTCCCAGCCAGGGATGTAAGGCGCACGATAGCCGGCCATCAGTGCCGAGCGCACGACAAAGTCCTTGAGAATCTTGTTGACCGCGTGTCCGATGTGGATATCGCCATTGGCATACGGGGGGCCGTCATGCAACACAAACGTCGGCCTTCCCGAGGTCGCCTCCTGGATCCGTCCATACAGGTCCAGCTCGTACCATCGGTTGAGCATCTCCGGTTCGCGATTGGCCAGCGAGGCCTTCATCGGAAAAGCCGTCTGCGGGAGATTGATCGTGTCTTTGTAATTCATGGTTTCGATAACTGTCTTGTCGTTACTGCCCTGAATTCCGGTTCGCTCACGAAAGTGCCGGTTCCAGGGCCTCCCTTGCCTTCTCGGCATCCTTGATCATCTGACGCTTCATCGCGTCCACGTCATCGAACTTGCGCTCGGCACGAATGAATCTGACGAACTCCACGGTCAAGTGCCGACCATACAGGTCGCCATCGTAATCGAACAGGTGGACCTCGAGCAGCCAGTCGCGCCCGCCGACGGTGGGCCGCAGCCCGATACTGGCCACGCCCGGATGACGTTCCAGGCCCGCTCCGCTGACCCAAACGGCGAACACACCGTGTAGCGCCGGCGGCACTGGCGGGCGCAGATTGACCGTGGCGAACCCGAGCTGCCGGCCCAGTTCGTTGCCACGCAGCACGCGACCCGAGACGCCGTAAGGCCGCCCCATCAGCCGTGAGACGGTATCCAGGTCGCCCTCGGCCAACGCGGTGCGGATTCGCGACGACGAGATGCGTTCACCGTCCTCGACGACGGCATCGACGCATACCAGTTCGAAATCATAGCGCCGGGCGAGCTTCTTGAGCATCGTCACGTCACCGGCCGCGCGCGAACCAAATCGGAAGTCGTGCCCGACCACCACACGCTTCGCGCGCGCGCCGCGCACCAGCACGTCACGCACGAACCGTTCCGGACTTTGCCGGGCGAAATGCTCGTCGAAACGCAGCATGAACATCCGATCGACGCCGTAGTAACGAACCAGATCGATCCGGTCACGCCGGTTCAGCAAACGCTGGACTGGATCCTGCGGCCTGAAAAACGTGGCGGGCAGCGGCTCGAAACACATCACCGCG
>SL_3KL_010_SEDDRAFT_10000837_pt1 | contig 26947 bp, 25 predicted proteins | sample SodLakKL_010_SED_2_FD_10381 | JGI IMG/M metagenome (IMG submission 10381) | reverse complement strand
CCCATTAACCCATTAACCCATTAACCCTTTCGCCCTTTCACCTTTCACCTTTTACCTTCCTTTCCTTGAACCTCCGGTTCAACACCCCCACCATGTAGAATCAGGACCAACTTACTCCGGATTAAATGCCATGACTCTTGACCCTGCAGTGCGCGAGCGAATTGAAACCCAAGTGGCTTCCCACGATATCGTGTTGTACATGAAAGGCACGCCGAAGATGCCCCAGTGCGGGTTTTCGGCCAAGACGGCTGGCATGCTGGATAGCCTGCTGGATGGTGATTACGCATCCTTCAACGTGCTCGAGGACGAGTCGATTCGCGAGGGTATCAAGGTCTTCGGTAATTGGCCGACCATTCCGCAGCTCTACATCAAGGGCGAGCTGGTCGGTGGCTGTGACATTGTCACTGAAATGTTCAATGCCGGCGAATTGCATGAAATGCTGGGGCTTCAAAAGCCTGATCGTACGCCGCCCGAGATCGAGATTTCGGACAAGGCCGCCGACAAGATCCGTGAGTTCATGGATGCTTATCCGGACCAGTACCTGCATTTTTCCATTGGTCCGAACTGGGAGGCGCAGTTCAACATCGGTCCGCGCCAGGGCCATGAAATCGAGAGTGAAAGTGCCGGCATCCGGGTGTTGTTCGATCTGGCCTCGGCTCAGCGTGCCCGCGGTGCGCGTATCGACTGGACCGAGACGGTTCAGGGCGAAGGGTTGACCCTGGATCTGCCCGGTGCCCCGGCGCCGGTTCAGTCCATGACGCCGGCGACCTTGCAGGAGCGTCTCAACTCGGGAGAACGTCTGCTGGTGGTCGACACCCGCAATGAAACCGACCGCCAGTCTCAGCCACTGGAATTCGCCCGGCCGCTGGATGCCGAACTGATGGCCGAGCTCAAGGACGCCGACCGGAATCTGCCTCTGGTCTTCGTCTGCGCCATGGGGGTTTCCAGTCAGGCGGTGGCCGAGCATTACCGCAAGCAGGGCTTTGCCCAGGTCTACAACCTCGAGGGCGGTGTGCAGGGGTTGATGAGCGCCTGATTTCAGGCCAGATCGAATTCCGCCACCACCGGCGCATGGTCGGAAGGGCGCTCGAGCCTGCGCGGTTCCTTGTCGACATAGCTGGTCGTGCAGGATTCGCGCAAGGCCTCCGAGCACAGCACCAGGTCGATGCGCAGCCCCATGCCGCGGCGGAAGGCGGCGGCGCGGTAGTCCCACCAGGAATAGGTCTTCTCGGGCTGGTCGAACAGCCGAAACGTGTCGTGCAGACCCAGATCGAGCATGCGCTGGTAGGCCTCGCGTTCCGGGGTCGAGCACAGGATCTTCTCGTGCCAGGCTTCGGGGTCGTGCACGTCGCGATCATCCGGGGCGATGTTGAAATCACCCATCACCACCAGTTTCTCGTGTTCGCGTAACTCGGCCTCGACCCACGCGGTCACGGCCTGAAGCCAGTCGAGCTTGTATTGGTACTTGTCGGTGCCGACCGCCTTGCCGTTGACTACGTACAGGTTGATCACCCGAACACCGTCGACCGTCGCCGCGATGACCCGCTTTTGCTCATCCGGGTAATCAGGGATCTCGGTGACCGGGTCGCCGAGCGCCGAGGATGCGATCAGGGCCACGCCGTTGTAAGTCGGCTGGCCGGCAAAACCGACGTGATAACCCAGCTCGGCAAACGCGTCGGAAGGGAAGCGATCGTCGGTCAGTTTGGTTTCCTGCAGTCCGAGCGCATCCGGGCGCTGATGATCCAGCCACTCCAGCACCTGCTCCAGGCGGACCTTGAGCGAATTGACATTCCAGCTTGCGATTTTCATGGCAGGCAGTGTACCCAAATTCAATGGTCGGCTCCCGTACAATGCCGCGATGGATTGGATCGAAGCCGTCATTCTGGCCCTCATTCAGGGCCTGACCGAATTTCTCCCCGTCTCCAGCCAGGCCCACCTGGTGCTGTACTCGGTGTTTGCCGGACGCGAGTACCAGGGACTGGATTTCGACATCATTCTGCATGCCGGCTCCCTGATGGCGGTGGTGTTCTACTTTCGTCATGAACTGATCACCATGACGCGCGACTGGCTGGCCAGCCTGCGGGGCGCCCAGGCCAGCGGTGATTCCCGGCTGGCCTGGTGGATCATCATCGGCACCATTCCGGCCGGGTTCTTCGGCTTGTTGCTCAAGGACTACGCCGAGGAAGCCTTGCGCAGTCCGCTGATCATGGGCAGCGCCCTGATCGGTTTCGGCATTCTGCTGGGCCTGGCCGACTGGCGCGGACGTGGCCAGCGTGACGAATACTCGCTGGGCCTGAAGGATGTGCTGGTGATCGGCTTCGCCCAGGTGCTGGCCCTGATTCCGGGGACCTCGCGATCGGGTATTACCATCACCGCGGGCCTGTTTCTCGGCATGAGTCGTGAGGCTGCGGCGCGTTTTTCGTTTCTGCTGTCGATCCCCATCATCGCCGCGGCCGCTGTGCTGGGCACCCGCGACCTGCTTGCTGAGGGTGTCACGGCTGACTGGCCGGTGCTGCTGATCGGCCTGGTCGTCTCGGCCATCAGCACCTATGCCTGCATCCACTACTTCCTGGCCTTTATCCGACGCATCGGCATGCAACCCTTTGTGGCCTACCGAATCATTCTCGGAGTGGTGTTGCTGGCATTTTTCCTGTAGGCGGCGGTTGCATCTCCGACGTTCAACATTGAACCTTCCCCCACCGGCTCGTTCGTGTGCCCCAACCCAAATCAAGACACCGATGGGGTTTGATGGAATCTTTGGGGTCTGTCCGGTTCAGGCTGGAGTTTATGGGTCGGGGCGCCGAGTCGCCTTGCCCGGTGCCGCGCTCGAGGTGAACGGCCTGGTCGATTCTTTGAGTTCAGGGGCGTTCTGGTGCCGACCGAATTGCGTTTGATCGAATGGATACGGGATTGCCTTTAGTGGGGCTCTCGGGTGGTCGAAGAACGGAAAGTCCCTGCCCACTTCCGTCACCTCGAGCCCGGCCCCGGTCAAGCCCACTCGTCGCTTGACGGTTGGGAGTTGGTTGATGATGGAGCTTGAACGAAGCCACCATCAGACTTTCAATCTTCTCCAACCCCCCATCCTGTTTGCACCGCGACAGCGGGCCCGGCAACGGGACTGAAGACTTTGTGGTGAACTTTTCGGACGGCGCCATCAAGGTTGGTCAGTGGATCCCTGGAATTCCTGCAACCATTCGACGATGATGTCAATGGCTGGCGGTTCGGTTTCGGTCAGGGGCAGGGTGACCAGCAGGCCGCGGTGGGAGGCGGGGACGATGACCGGCTCGGGGGCTTCGGGCAGGTGCAGGGATTCGACCGGGACCACGCCGTCGCCCAGATCCTCGCCCAGTTGCGACCACATCTGTTCGAGCTCGTCGGCCAGTTCGGGAGCGTCCAGGTCACCCGCCAGCGCGTCGACGCCGGCAATCATGCCGGCGGTGGGTTCACTGAGCTGACCGCCGATGATGCGGATCGGAATGTCTTCGGGCCAGTCTCGCTGATTGAGTTCGGCCAGGAACTGGCTGTCGGGGCGAAGATCGATCTTGGCGGCCCCGGTGCCATCGCGAAGCCCGGCAAACAACGAGAAGCGTTCAGCCCGGATGTCGGCGATCCACTCACGCACCTCCAGCCAGGCGCGCAAGCGCGCCCAGTCCGAACCCTGATTAGGCGTGGCAACCAGGATGACAGCGTGCACTGATGGGGTCGGGAAGTCGACGTCTTTGTCATTAGACAGGTGACGAGTGATGAAATCCCGGATGACCAGCCCGCCCATGCTGTGTCCGATCAGGACCGGGGGATGATTGAAATCCAGTTCAGTCCAGTATTCGGCCAGCAGATCGGCGCTGCGGTCGATGGCCTGGTCATTGGGATAGCGAAATTCCCAGGCATTGAAGCCGACCTCATCCAGGGCCGGCACCAGTTCATCCCAGATGCCGCCGGGTTCATCCAGGCCATGCAGGAGAATTACATCGGGTGGGCGCTCCTCGGGAAACCGATCCGAGCGCGGAATCCAGCCCAGCAATTCGTCGGGCAGGGTCATCTGTTCGGGAAAGTGCGCGAGCAGGAAATCGTGGACCTGCTCGCGCAATTGGCGTTCATGTTCCGGGTGGCGGTCGGTCCATTTCACCCACCCGATGCTGACCAGAAGCATGGTCAGCATGGCGCCGAGCACCACCATCCATCCTCGCGGACGACGGGAGTTTTCGGGGCGAGGGGCGTTCACCGCCGGGGCTTATTCACGAACATGAACCACCTGGCCACCGAGAAGGGTCATGTCCACCTCGGTGGCGGCCAGTTCATCGTCATCAATGGTGAGAATGTTTCGATCGAGCACGACCAGGTCAGCAAGCTTGCCGGGCGTGATGCTACCGAGCAGGTCTTCGTCGAACACCGCGCGGGCGCAGTCGATGGTGTAGGACTTCAGTGCCTCCATGCGATTCATGGATTGTTCCGGGAAGAAATACTCACCGTGATCCATCAGCCGGGTGACCGAGGCGTGGTAGGACGCGATCGGCGAGATCGGCTCGACCGGCACATCGGTGCCGTTGCAAATGGTGGCGCCGGCATCGAGCAGTGAGCGCCACACGTAGGCCCGTTCGCGGGCGCGTTCAGTGCCCAGGCGCTGCGGCACCCAGGGACCATCGGAAGTGGCGTGAATGCCTTGCATGGAAGCGATCACGCCCAGTTCGGCAAAGCGTGGCACCTCGTCGGGGTGCAGGTTTTGGGCATGCTCGATGCGCCAGCGCAAGTCGGTTTCATCATGTTCAGCGAACAATGCCTCGTACAAATCCAGCGTTTCGCGGTTGCCGCGATCTCCGATGGCGTGGGTGTTGAGCTGGAAACCGTGGCGCAGGGCAATTTCGGCAGTTTCGCGCAAATCATCGACAGGCGTTTGCGGCAGACCGGCAGTGTCGGGCTTGTCGCTGTAGGGCTCCAGCAACCAGGCGCCGTGGGTGCCCAGGGCACCGTCGATCTGGCGCTTGATGGCGCGCACGGTCAGGAAATGCCCGCCATGGCCGACCATGCGGTAGTCGGGCAGCTTGCGGTCCATATCGGCATTGGACTCGCCGCGCACGGCTACGTGCAGGCGAACCGGCAGATTTCCTTGTTCGGCAAGTCGTCTGAATCCGTCGATGTCGGAAAAGCTCGAACCCTGGTCATGGAAAGAGGTGACCCCGTGGGCCAATGCCTCGGTGCCGGCCAGTTCGACCTGGCGTTCGAACAGCGCCTGGCGTTCCTCGTCGCTCATGGCCTGCTCGGCCTCGCCGTGGGCCCGGCGAACCGCGAGCTGGGCGGCCTGGCGCAGAAATCCGGTGGGCTGGCCTTCATCGTCGCGCACGATGACGCCACCTTCGGGGTCTTCAGTGTCGGCATCGATGCCGGCTGCGGCCAGGGCGGCGGCATTGGCAAACGAGGCATGGCCACTGGCATGGGTCAGCAGTACCGGGTTGTCTGGACTGACTTCGCTTAATGCGTGATGGGGCGGTACACCGTCGAATGCGACTTCGGGGGCCGGATCCCAGCGTTCCTGGTGCCAGCCGCGTCCAAGAATCCAGGTCCCGGGCTCGGCGTCAGCCACGGCTTCGGCGACCTGCTCGACGATCTCATCGAAAGAGGTGGCCGGGCGCAGATCCAGGATCATGCGTGCATTGCCCAGGCCGAGAAAATGACCGTGACCCTCGATGAATCCGGGAATGAGGGTTCGCCCGGCCAGGTCGATGACTTCGGTGTCATTGCCGATCATCAGCTCGATCTCCGCGGCGCTGCCCACGGCCAGAATGCGACCATCCCGAATGGCCACCGCCTCGGCCTGGCCTATTTCGTCATCGACGCTGATCACCGTGCCGCCGGTCAGCACCAGGTCGGCCTGGGCTTGTGGCTCGGTCACCGGCTGTTCGGTGTCGTCAGGCGCCGGTGAGCAGCCGGTCAGCATTAGAACCAGGGATACAAAAAATGTCGTCAGCAGTATCGGGGTCTGTGTCTTCATCGGAAGTCCTCTCATTCTTCTTCGTCCCAACCGTAGTCGAAGGTGATTTCCTCACCGCGGGCAATGGGTCGGATGGCGTACAAGTCATTACCCCACCAGTCGGCGTTGGGGTCAGCGTCGTGATTGAGAAAGCGCATCTCGTTGTCGCCGTCGATGCCTTCCCAGCGCTCGTGCTCCTCGTTCCACAACCACAGTACGTGCATGCCGTCGGTCTGGGTCGATGGACCTTCATAGCTGCCGATGTACTCATCGGGCTCGATGTCGCAACGGGCGAACAGGCCACGACCGTGAATCGGTGAGCGATCCACGTAGGCCATGGGGTTGTTGTCGTATTTTTTCGGGCTCATGGGGCAGGGCGCAGGGTACCAGTGTCAGTATCGTAGTGCATCTTGCCGCGTCGTTCCGGCGTGCAGCGCGGATCCTTGCGAAAGGCCTGGCTCAGCAGGCTGAAGCCACGCNCGGACAGGGGATAGATGTTTTGCTGCCGACCCTTTTCAACCACGGTCCAGGCAATCAGGCCGCAATCGGGTTGAACCTGTTCGGTCACGCCCTCGGCGGCATCATTGGCGCCTGCATCTTCGATCAGGCAGTCACGCTGGTCGTCATGCTGCAGTTCGGAGTTGGCGCGCCAGACAATGCCGTGATTGTCCAAAAGTGCACCCACGGAGCGATAGGCGCGAACCCACAGCGCGTAGTCCGAGGGGGAGCGTGCCGCCTGGTCAAAGGTGACAAAATCCAGGTTCATCACTTTGTCCTCCGGTGTCCAGGTCACATTCAGGGGACCGGGTAATTCGAATGTCGCTTCCTCATCGTCTGCCAGTAACGCATGCTCGACCGGTGGCCAGAAGGCGCCAAAACCGGCGGTATCAAGCTGAATCTGGTGCAAGGCCATTTGGTCAGCCAGGGTCAAAAACTGTCCGTGGGCGGTGTCCAGGCCGGTTCGTTCGGCGAGAATGGCGCGTGCCGGCGGCTGAATGCCGCCGCGCTCCATCAACTCTGATTCCAGTCTGGTCGTGAGCGAATCAGCACCCGATGGTTCGACGATCAGCAACATCGGCAGGGCAAGCATGGATCCCTGCGGCATGTGTGCGGGCGGATGCAGGCGGGCATCAGGCATACGCCCCTGGTGGGCGCCGATGGCCAGCACCTGGCCCAGGCCATCTTGCTCGCGGATGACGGGATCGGCCAGATCCTCAAGCGCCTGCCAGGCGCCAAATCCGGGCCTGAGCAGCTCACCCGGCTCCAGTAGTCCGCCGCCAACCACCAGCAGTCCATCGGCCGCCTCCGGCGCAATCCGTGCCAGGTCATCTGCCAGAGCGCCGGCCAGCGTTTGGCAGTCTGCCCGGTTCAAGGTTCTGCGTTCTGGATCCGGAAACGCAGCCGATCGGATTTCGAATCCGGCGACAAGGCGGATATGATGCAGTCTGGAGTTCATCGAAAAAGGTTGGTAACCGGTTTGAATCAGCAAAAGGTCAATTGGCAGGCTTTGCCGTACCAGGCGCTTTCGCGCGACCAACTATATGCGATTCTTCAGGCCCGCGTGGCGGTGTTCGTGGTCGAGCAGGATTGTCCTTACCAGGATGTTGATGGTCTGGATGACGAAGGCATTCACGTCACGGGCTCAACCGACAGCGGTGAAGTGCTTGCTTACGCGCGCGTTCTGGCGCCGGGTCAGCGGTTTGCTGAACCCTCCATCGGCCGGGTGCTGACCACCGCGACCGGCAGGGGCAAGGGCCTGGGGCGGGCGCTGATGGAGCAGAGCCTGCGCGTGACCGAACAGCATTTTCCAGGCCAGGCCATACGAATTTCCGCGCAACAACATCTGGAGCGGTTCTATGCCAGCCTGGGTTTTGAAACGGTGCGGGGGCCATACCCGGAGGACGGCATCCCGCACCTGGAAATGCTCAGGCCAGTGAGCCTCTGTTCATAGGATTCCTAGAACAGCGAGAACGGTGACTTGGACCGTCGGCCGCCGCCGCCACCACGACGTCGCCGGCGCATGCGCGCCAGCAGGGCGTGTTCCCGATTCTTCAGGAAGTCGCTTCGATTGAGTTCAGAGGGTTCGACGCCCATTCGCTTGGCGGTGGCCTTGCGATATTCGACGAAATCACGGTAGGCATCAATCTCCGGCTTGAGTTCACGGCACAGCAGCTCGACCATGATGGCATCGTCCAGAAAGCCGATTCCGGGAATGTCATCGGGAATGAGGTCATCGGGATTGTTGAAATAGGCCAGGGCGGAAAGCACCCTTCTCTGGCCGACCTCCTGCATTCCCCAGCCCTCGTCCTCGAGCATGTCGATGAGGATCTGGAGCTGACCGAGCCGGGAGCGAATGTAGTCGGACTCGACCCTTTCATTGACCTGGTCGAGCAGCTCACGGGCTGCCTTGATGATGGTCTCACGGGATTGTTCCTCGGCACTTTCCATGGCCATCTTGGCCCGCTTGCGGAAGTGTTCGAGGTCGTTTTCGGTAAATTCCAGGGTGACGCGCAAGCTCATTGGAGCATTCCTTATGTCTGAGAACGACGTGGGTTCAGAATGAAAATCGAGTGCACTATAGACTAGATGGCCCCGCGGCTGGGGTCAATGTCCCTGAAGTCATGCCTGCCTGATTTTCGGTTTAGAATCCTTTTTTTTCTGAAGCAGAGCCGTCATGCCCGATCCCGTTGCCGCCATCGATTCGCGCCTGGAACCATTCATCCTGATTACCGAGGTGCACAGGGGCCATCGGCTGGCCGATCGGATCTTCAAGCGCAAGTTTGGTCAGCCGACACCTGATTTTGGCCACCATATCCTGGCGCTCTACCATCATGATGAGTTCAACTGGTTGCCGGTGACTTACGTCAAGTACTGGGCGCACGGCGAGGTCATGCTTTCAGGCGGTGCGTGCACGGACGGCCGGGTCTTGCGGATGATGAGCTCTGAACAACAGGCGGCGGTGCGTGAATCGGGAGGGATTCTGGTGTCAGCCATGCGCTATGCCGAGTTGCTGTTTTCCGCCGACAAGCCCGGTACTTTTGGGTACTGTGGCGATGCGAGGGCCTGGGAGGTTTTCGACCAGGTCGGTTACGAGCGTCTCGATCACCCCCACCTGATCGTGCGCTGGCACAATCGACCCGGTCCGGAAAAGGTCAGCGATCTGATCGAGGATGTCTCCCGGTTGGGCCCGTTCTGATCACAGGCTCTTGAGCAAGCCGGCCAATTCTTCCGGGCTTTTCCAGTCCCGCCCGCAGACGAAACGGGGCAGGTACCATGGATCCGAGGCGGTGGTGACCGGCTCAGGATCGCAGCCCAGTGCCGCTTTCAGTCCAATGTCGGGGCCGTGGCGCGGCAGGTAATCGTTCCGGATGTAATCGCTGGCCTGTCCGTACGGGTAGGCGAAGAACCGCGGTCGACGGCCACTGGTCTTTTCGATGTAGTCACTGGCCTGATCGACTTCGGCGCGACATTCCTCGAAGGTTTCGATCCAGCGGAAATCACCGCGCCGGTTGTCGTGTTGTACGGTTTGGCTCAGTGAACCATGGTTATGGTCCCAGCTATGACTCTCGATGCTGATCAGACCGGATTCATTGGCCGGGCGCCACCAGTGATCCGGCCAGACATCGAGGCTCATGTAGTCGGTCCGGTCGAGCTCAGCGCGCGCCTCGGGAGAGGCGATCACGAAACAACTCAGATGCAGGCGGTGGCGGTCGCTAGCGGTCTGATCGCGAAATTCCCGCATCAGTTCAACCATGCTTTTCTGGGGGCCGCAGGTGGGATGATCGAACGCCTCGAAATCCATGCGTGAACCATCATCGGCGGTCAGTACCACGGTTTTCGGTTGCAGTCGGCCGGTAGCCAGGTCATCCAGGGCCTTGTGCAGGGGCAGAATCGTCCACCCAGATCGGTCCAGCAGGCGCAAGTCTTCGGCAAAGGCGATCAGGTCGCTGCCGGAGTAACTGTTCTCCAGCACATTGATCGAGTGCCAGGTGAGGATCGGAAATCCGTTGTGCATGTGTTATCGGAAACTGTCGAGTCGGCCGGGAACGCGGTGCAGAAAACCGTTGGCCTCGGTCTGGCGGGTGCCGCGGCCGGTGCTGCGGCCCAGCTCGACGTCCATTGACCAGGGCAGGCTGCTGCGTTCACCGCTGGTCAGCAAATCCAGGTTCTCATCGAGGTTGCTTGCCGAAGACCCGGTCAGGCGAATGACCTCGCGTCCCCGCGCACCGATGGTCAACTCAAGCTGCTCGTCGATCAGTTCGGTGGCCGGTTCATCGTTGACGGCCAGGGCAATGTGAATGGAAGGAATGGTCAGCGGCGAGTCATTGAGGTTGCGAATGCCGATGTCGACTTCGACCTGGTCATTGTTCCGGGTCAGCGAATCCAGATGGATGGTCGGCAACTCACCGCGGATCTGGCGGGGGCTGTGCCCACCGCAGGCACTTGTCATTGCAATGAGCAGCAACAGGCTGGCGATCGTCAGGACAGGGCGTAGAATTGGACTTGCCGGCATGTGATTACCGCTGTATTTCGAATGATCGGCTACCGGGCATGATACTCAAGACCACTGCTACATGTGGGGATTCCCGATCTTGCGGCAGGCCGGAGGCGATCTGGAGTCGTTCATTGATGAAAGAATCCTTTTCGAATGGTGGAAATCTTCCAGAAAATTGGTGTCTATGGCGACTAACGGGATTATTATCTGAAATTATCATCACCCGAGATCTGACAAAGAGGTCATCCCAATGGCACAAATCAACGCCAAGGCCGCAAAGGATTTGCGCTGGCTGGTCAAGGCCGCCGAACTCATGTTGCAACCGGTTGCCCGCTTGCTGGTCGGCAAGGTGTCCTGTACGGTGGTCGTCAGGCTACTCAAGCAAGCTTACATCCAGGAGGCCAGGCGCATGCTGCGGTCCAAAGATCCGGACCGTCGCATCACCATGTCCGCCCTGGGCCTGTTGACCGGGCTGGATACCCGAGTCGTGGCGGCACTGGATGGGCAGTCCGACCCAGGGCCCATCAGCGCCAGCGAATTGTGCCCTGAAGCGGCGGTCCTGAGTGCCTGGCACAGCGACAAAACTTACCACGACAAGAAAACCGGCAAGCCCCTGGTGCTGCCCGTTTATGGTCGCGGCACCAGTTTCCAGACACTGGTTACCCGCAATGCCGGTCGCAATGTCACTTGTTCAACGGTGCTGGAGCGCCTGACTGAAAGTGGTCATCTAGCGGTGGACAACGACAATCATGTACGTCTGATCAGTCCGCACTATGTGCCGGTCAGTCCGGCCGAGCAGGCCATCCTTGAAAAAGGCAGCTTCTCCATCAACCACCTCGGCAAGACCATCGCTCATAACCTGGATGCCGGCGAATCGGAACCGAACTGGTTGCATCAGGACTCATTCTCCAGGTCAATCCCGTCCGACCAGGTCGAGAGGTTAGGTCGGCGCGTGCAAGAAATCCTGGCCCGATCGGTCGAACAGGTCGAGTCCGAGTGGGATTCGGTCGAGACTCCGGTCAAACAGCGGACAGGCCATCAAAGCATTGGTGCCGGTTGGTTCTACTGGGAAGACTCCAATAAGTAGGGCCGGGCTCGAATGACTTCTGCCGGGATAGCTACATCGGCTTTTCGATTGCGATGATGGCGATGGACAGGAATACACCCAGCGCCAACCAGTAAAGCATGATGCCGGTGCCGCGCGATTTTGATCGCAGCGCGCCCACGCCCATCAGAATGTAGACCAAGATCAGCACCAGTTTCAAGCCCATCCAGGACAATAGTCCGTGACGGGTTTGCATCCACAAACCGATACCGGAAATCAGCAGCAGGGTATCGATGATGTGAGGGCCGATACGAACCAGGGGACCGGGGTAGGGTCGGTCGAGCACCAGGCGCAGATAGCCTCGCAAGGCAAAACCCAGGCCGCTGATCAGCGCCAGGCCGATGTGCAGGTTCTTGAGCAGAAAATAACCAGTCAATGGAGTCGATGTTGGTGAAGGCCCGGAGGGATTTTACCAGCCGGCGCAACGCGCCAACCATTGCGGTTCGGTCTTCTCATCATCAAGCAACCAGTAGCCGGGATGCTGGGCGGCCGTGGCACAGGCATGGTTGGGCAGAATCCGCAATCGGGTGCCGATCGGGTAGCGGTCCGGATCGATCGGCTTGCCGCTGGCGTGACTGATCAGGCCGTGTTCCTGGTTGGCGCCGTGCACGATCAACTCATCGTCTCCCGGTGCTGAGCTGTCCGGCTCGCAGACCAGGCCATAACCCCGATCGGGAGCTGACGGTGCTCGACCGCGATCGCGAGACAAGGCCATCCATCCGGCATCGACCACAAGCTGACCTTGCGAGGACCGATGTCCAATGACCTCGGTCAGAACCGACAGTGCGATGTCATCGATTCGGCAGACTTCCAGGCCGGCCATGACAAGATCCTGAAAGACATGAACACCGGCGCGCACTTCGCTCACGCCCTCGAAATTCTCGCCGAATGTTGCAGTCGGGGTCGATCCGATACTGACTACTTCGGCCGGGTGACCTGCGGTGCGCAATCGCTCGGCTGCCAGAACCGCAGAGGTCCGTTCATGTATGGCCATTTCCTGAATGCACCGGGTTGTCCGGCACAGGTAGGATCCCCCGGCATGGACCATGACGCCGGCCACATCACAATCTGCATCGGCCAGAATCTCGGCCGCCTCGAGCAATTCGGCTGATTCCGGCTTGAAGCCGGCGCGCTGGCCGTCACAGTCGATTTCGAGCAGCACACGATAGCGGCATCCCGACTCGGCACGGGCCTTGGCAACGGCGCGCGCGGTTTGCGGATGATCGAGCACCAGGGTCAGGTTCATGCCTCTTGTCATACGCTCGGACACCGCAGCCAGCTTTCCCGGGGCAACCCCGACCGCGTAGAGCAAGTCATTGATGCCGTGATCGAAAAAGTAGTCGGCCTCGGCCAGCGTCGACACGGTCGCACCTCCTGACCGCGGATCGATCATGGTTTGGGCGATCTCGATGTTCTTGCAGGTTTTCAAATGAGGCCGCAGCGCAACGTTGTGCTGAGCCAGGTGGGTCGCCATGGACGCGATATTGGCCTGCATTTTCCGGCCATCAATCACCAGACAGGGGGTCGGCAGCGATTCAAGCATCAGTCTGATTCGGCAGATGAGATCGGTTATTCTGCCATTTTCAATACGATGAAGTGATGCGGAGGCTGGCTTGAATTCAACCAAGGAACTTGAGCGGGTCGTTGAACAGACCTTGTCACGCTTGGGCATGCATATTGTCCTCGGTCTTCCTTTGGGCCTGGGCAAACCCAACCGCCTGGTCAATGCCTTTTACCAGCGTGCCCGGTCGGATGCCTCGATTCAGCTTGATATCGTCACCGCACTCAGCCTCGATATTCCGCAGTCCAACCACTGGTTGCAGGAGCGGATGATGGGACCGATCATCGAGCGCCAGTTCGGCTCCGACTATCCGCGCCTGTCCTTCATGGTCGATCTGAAGGGGAAGGGCTTGCCGGACAATATTACCGTGACCGAATTCTACTTTCAGTCCGGAGCGGCGCTGGGCCAACCGGTCATGCAGCGCCGCTATATTTCCAGCAATTACACCCATGTGGCCCGGGACCTGATTGATCGCGGTATCAACGTGGTCGCCCAGATGATCGCCGGACCCGAGCAGGGCCGCTACAGCCTTTCAAGCAATCCGGATGTCAGCCTTGACCTCAAGCGCCTGGCGGATCGTTGTGGTCGGCAACTGATGTGCATCGGCCAGGTTCATCCGGACCTGCCTTTCATGCACGGTGATGCCGTGGTCGATGCCGACTATTTTGATCACATCATCGAGGAAAATCCCGGGCAGGAACTCTTTGGCCTGCCGCGCCTGCCGGTGTCGCCACAGGATTATGCGGTCGGCTTCCAAGCCTCGCGCCTGGTCGCCGACGGTGGCACGCTGCAGATCGGCATTGGTTCACTCAGCGACGCCCTGGTTCACAGCCTGATTCTTCGTCACAAGGACAACGCGAGTTATCGTAAAAAGATTGATTCGCTGGATTTCGAGCCATGCTCGCTCGACGAATCCGGTCGCTTCGAGGAAGGCCTGTATGGCGCCAGCGAGATGTTCCTGGATGGTTTCATGCACCTGTACAAGGCCGGAATTCTCTCGCGTGAGGTTTTTGACGACATCGAGCTGCAACAACGTGCCAATGCCGGTGAAACCCTGGAGCAGGCGGGTCAGGGGACCCTCATGGATGGCGGCTTCTTTCTCGGCAGCAAGGGATTCTACGAATTTCTCCGCAACCTCGATGCTGAAGAGCGCCCGCGTTTTCGCATGCACGGGGTCGGGCGCATCAATCAGCTCTACGGCGGCAGCGAAGCGCTGGAAATTGAACAACGCCGCCATGCCCGTTTCATCAATACCTGCATGATGGTCACGGCCACCGGGGCGGCCGTCTCGGATGGTCTCAAGGACCACCAGGTGGTCTCGGGGGTGGGCGGCCAGTACAACTTCGTGGCCATGGCCCATGCCATGGATGATGGTCGATCGGCGTTGATGCTGCGCGCCGCGCGCGAGTCCGACGGGGTCTGGACTTCAAACATTGTCTGGGAGTATCCGCATGTGACCATTCCGCGCCACTTGCGCGATCTGGTCGTAACCGAGTACGGCGTGGCCGATCTGCGCGGCAAGACCGACGAGGAGTGCATCCAGGCATTGATCGGCATCATGGATGCCGAGTTCCAGGACGAGATGGTCGAGCGAGCCGTCAAGGCCGGCAAGCTCGGTCGCAATTGGCGGGTTCCGGACCGGGCCCGAGCCAACCGGCGCGAGCGGATCGAAGAGGAGTTTTCCGGTGACCGCTTCCCGACCTATCCATTCGGCAGCGATTTCACCGAAATCGAGCAGCGCCTGATCCCCGCCCTGGGCCAGCTCAAGGCGCTATCGCAAAATCGTCTCAAGCTGGCCGGCGCCGTGCTGCGCGGCCGGCCCGATCGCTTTCCCGAAGAACTTGACCGGCTGGGCCTCAAGACCCCTAAGAACCTGCGCGAGCGTCTCTACGCTCGGCTGGTTGCCTCAGTTCTTTCTTGAGTTTCGATGGTGGCTCTAAAAATCGGCTTGGGCATTTGCATGGAACAAACATCTGAATTCACCGCAGAGGCACAGAGGTCATAGAGAAAGAGCTAAAAGGTCACTTTTTTCTGTGGCAACTGTGCCTCTCATCAAACAGATTCCTGTGCTTGGTCTGATCACTGCATCGCAGGATTTCAAACAAAACAAGAGCCCTGGAAACCACCGAAGTGGTTTGATGTGATCATCGGGGTTTGTCTGTTTCGGGCTGGAGTTTTTGGGGGCGGGGCGACGAGTCGCCTTGACCGGTGCCGGGATCGAGGTGAACGGCTTGGTCGATTGTTCGAGTTCAGGGGCGTTCTGGTGCCTGTTGAATTGCATTTGATCCAGTGGATAGGGTTCTGCCCTTGGTAGGGTTCTCAGGTGCTGGAAGAACGGATAGATTATTCCCGCTTCCGTCACCTCGATCCCGGCCCCGGTCAAGCCCACTCGTCGCTTGTCGGTTGGGAGTTGGTTGATGGTGGAGCCAGATCGAAGCCACCACCACCGTTCTCAATCTACTCCTACCTGTCGCATTGGGTGGTATTTGACCGATCACGGACTGACGACTCTGTGGTGTTCTCTTCTGTTTCCGCGACAGCAAGTCTTGATAACGGGTTCGAGGACTCAGTGCGCGTGAAGGCTATTCTTTCGAGCAAGAATCCCGCCAACGCCTGATTGCGTCAACGGTGACATCCGGTGATTTCATCCAGCTGTAGTGATCCGCCTCAATACCCATGGCACTTGACGTCACGATCTCGGTGGTTTTACGACCATCCCCCAGCTTGCCCATCAACCAATCCAGCGAAGCCTCGGGCACGAACCAGTCGGCTTCCATGCGCAAGCCCAGCACCGGCACATCAAGCTCGGCCATGGCGGCCTCGAGATCGTGGTCGACATCGGGGAACGCATAGCGGCCGGTTCGGCCGCTGCGTGACCAGTCGGCCATGACCCGGCGTGCCTCGCGACCGGCGAAGCCCAATTGACGACCAGGATAATGCCCCACAACCCTGGCAATGGCCGGCATCGCCCAGAACCCCAGGTACAAGGGCAGTCCTTTCAGTGATGGAAAGCTCTGCCAGCGCGGCGCCCCGCCGGCAATCAACACGAGTCCAGAGATTGGATCCGGGCGCAGGCCGGTCAGCATGCAGGCGAACTGCGATCCCAGACTGTGTCCGGCCAGATACAGGGTCGATGCGTTCGAGGTTTCCAGGACCTGATCCAGCACGGCCAGCAGGTCATGCTCGAGCAGCTCACGGTAACCCCAGTCGCAATCACGACCAGCGCGCAGACTGGATGAACCCAGGCCGCGCCATTCATGGATGAACACTTCGGATTCTTCATCGGCCAGCACACGGGCAAAGTCAATGTACTGGCGGGCGGTCATGCCCATGCCGGGAAAGAACAACCAGGCCTGCCGAGGCCTGTCGGCCCGAACATGAATCAGCTCGAAGCGATGGCCATCGGTGGCCTCGACTTCGACCACCGGTTGATCATGAGGCATGTCGCGGCAACTCCGCTGCTCGTAATCGCAACTTAATCGTCGTCGGTCGCAGGTTCCGACAGTCCCAGTTGCTCTTCCATGAATTCCGCCTCACGACGATGGTAGAACAGCCGGTTGGACATGCGACGCCAGCCGTGGCCTTCGTCGCGGAAGCGGATGTAGGGCGCGTCGATGTCATTGTCGCGCAGGGTCCGAACCATGACCTCGGTTTCATAGATTTCGACCCGGCGGTCATTGACGCCGTGTGAGTAGAGCACCGGCACATCGATCTGGTCGGCCTGGCGGATCGGTGAATTGACCTTGTAGAACTCGCGCCATTCGGGGTCATTGATATCGCCGTACTCGATCAGGTCGGTGGCCTTCAGGGCCGGTGCGGCCACTTCCAGTGCGGTGACCCAGTCGGCCACGCCGTACAGGGACACCCCGGCGATGAAGTGTCCGGGATGGTTGGCCAGTACGGCGTTGACCGCGTAGCCGCCATAGGAACCACCGCGCACGATGGCCCGGTCGGCATCGACCCGGCCGTCCTCGCGCAGAAATTCGAGCATGTCCACCAGGTCGCGAATGCTGTCGAGACGTTTTTCTCGGTCATCGAGGGTGACATAGTTGTGGCCAAAGCCAGTCGAACCACGGATGTTCGGTCGGAACACGGCGATGCCGCGATTGAGCAGGTACTGCATGGCGCCGTTGTATTGGGTCATCGCCTGCGAGGTGGGGCCACCGTGGACATCGAAGACCACCGGGGGCGGGCGGTCGTCGACACGGGCTTCTTCATGCGGAAGGAACAGCAGGCCCTGCAAGGTCACCCCATCACGCGCCGGCATGCGGATGCTTTCCGGGCGCACCAGACGTTCAGGATCCAGCCCGGCCAGGTTACTGGCCCAGACGGTGCGGGTCCGGCCGGATTCCAGGTCCCAGACCACCAGGTCACCGGGCGTGGCCCAGCCATTGACCACGATGCTGACGCGGGTGCTTTCACCGGGGCACGACAGTGAGTAAACCCCTTCGGCCAGCTCCGGAATATCGAGCGCCCGATCATCGTGCAGGTCACGGCCATGCAGATGGAAAAATCCGTCCTCATTGGTGGTCCATAACAGGTAGCGCCGGTCCGGGCCACACAACTGCACGTTGTCGATGTCATGATCGACCTCGACCAGGATTTCCACTTCGTTGTCGGCCAGGTTGCGACGCACCAGGGCACGGAACTCGCGGTCCTTGTTGGAGGTGTGATACACGGCCCGGCCGTCCATGCTCCAGGCAAAGCCGCCGTCCTGGGTATTGGCACGTCGCTCGGGTTTGGCCAGGACATGCTTGTCGCCGGATTCCAGGTCGAGCAGATACAGGTTGTTGGAGTCTTCACCGACAGCCTGGGTCATGATCAGTTGCCGTCCATCGGGAGACAGAGAACGCGGCCACCAGGCGTACTCGCCTTCGAATACCTTGCGTTGCTCACCGGATTGGAGATCCAGCACGTAAATGTCGAAATGCAGGCCGGTGCGCTCGGTGGATGCAAATACGATGCCGCGGTTGTCCGGCAATACGGCGCCAAACTGGCGAAACGCGCCGGGCTGGGCCGGCAACACCCGTTGCTCGCGCTTTCCGTCCAGGCTGATGCGATAGTAGGCCTCCTGTTCATCGCCGTCGTTGTCGGCCCCGTAGAACAAGCTCTGACCATCGTGCGCCCAGTGGAAGAACGTCACACCGTTCCCGAAGGTCAATTGGCGCGGCTGGCCGCCGGACGCCGGCACGAGCCAGACTTGCGGTTCGCCGGTGACCAGGGATCTCACGGCCACATACTCGCCGGTCGGAGACAGGGAGGCGCCTTGTACGCCCTGGGCCAGCAGAAAGCGGGCGATATCGGCCGGGTAATCGCCGGCCAGACCGACTCGGAGCGCTTCGGCTTCCGGTTCAATGGCCTCTAGATTTTCATCCGGGCCTTCGCCGGGTCCGGGTTGGGCCAGGGTGGTCAATGGCAACGCAAGAATCAGCAGGGCAAACGACAGGGCGTTTCTAAAAGTCATGGTCGGACATCCGGTCAGGGGAATCAGGAGTTGGGCAGCCAACAAAGGCGCACGGAATTATATCAACGCGGGGGTGTGCCGCGTCATCGGGTCCAAGAGCCCCGGGTTTCAGGCAGCCGGTCAGATCAGGACCATCATCATTGCATGGACCGGCAAATAGAAGACGACAGGAAGCCCCAGCATCAGTAGCCCGACAAACTGCCAGGCTTGCAACCTGGAATGTGCGGGATGGTGAGCTCCCAGTCCGTGAACCCAGTTGATGTTCTGTTCGGGATTTGTCAGGGTGCGACTCAAGGGCATGATCAGCCAGCCCAGCAGGGTGGCCGCGACCAACGCGCGCGGATCGTAACCCAATGTCCAGACCAGCCAGACCAGCAGTACGGGCAGGGGGATATGAAACAGCGACACCGCCCTCAGCCAGGCCGGGCGATTGCGATCGAACATGTAATCGAGCAGACCGCCGAGGCGGTAGCCGGTCGCCAGGCGAGTGAAATAGGCCAGGATCCATATCGTCTCCGGGACCAGCACCAGAACGGCAAGCGTACTGGCGAGCAATGCCGACTCCAGCCACAGGGCCGGAATGGTCAGAATCAGTGCAATATCGGAAAACCACAACAGATTGCCCGGCCCGAGCTTGCGCCAGTAAATGACCACGATCGCCAGGGCGACCAGCGTGTAAATGATCTTCAACCAAAGCGGAATCATCACTCTTGAGTGGAGTAATGATCGTAGGTCGGGGCTAGGTCCCTGACGGACAATGCCGAATCATTCTCCATCACGTCGTTCGTGTGCCCCGGCTTGCCGACGTTATTGCTTCATATACGGCTTCAACCATCCCACGATCAGCCCGGCACCGGTGTTGATCGCCCACCGCGACGGCCGTGTGACGCATTGGCCGGCAAAGCGAAGGTTGTCCGCGTAGATCGTACCGGCGGTGCGCATCAGGCTGACCGGATCCCGCACGGATTTCAGACGCTGAAAATGGGTTCGGGTCAGGTCGATGGCCTCATGCATCAGTCCCCCATACAGGTCGGTCAGGGCCAGCATCTGGAGGCGTAGCTCGTGACTGGATGAGTGTTCCGGCCGATGCAAACCGAGGTGACTGGTTGGCTCATCAAGGCTCCTGGCCAATGCCGGGTAACTGGCACGCATGGTCCTGATATCGGTGATCGGATCGTCGGGCCCGTCGTCGGCGATGATGTCCAGCCAGTCTTCATCACTCAGGACCTGTTCGGCGCGGCTGTAGAACACGGTTTCTTCATGGCGCATGTGGGTGCGAGTGTGGCGCAGGTAGTCGTTGATGCGATCAACCAGCTCAGCTCCGCACTCGCCGACCAGTTCCTTGTTGCTGGCCCGGGCCAGATCCTCAGCCAGGCGTCTGGTTTCTTGCTCGCCGGTTTCGTGCTCATGACTCAGCTGCTGAAGCGTCTGATCCAACGCTTCATCGCGTGCACGAATGCGCGCAAACAGCCGATCCTCGCGCGGGTGATGAAAGGCATGGTGATAGCGAAGCAGGTAGCGAAAGGCATCCACCAGAATGGCGCGAGCACCCTCGGAGTCCTCAGCCAGGCGATGGGCCTGGGTATCGATCTCGCGCATGATGCGGGACAGCCCGGCATGGTCCTGGCGGAGAGTGCGCATGAAGGTCTGGCCCCGATTCGAAGACTTTTCCGATGTTTGGATGCTCATGGACAACGCTCGCGAATGAAGTCGGCCAGGCGTGCAATGGCGCGTCCTGATTCGGGGGCAAATGACAGCGCCTGCCAGCCGTGCGGCATGCGATCCCAGACTTCGACCTCGGCCGACACGCCGCATGCGCGGGCACGTTGCGCGCAACGGTGCGAATCATCGAGCAGGATTTCACTGCCGCTGACCTGGAAAAACAACGGTGGCAGGCCGGTATAGTCGGCCAGCACCGGTGAGATGTACGGGTGATTAGCCAGTTCGATATGTTCACCCAGGTAAAGCCGACGGATGTCATCGCCTCTTTCCAGGCTCAAGACGGCGTCACGCGCGGCATTGGAAACCCGTGAGCCATCGGTGGATTCTTCGGTCATGTCGGCAGCCGGAGACATCAAAAGTGCTCCTGCGGGCATGGGCAGGCCCAGATCGCGTGCTTTCAGCAGAACCGCCAGCGCCAGGCAACCGCCGGCCGACATGCCGCTGATCACCAGGTGTTCAGGCGGGGTGCCCAGGTCCAGAATCTGCTGATAAGCCTCCAGACAGTCGTCAAGACCGGCCGGATAAGGGTTTTCCGGGGCCAGTCGGTAAAACACCAGCCTTCCCCGGGCGTTGGTGGCGCGGCACATCCGGGCCAGCAGCAGCCGCTCGGCTCGCATGAAGCGGGTCATGAAGGCCCCGCCGGGCAAATGCAGAATGACGCGTTCGGTCGGGCCGGCGCCGGGAGTGAGCCACTCGGCATCACAGTGGTTCAGGCCGGGTTCGTGTTCGATGCGGATGTCGTCAGGGACATTCGGGAAGAAGCGCTCCATGGCTTGGATGCGCTCGCGCATGTCGGCAACGGATAATTCCCGCTTGAGCGACTGACGAATGGTCAAGCGGCTGAGTAGTTTGGCCGTGCGCGTTTGCCAGCTGACCACGGCTTATTGGGTGAATTTCCGTTGCATCAGCATTTCATGATAAACCAAGCCGGACTTCAAGACATCGTGCTTTCGCGCAGTTCCTGCCAGGCTTCTTCGACATGGCCGGCCAGGGTCGGGAGCTCGTGCAGGCTGGCGCCGTTGCCGACAAAACCGAAGTCCATCCGGTCGTTCGACGAGATCATCGTGACGTTCAGCCCCACGCCCACGGCAATCGCTGAAATGGGGTAGGCGCCGACAAGCGGGGCACCGTTGAGATACAACGGGCGTTCCCAGCCGGGGATGTTGGAAATGACCAGATTGGCCGAGGGTGGCGCGACCCGGTCGGCGTAGGTGACCGCGGTCAGTCCGGCAATGCCCATCAGCCCGGCGGCATAACCCAGCGCGGTTTCCCTGGACATCTTTCGAACCTCGTTCTTGGCTGTATTCATCGAATCGGAAACCTCGGCAAGACGTTCGGTCACCGTGGATTCGGGAGTGCCCAGGCGAGCAAAAACCGCCGAAACCTTGGTGCCGGTTGAGTTGTCGCCGTCCTCGCGCACCGAAACCGGACACATGGCCACCAGTTGATGATCGAACGGCTCGCCCTGCTCGAGAAGGTAACGATGGACCCCGGCATCGACCAGAGTCATGGCCACATCATTGAGGGTGGCGCCATAGTACTTGCCGACCCGGCGCATCTCATTGAGCGGTAGTGACAGGGTGGCCACGGTGCGCGCGTTCATGACGCGCTCGTTCATGGGGCCGCGATGGGCGGCAAAGGGCACGCTGCCACTGGTCTTGCCGCCCATCCAGTTCCACAAGCCTTTGCGCAGGCTGCCCATCAGGGCCAGGTACTGGCTGGTGGCGGTGGTGGTCAGGCCCAGAAGTCGTTTGACCAGAGCCTTCGGCGGGTGAGATTTGCGCACCGGCAGGTCGGTGGCGAAGAATGGCTTCGGAGTCCCCCGATGTCGAGTTGTTCGCATGCTGGCATTGATGCGCTGGGCAGCGCTGACGCCGTCAATGATGGCATGGTGTACCTTCAGAAGCAGGGCGAATCGTTGCCCAGGGACATGATCGATCAACCAGACCCGGAACAGCGGACGGTCACGATCCAGCATGGTTTCGTGGAGATCACCGACCAGGTGCAGCAAGTCTTCATGGTGCGCGCCCGAGGGCAGCGCGATATGCTGAACGTGGTAACGCGGGTCATAGTGAGGCGCTTCGCGCCAGCGCGGCGTGTGTGTTCCGCCCAGGTCCGGAATGCAGTCGAATGGTGGTGTCGGCCTGGCTTTGCGATAGGCCTTGACAATCTCGCGCACGATGTCCGATCGACCCTTGGGTTTCTCGAACAGCATCAAGCCGCATACATGAATGGGACTGGACTGGCTTTCGGCCAGCAGCCACATCAAATCCATCAGTGCGATCTTCTTGTCCAAGTTGTCCCGTCGGCCCGGTCGATCCTGGTTCCAGTATACGGAATCGTTTGGCTGTACGCTGATTTGGGTATAGTGGCCCGGCCACTTCTCGAATTCCAATGGTTTCTTATGATGATGAATGTCCTCTCCGGTATACCGATCCTTCCCCGACTGATCTTGCTGGCGTGTTCGTTGTGGCCGCTGGCTGTGCCGGCGGCCGAGTTGACCGCCCGCGATTTGCGCGTGGCCGATTCCGAGCAGGGGTTGTTTACCGTCTACACTCTGGATGAGCGCATCATCTTCGAGATTCCGGAGGAGATGCTCGGTCGCGACATGGTGGTGATGAGCCGTTACGCCAGGGCCCAGGAAGGGCTGGCGGCCCGCGGCGGTGGTGACCGGATGACCGGTAACCTGGTGGTGTACTGGGAACGGCGCGGCGAGCGCATCGTCCTGCGCAGCCAGACCCACAGCAACACGGCCCAAGCCGACTCTCCCCTGGCGCTGGCGGTCGCCAATTCCAATTTCGCGCCGGTGATTGCCACTTTCCCGATCGCCATGGAACGCCGAGGCAATGCGGTCATCGATGTCACCAAGCTTTACCTGGGCGATCATCCGGCCTTTTCCTTTCCCCGCTCGCGCCGCGCCGATCTGGGTATCAACCGCTTTGACGAGGAGCGAAGCTGGCTGGAGTGGGCCCGGGCCTTCCCGGAAAACATCGAGATCCGGGCGGTGCGCAGTTACGATGCCGAAGACCCGCCGTCCAATCCCCGCGCCGGCACGGTCTCGTTCGAGATCAATCACTCCATGATCCTGCTCCCTGAAGAGCCGATGATGCCGCGCCTGGCCGATGAGCGGGTGACCTACATCACCACCACCCAGACCGATTACTCGCGCGATTTTCAGGGGGTTCGGCCCTACCAGTACCTGCGCCGCTATCGGCTGGAGCCCAGGGACATGGAAGCGTTCAAGCGTGGTGAGCTGGTCGAGCCCAAAAAGCCCATCGTCTGGTACATCGACCCGGCCACGCCCGAACAATGGGTGCCTTACTTCAAGGCCGGCATCATGGAATGGGAGCCGGCGCTGGAGAAAGCCGGTTTCAAGAATGCGCTCGAGGTCAAGCTGGCGCCCACCGAGGAAGAAGACCCCGACTTCAGCCTGCTCGATGCCCGATTCAACGTCATCCGCTACGTGGCCACGCCGGTGCGTTCGGCCAATGCCGGCGGTGATGTGGTCGACCCGCGCTCGGGCGAGGTCATTCGCGGTCACATGAACATGTATCACGGTCTGGCCGAGCGCCTGCGCTGGTGGCTGGTGGCGCAGGTCGCCGCCGCCAACCCCGCATTCCGCACCAACACCCTGAGCGAAGAAGACCTGGGTGAAGCCCTGCGTTACGTGGTCTCGCATGAAATGGCCCACGCCATGGGGCTGCCGCATAACCAGCGCGCCAATTTCGTCTTCCCGGTCGAAGAATTGCGTTCGCGTGAGTTCGTGGAGGAATGGGGCCACTCGGCCTCATCGGTTGGTCGCACCCGCTACAACTATGTTGCGCAACCCGGCGATGACGTGCCCCCGGAACGGCGTATCGGCCTGTGGGATGAGTTCGCCATCATGTGGGGCTACCGGCCCATCCCGGAAGCCACCACACCGGAAGAGGAACTCGAAACACTCAATCAATGGATCGTCGAGCGCGCCGACAAGCCCTGGTTCCGCTCGGCCCTGCCACAGTTCGGTATGGATGTGGAGTGGGACCCGTACCGCATGACCGAGGGCATTTCCGATGACCCGGTCAAGGCGGCCGAGTACGGCATGCGCAACCTGCGCAAGGCAACGGAGAATCTGGCCGACTGGGTACTCAGTACCGGTGATGATTTCTACGAGCTTGAAACCCACTACCTGCAGAATCTGACTCAGTGGAACCGCTATGCCGAACATGCCGCGGCCGCGGTCGGAGGGTCATGGACTCATCACAAGCGAGTTGGAGAGGCCGGGCCCGTTTACACGCCCATCGAGCCCGAGTACCAGCGAAAGGCGATGGCCTTTATCGATGAACATGTCTTGAGCACGCCGCAATGGGCGCTGGATGTGGACATGCTGCGTCGCCTGGAACATGCCGGCGCGGTCGAGCGAATTCGCGCCTACCAGGAACTGGCCGTGCAACGTCTGCTCAACCACGCTCGCCTGGCGCGCATGATCGAACACGAAGCGTTTCTGGGCGATGCCACCTATCGCCCGGCCGACATGCTCGACGATGCCCGCGCCATGGTCTGGAAAGAGCTGGGCAATGGCCAGTCCATCGACACCTGGCGGCGCAACATGCAGCGGGCTTATCTGGAGCAGGCCCATTACCTGTTGCACCAGGTCGAATCCGAGCACTGGCAGCCGCCGGCTTCGGGCAACCTGCGGGTCAGCTCCAACGACGATCCGCCCCTGAATGCCGATTTGCATATCAGCCAGTCCGATATCCGCCCGTTGATCCGCGAGCAGCTCAGCCTGTTGCGGGATGAAATCGATCAGGCCCTGGAAGCCGGCATCGATGACCGCATGACCCGCATTCACCTGGACGATGCCCGGCGCCGGGTCGAGGCCGCATTGAGATAGGAACTATCTTCGAGTCGGCAGTGCTTCCATCACTTCCCTGGCTGCACGCGCGCCCGAGCGCAGGGCGCCTTCGATGGTCGCGCTCAGGATGGTGGTGTGTTCACCGGCGAAGTGAACCCGGCCATGGGCTTGTCCCAGCTTTGGCAAGTGCCGGCTGATCTGACCCGGTGCGGGCACCGAATAGGCGGCTTTTGAATGCGGGTCGCCGCCCCAGTGGTGATAAAAGCCCTCGCCGGCATGCTTGCGAACGTCGGGATGGACCTTCTCGATCTGTCCAAGCACATAGTCGACCATGTTATCGCCCCGGTCGACCAATGCCTGTGAGCCGGCGCCGCGAACATGGCTCTCGAGCACTGCCGGGGTGTCCGGACCACCGGTCGCCGAGTAGGGTTGTGCGGCCACCTCTTCGATGGGTAGATCGGTCATGGCCGTACCGCTGACGCCATGGTCGAACCAGAAGCCGCGGTCGACCTCGAAATAGGTGCGCACGGTGTCGGCATAGTCGATGCCCGCGATGGCCGCGCGCTGGGCCGAAGGCAGCGCGGGGCTGAAATCGAATTGCTTGACGACCGGGGCCGGCGCGGTGCAGATGACCCGATCACATTCGAAGCTGACGATCTCACCATCCTTTCTGGCATGCACTCTTGCACCGTTGTCATCCTGTTCGATGCCGGCCACTTCGTGAGAAAAATGGATGGTGCTTTCGAGGTGTTCGGCCATGGCTTTTGGCAAACGGTCATTGCCGCCGGCGATCACGAACGGTGCGCTGGCGCTGAACAGGCCGAAGCTCGACATGGCCGAAGCCAGCATGGATCCGGAGTCAATGAAGGCGCCGAACCACTGGGTGGCGCCGATCAGCTCCACGGCTGCCGCTGAGGCCCCGTTGTTGCGCATGAACTCGGCCAGGGTCATTTCATCCAGCGCCAGCAGGGCCGGATCCTGCCAGCGGGTTTCATCATCGAAGCCCTCGGGCAGGTGTTTGAGAATGTAGCGTTCGACAATCCCCTGGGGTCCAAGCTTGCGTTCCGAGTCGGTCAGCTCATATGGCCACTTCGGTGGATCATCCGAATCGAGCACCAGGCGCTTGCCATGCAGGTGATACAGGGGTTTGAGCGGTGGCACGGCCCAATCGGCCCGTTGCAGGCCGAGTGCGTCGATATAGCGGTTGGCGTGGTCGTAGGATCCGGCCAGTCCGACGGCGCCGACCTCGGCGTAAAGGTCACCGGAAAACGGCGCTCTCAGCGTTTCGACCCGTCCACCGACCCGATCGCGTGCTTCAAGGACTTCGACGTGATGACCGGCCGCTTCCAGCTCCCAGGCCGCCGCCAGTCCGGCCATGCCGGCGCCAATGACCACGACCCGACCGGGCTTGTCGACGCCTTCCTTGCCGATTGCCCACACCGACCCCAGTGGCATGTACAAACTCAATGCAGCCAGGCCAGTACCCGTGCCGGCCAGGCGAAGAAAATGGCGTCTGTTCTGTTGTCGCGAATCGGTCATGCCTTGCTCCCATGAATTTTTCACTCTCCTTATTCATCCTGAGCATGGCCTGCGGCTTTGTCAATTCTTCACTCCCTATTCGGATCATCGGGATCATCGGGATCCCCGGGTTCGTCATCCTATTCTTCAAATCGATCCGAAAAGATTGCATCGGTCAGGATCTGGCTTTCATAGGCGCCCATGTCCAGGCCGTCGCCGACCTGGCGGGCAAAACCTGGACCGCGTTGGTCATGATCCGGTAGTGCACCAAAATCTTGACCTG
>SL_3KL_010_SEDDRAFT_10000836_pt1 | contig 26954 bp, 28 predicted proteins | sample SodLakKL_010_SED_2_FD_10381 | JGI IMG/M metagenome (IMG submission 10381) | reverse complement strand
GATTGATAGTCTAATCACGTTGGTAAGCCGTATGCCTTAATAAGGCACGTGCGGTTTGATGAGGGGGGAGCCATGTAAATGGTTTCCCTACTCTATTGCTGGGGAGGGTATTTTTCAAGCGGAACCGAACTGAAGAAATTGCCTGGGAAAAGGCCTTTTATGATAACATTTCCTGATTATCCCAAATCCAAAAAATAAAAATTAAAATTTTGCAAAAACCTATTGACACGCAAATAAAAAGGGCGTATATTGGAATTGATAGCTATGAACGGCGGTGATGTTTCAATGAAAGAGATAATGAGCATTTTTCGGATGAATTCTATAGTATCCTTTGAATTAAAGCATAATCTAAAAGTCGATGCTCTGTCGGCTTCTTTTTTTGCGCTTGCAGGTGGAGCACTTTATCCTTTTTTAGCTGCAATCGCTATTTCCATGGGCGCAGGCCCCCTGGGAGTGGGGCTGTTAGTTGCCGCACCTTTTGCTGCCCAGCTTTTTACTATCTACTGGGGTCATCTATGCCAGAACCGGAAAAAACTTCCCTTTATAGTTTTTCCCGGAATAGCAGCCCGCCTTTTGCTATTTCCCCTGGCCTTTATTAGTTCACCGGCAATTTTTGTCTCCTTGATTATCCTCCACCATATGTTTTTAGCTATTACCTGGCCGGCCTTTACCAGCCTGGTGCAAAAAATATACCCCATCACCTCCCGGGGGAGCATGATGGGTCTGGTTAAATTTGTTTTCGGGATTTTTTACATTGTTGCCGTGGCTGGGGCCGGTCGAAATATCGATAATTTTGGCCACCGCTGGGTATTTATCGTTGCGGCGATAGCCGGAATTACTGCATCCCTGATTTTTAGGAAAATAAGGGAACCCGAGGAAGGGAAAGAAACCGCCATTTGCCGCCGGTTTTCTCACCGGGAAAGCTTTTCTATCTTTAAGAAGTTTCCGGCTTTTAAGTGGTTTGTCCTGGGAATGACCTGCTTTGAGCTGGGCAAGTTTATGGTCCAACCCTACCTGCCCCTGTACTGGATGAATGAATTGTCCCTGAACAACTCCTCTATTGGCGTGATCGCCATTATCGTTACTCTTTTCTGGTTTCTGGCTTCTCCTCTCTGGGGAATAATGGTTGATCGGCTGCATCCTATCTGGGTAATTATTTCCGGTGCAGGCCTTTATACCTTAGTTCCTTTAATATACATTACTGCACCGAACTGGTCAGGAGTTTTACTTGCTGCCTCTTTCACGGGCCTGGGTATGGCTGCTTACGAGGTAGGCTGGAGCAATAATCTTTTACGTCTTGGAGGGAATCAAGCGGGTAAATTTATCGGGATCTACCTTTCTCTCGTTGGGTTAAGGGGGCTCCTGGGTCCCATTGTCGGATCGACAATTTTAAGCTGGGGAAGCCCTGCTCCTCTGCTCCTGATTTCGGTTTTGTTGTTGGCTGGGTCTTTTCCTGTACTCATTCATTCACACCGGGTAAGCAAGGGACAGGCCGGAAATGAGGCCGAGGAAATTTTAACTGTTGAGGTCGCTAATTAAAAAGTTTGCATGATCCTTGCTATGAACTCCTCTTAAGGGAATTGGGTTTACAATAACCCGGGACTAAGGGGAGTTTTTTTTATTATCTGTTGGGCTCGTTTAACAAATATTTATAATTTAATCCCCCCAGAGAAAACACCTTTTAAATAAAAAAGGGAAAAGGGTTAAAAGTTAGAAAAATAATCAAAAGAGGGAATTTAAGGTTTAGCCGGTAAAAATAATAAGGGTTAATGAGGTGAATTTCTTTGTTAAAAGAAAGCAAGGAAGTTCTACGCGAGGTGGGGCTGGCAATTTTGCCCATCACTTTTTTCGTAATCATATTAAATATTTTTTTTCTCGATTTGCCCCTGGCCAGCCTTGGTCGTTTCCTGGGTGGCGCTTTCCTGGTGGCAATGGGGTTATTCCTTTTCCTGACCGGGGTTAGAGTTGGACTCCTGGCCATGGGAGAAATGGTTGGGGCGGAAATGCTGGAAAAAGGAAATATTGTTACTATCCTGCTGATTACTTTTGTCCTTGGTGTTGCGGTAACAGTTGCCGAGCCGGGGGTGCAGGTCCTGGCTCTGAATGTGGATTTAGTGACCGGCGGGGAATTAAGCAACACTCTTTTAATCGGGGTTGTGGGAATAAGCCTGGGAATATTTCTGGCTTTCGCCATTTTGCGGATATTCCTGGGGATAAGTATGGGGTACATCCTGGCGATTGGTTATGCAGTGATAATTATTTTTTCTTTTTTTACTCCAGCAAACTTTGTGCCCATTGCTTTTGATGCCGGGGGAGTTACCACAGGTCCCATGACAGTTCCATTTATCCTCTCTATCGGACTTGGGGTAACCTCGGTTTTACCCCGTAGGTCAGAAATGGGTGATACTTTCGGTCTGATGGGGCTTGCATCTCTGGGTCCGGTCCTTGGAGTAATGCTGCTGGGGGTGTTGTTCCAATGATACTCAAACACCTGGGGACAATAACTGGAGACGTTGCAATGGCTCTGGCTCCTCTGGTGGTCTTTTTCCTTCTTTTCCAGGTAGTTTATGCCCGGAGACCCTGGAGTTTTGTCCGGCAGGTATTAACCGGGACCGGGCTTGCCGCAGCAGGTTTAATTCTTTTCTTACTGGGAGTTCAGGTAGGTTTTATGCCTGTAGCTCAGGAAATGGGGGCAGCACTTGCGGCTCTGCAGCGCCCCTATTTACTCATGGGGCTTGGCTTTTTTTTCGGTCTTCTGGCAACTATTGCTGAGCCCGCGGTATGGGTCCTGGCCGGCCAGGTAGAAAGGGCTTCCGCAGGTTACATACGGGAAAAATTAATTCTGATTGTTTTATCCCTCGGAGTTGGATTATTCGTGGCCCTTGGTATGGGGCGCGTAAGCTTCGGTTGGCCTCTATATTATTTACTCCTGCCGGGCTATATTCTTGCCATTATTTTAATATTTTTTTCCAACCCCACCTTTATTGCCGTTGCCTTTGACGCCGGGGCAGTTGTTACCGGGCCCATGATTGTAACCTTTGTTATGTCCCTGGTTGTGGGGATTGCTGGGGCAATAGAAGGAAGAGATCCAATTCTTGATGGTTTCGGGCTGGTGGCTCTGGTAGCTCTGGCCCCGATTCTTTCCATTATGATCCTTGGTTTCTTTTTTGAGCGAAAGGAGTGAAATTTGTGGAAACGAAAATTGATTTTGACTTAATCGTAACCATTGTAAAAAAAGGCTGGGCAGAAAGAATTGTCAAGGCATCAAAAGAAGCTGGAGCTGAGGGAGGAACGATAGTTTTTGCCAGGGGAACTGGAATCCACGAGCAGAAATCCATCCTGGGAATACCTATTGAACCGGAAAAGGAAATGATCCTGACCCTGGTTCCCGTTGAAAAAACCGATGAAATCCTGCAGGCTATTATTGAAGCAGGAGAACTGGAAAAACCCGCAACCGGAATTGCCTTTGTTCTTGATGTTAAAAGGGTTGCCGGTATAGTTCACCTCCTGGAAGGTGAATAAGCAAGGGTTTTACCAGAGCAAACCACATCTCCTTTAAATACCCTGTCTTTTTTGACTTTAATTAGTCATCGAAAGTCATTTGCAGTATTTCTGCGCATATAGACGACATTTCTGGTTAATTCTATTTCAGGTTTAAATATTACCCGAAAATGGTGCTGAATGTCCTTAAAGGTGAAGGAACTTTCTTTCCCGGCAAGAAGTCATAATATAGGAAAAAAAGAAATATGGGTGATAATATGCGCCTTATAGATCTAATAGTGGAGTTCAATTTGCGATCTTTAGCCATTATTGGGTTAACAAAGAATGTGGGCAAAACAGTAACCATGAATAAAGTCTTAGACCAGGCCATTAAAGATGGTTTTCGGGTTGGCCTTGCTTCCATGGGGAGGGATGGGGAGAAAGAAGATATCCTGACCCGCCAGAAAAAACCCAAAATTGAAGTCCAGCCGGGAAACCTTGTGGTTACAGCAGAGGATGCCTTGAAGGGATCCCGGGCCCTGCTCCGCCCGATTGTATCGACTAATATTTTCACCCCGCTGGGGGAAGTATTTATATATGAAGTTCGCAGGGCAGGCAATGTTGAATTGGTGGGTCCCCGCACCCAAAAACAGTTAAAATACGTGGTTGAACTCCTTACAGAAAGAACTGACCTGACTCTCCTTGATGGGGCTATTAATAGGGTGCTTTCCGCTTCGCCATCTGTTTCCGATGGGACCATTGTTGCCACAGGCGCCTCCCTGAGCAGGAGCTACAACAATATTGTCCGCAAAACTGCTTTCCGCCTGGAAACCTTGCGTCTCCCCCCCGTTGAAGAAAAGTATTTAATTGAACGGGCGGAAGAAGAACTGGAACATTCCCGGGCGGTTTTGCTGGGGGAGGACGGGCACTGGTATTCCCTGGAGTCTCCCACCAGTTTTGGACTGGGACCGCGCCTGGAGGCGCGATTAGAAGAGGGAATTCAAAAAATCTTTCTGGGAGGTGCCCTCACCGACGAAATTTTAAAGGCCGCCCTTAACCCTGCTTTTTTAGAAACTGGGAAAATAGTAATCCGAGATGGGACCAAGGTTTTTACCAACCCCATGCTCTGGAAAAAATTTCGAAGCAGGGGTGGACGGATAGAAGTTCTGCAGAAAATAAGGGTAGTTGGTTTGACGGTTAATCCTACTGCTCCGGAACACTATTTTTTTGACCCGGAAGAGTTGATCGGCTATCTTGCTTCAGAAATACCGGATCTCCCTATTCTTGATGTCGTTGCAGGAATTGGCTGGTGGGGAAAGGAAAAACTTTGTTTGGCTTAACCAAGAGGAGGGATAGGACTTGGAGAAAAAACTCAATTTAGACCAGGAAAAAATTGAACGGGCCCGCAGAGCTGCGGCGTCCGTTGCCGAAGGAGTAATGGAAGAAATTAAGCCCAGGACCACCGTTGCGGTGGAAAGAACAATTCTTCGCCTCCTTGGTGTGGACGGAATTGACGAGGCAGAAATTCCCCTGCCCAATGTTCTGGTTGAAAAACTTCATGGGGTTCAGGCTTTACCCTGCGGAGTGGCTCACTGGATGGGGAGGACAATTCTGGCAACGGGCAAAAACCCCCAGGAAATTGCCCGGGAGGTGGCAGAAGGGAATTTGGACCTTTTGGATCAGCCTCTTTACAGCAACGAAGAAATTCGCGGGGCCCTGGAGCCCTACGTCCGAGAAGGACTGGAATGGATAAGGGAACAGCGGCGAAGGAGAGCGAAATTTTTGGAAACCCTGGGTACAGGCCCCCGGCCCCTTCTTTATGTTATTGTCGCTACCGGAGATATTTACGAGGATGTAATCCAGGCCAAATCTGCTGCCGAGCAGGGGGCAGACATTGTAGCTGTAATTCGATCTACGGCCCAGAGCCTACTTGATTATGTCCCGTATGGGGCTACTCGAGAGGGCTTTGGAGGAACTTTTGCAACCCAGGAAAACTTCAGGATTATGCGCCAGGGCCTGGATGAAATCGGGGAGGAAATCGGCCGTTATATTTACCTTGTAAATTACTGTTCAGGCCTGGCTATGCCTGAGATTGCTGCCATGGGAGCCCTGGAAAGGTTGGATATGATGCTCAATGATGCCATGTACGGAATTCTTTTCCGGGATATTAACATGCAGCGAACTTTTATCGACCAGCACTTCTCCCGGATGATCAATGGATACGCTGGGATAATTATCAATACCGGTGAGGACAATTACCTGACAACTGCCGACCCTTACGAGGCAGCCCATACAGTCCTGGCCTCCCAGTTTATTAACGAACAACTGGGCTTGAGGTCAGGACTGGCAAATGAACAACTGGGTCTTGGCCATGCCTTTGAACTGGACCCGGACAAAGAGGACGGGTGGCTTCTGGAGGTAGCCCAGGCCCAGATGGCCCGGGAAATTTTCCCGGAGGCTCCCCTGAAATATATGCCGCCTACCAAATACATGACGGGCGATATTTTCAAGACCCATCTTGTGGATGGGATGTTTAACCTGGCAGGGGTGTTAACGGGCCAGGAGATTCAACTTTTGGGTATGCTAACTGAAGCAATCCATACTCCCCACATCCACGATAGGACAATGGCAATTGATAACGCCCGCTATATTATGAATAATGCCCGGCATCTCGGTGAAGAAATCTTTTTCAAGCCCGAAGGAAGAATCCAGAAAAGGGCCCAGCAGGTTCTGGATGAGGCCCTGGAAATGCTGGAAAAAATATCTGAACTGGGACTTCCCCGGGCGATCAACGAAGGGTGGTTTGGCGGGATATCCCGGGCACCCAAAGGGGGAAAAGGGCTGGAAGGGGTAGTAGAAAAAGAAGAAAATTACTTTAATCCCTTCATGGAAGAAATGTCCGGAGAAAGGGAGGGATCCCCTCATGCAGATTGATGAAAAAAGAATCAGGGCTTATGGAGATACTTTTAACGATGGAATGATTCAGCTGAGTTTTTCCCTACCAGTTGAGCACGGGCCCAAGGGAGATGAAGCAGCCCGGATCCTGGCAGGAAAAATGGGTTTGGAAGAATTAGAAGTAGCGTTTTCCCGGGACCTGGGGCAGGGCTTTTCCTATTATATTGTTTACGGCCGCTGTCCGGCCTATGTTGACCTGACCCAGATCCAGGTTTCCCAGGTGGAAGTTGACGCCATGGACTATTACGAAATTAACAGATTTATCGAGGAACGAATTGGTCGGCCCCTGGTTGTTGTTGGGGCCTGCACGGGAACTGATGCCCACACAGTGGGTTTGGATGCGATTATGAACATGAAGGGTTACGCAGGCGAATATGGGCTGGAAAGGTATCCCCAGTTTCATGCCTACAACCTGGGCAGCCAGGTTCCCAACCCGGATTTAATTGGCCGCGCGGTAGAGGTTGAGGCAGATGTAATCCTGGTTTCCCAGGTAGTAACCCAGAAAAACGTCCACCTGGAAAACCTGACCAACCTGGTTGAATTATTGGAAGCAGAGGGACTGAGGGAAAGATTTTTATTGATAGTTGGTGGACCAAGGATTTCACACGAAATGGCCCTTGAACTTGGTTTTGATGCTGGTTTCGGGCCGGGCACACTTCCTCCCGAAGTCGCTACCTATATTGCCCAGGAAATTTACCGTGGCCAGCGCAGGGATTCTGGAAAATCAGGCGAATAGGACGAGGAGGGTGCAAAGTGGAAAACATCATTCGGATAAGAATGTCCCAGGCCGATGCCCATTACGCGGGGAACCTGGTCGATGGGGCCCGCTTAATGCAGCTTTTTGGCGATGTAGCGACTGAACTTTTGATCCGGAATGACGGTGACGAGGGCTTATTTTTGACCTATGAAAATGTTGAATTTAAAGCTCCTGTTTATGCAGGAGATTACATTGAAGCCCGGGGCAAGATTACCCGGGTGGGCAATACTTCAAGGCAGATGGAATTTGAAGCTTTTAAGGTAATTGCTCCTGACCCGGAGGGCAAACACGATTCTGCAGCAAGGGTCCTGGAAGAACCGGTTCTCGTGGCAAAGGCAAAAGGAATTTGCGTGGTACCCCGCGAGCGTCAGAGAAAAGGAGGTTGAGAACTTGGAAAAATTAATTATTACCTGCGCTGTTTGCGGCGCGGAAACAACGAAAAAAGACAACCCCAATCTTCCCATAACACCAGAAGAAATAGCTGGCTCGGCACAGGAAGCGGCGGAAGCAGGGGCTTCCATAATCCACCTGCATGTCAGGGATGATCGGGGTAAACCTACCATGGATCCTGAAGTTTTCGGGAGGACCCGGGATTTAATAAAAGAAAAGACAGATGCGATAATCCAGTTCTCCACCGGAGGGGCAGTGGGAATGCCCCTGGAAGAAAGGATTGCTCCCCTGGAACTTGCTCCAGAAATGGCTACTCTCACAACGGGAACGGTCAATTTTGGGGGAGATGTTTTCTTTAACCCCCCGGATTATATTGAGGCCTTGGCCCGAAAGATGCAGGAAAAGGGAGTTAAGCCAGAAATCGAGGTTTTTGAACCGGGGATGATCAAGAATGCCCTCTATTTTGTCCGCAAGGGACTGCTGGAAATGCCCCTCCATTTTGACCTGGTTATGGGTGTTCCCGGCGGAATTCCCGCGGGAGTAAGGGACCTAGTCTATCTTGTGGAATCCCTCCCTGAAGGAAGCACATGGAGTGTCGCTGGAATCGGAAGACACGAATTAACTCTGGGCACTGCTGCCCTGGTGATGGGGGGACATGTCCGGGTTGGTTTTGAAGATAATATTTTCTATCACCGGGGTGTCCTTGCGGAAAGCAACGCCCAACTGGTGGCGAGGATAGCCCGCCTGGCCGGGGAGCTTGGGAGAGAGGTTGCAACTCCTGAAGAAGCGCGGCAAATTCTCAAGATGACTTAAAGGAGGTAGATTTTTATGAAAAAAATAGGAATTATTGGTTCCGGGACAATGGGAAGCGGCATTGCCCAGATTCTGGCCCTCAAGGGCTATCAGGTTATTATAATTGATATTGAGGAAGAAACTTTGAAAAAGGGTATGCAGAGAATAGATAAGCAACTGGAAAGAAGTGTGTCCAAGGAAAGGCTCACCCAGGAAGAAAAAGACAGAGCCATCTCCCTGGTTAGTGGTTCCACAGCTCTGAATGATCTGCAGGTTGCTGACCTGGTAATTGAAGCCGCCATCGAGGACATGGAAATTAAAAAAGAAATATTTAACGAACTTGATGCTATCTGCAGACCGGAGGTTATTCTGGCAACGAATACTTCTTCACTTTCCATAACGGAACTGAGTCGGGCTACAAGGCGTCCAGATAAGGTTGTGGGAATGCACTTTTTTAACCCTGTTCCGGTGATGAAACTGGTTGAGGTAGTTAAGGGGGAAGATACCTCAGCAGAAACAGTAAATACCGTGAAAGAAATAGCACAGAACCTGGATAAACGGCCCATCGAAGTTAAGGACAGGCCGGGTTTTGTGGTTAATCGCCTTTTAATTCCCATGATTAATGAGGCAGCTTTCCTCTATGGCGAAAAGGTAGCCTCACCCGAGGCTATTGACAAGGGAATGGAGCTGGGCGCAAATCACCCGATCGGCCCTCTGGCTCTGGCTGACCTTATTGGGCTGGATGTCTGCCTGGCAATAATGAAATCCCTGCATAAGAACCTGGGTGATGACAAATACCGGCCGGCGCCAATCCTGGAAGAAAAAGTTGGTAAAGGAGAACTGGGAAGGAAAAGCAAACAGGGCTTTTATTCTTACAGCTAGCAATAAAAAACCCTGCCGCCCGGGCAGGGTTTTGTATTGGCGATTTTACTGGTAGGAACAAACCTGGTTTTTTCCCTGGAACTTGGCAAGATAGGCAGCGTTATCTGCCTGCCTGATTAGTTCATCCTGGTTTTTCTTGTCCTCATCCTGGTTCCTTAAAAAGGTCATCCCGATGGAAACGGTAAGATTGATTTCTCCCCTGCTGCTTTCACAGGGTTGGCAGGCAATATTTTCCCGGATCCGCTCCCCCACCTGGTAGGCAGTTTCGGGTGGGGTATCGGGCAGGATAATTAAAAACTCTTCTCCGCCGTACCGGGCAATAATGTCAGAATCCCGAACTGAATTTTCTATCCTGCGGGAAATGAACTGTAGGACTTTATCACCTTTCTGGTGGCCGTAATTATCGTTGACCTGTTTAAAATTGTCTATATCAAGCAGGAGGACGGAGAGGTGGCGTTTTTCCTGGTTTATCCCCGGAAGGTTTTCTGAGAACCAGTTTTCAATGTACCTCCGGTTGTAGAGATTGGTCAGAGGGTCGATCAGGGCTCTCTCCTGACTTTCTTTAATTAATTCCTGGTCGCGGAGGATAAAATAGACGCTGATTAAGGGAAGGGAAACTAATAGACCTCCGGCCATGCCTTCATGCTGGTAAGTCAGGGTAAAAATTATGCCGATTGTATAATAGATGGGGATTATCTTAATCACATCGGAAATCAGACTGGAAAAAAAGAGTTTAAAAAAGTTTCCTCTGCCCTACAGGGTTAAGGCCCCACAAACCAGGGCATTGCTGAAAATGTCAAAAAGAAATAGGACTCCCACCATCAGGAAGATGTGGTCCTGCAGGCTGAAAGCCTCAGGAAAATCACCGTAAATCCGGAAAACTGAACTGGCCAGAATAAGGCTTAAAGAGGCCTGGCCGATATTAAAGGGAATGCGCCAGGGAGTTGCCCGGCGCAGGGAGTGGATGACAAGGCCTGGGATCAGCGTAATTAGGGCTGGTGCAGGTCCAAACAGGAGTAATATCCCCATGGTTATGGGAAAGCTGAGGCTAATGGACATCCCTGAAGGGAGGGTTACCTGGAAGAAAGAAAAGACAAGGTTTAAGCCCATAAGAAAGATAATTTCCCAGATACTGATTGGCACCAGGGGATACATAAGGATTATTATCAGGGCAGCAGTTCCTGTTACTGCTACCAGGGCGAGGTAAAAGTTCAGCCAAAAATTCCTGTTCAGGGGATGGTTTTTTCCCATATTCGATCAGTCCTTTTCCGATGTGTTTTATAAGAATTAAAGGGGATTTGGGATTTTTTTGGTATTGGTAAATAATAATACTAAAAGCTCAGAGAAATTTGAAGCCCCCGGGGAGTTAAACTCAGTTCCAGTTGATTGTTACCCTGGTTAAGGCTCATTATTCCCCTGGCAGTAAAAAAGCCCAGGGCCGATCCGAAGAAAGCATCTGAAAACCAGTGGTCGTTGTCATGGACCCGGGATAATGCTGTTAACCCGGCAAGAGTATATGCAGTGCTTCTAACCAGGGGATTATGAGAATATTTTTCACCAACAATAGTTGCTACTGCAAAAGCAACACAGGCGTGACCCGATGCAAAAGACTGGTTTTCCCGGGGCCAGCCGGGGCCATCAAAAGTTAACGGAGGGCTACCGCTGCTGGGGCGATGCCTTTGGAAGGTAGTTTTGATCAGTTCGGAAAAGAAACCTGCTACAAAAAAGCTCTGGGTGGCAAGGAGGGCTGTTTCCCTGGCTTTTTCGTCCTGTTCTAAAAGGCCGTAAATGTATAAACCGCCAAGAAGAGGCAGGGTTGTTGTCCCCTCCCCGAATGGTTTTACCAGGCGGGAAAGAGTTTGAGTATCGGAGGTTTTCCTGTCCTGGGTAAAGTCCTGGATAGCACTGTCAAAAGCCATTAAAAGGATGGTGGTCCCCGCAATTCCTCCGGCTTTCAGCCAGTCTTTTTGCTCCCAGTCCAGGGGTGAGCGGGCCAGGAGGATAAAATTATGGGGGATTCTGGAAAGCTGCCTGCAGTCTTCCCGGAGTGTATCTGTTTCAATCGAAGCAGAGGCCAGGGTGGGTATAAAGATTATTAAAGTTAAGGCTAAAGAAAAACTCAGGAATTTTTTCAACAAAGCAAGCACTCCCTTTAGCAAAAGAAATTCCTTTGTTTTGATTCGGGACAGAATTAAAAAGACCTTTTTTCAATTTAATTGAGCAAAAGTCCCCGGAAGGAGACGGATATTATGCGGAAAAGTTTAATAATTTTTTTGCTGGTCTCCCTTTTTGCAAGCTGTTTTAAGGGGGGTGTTGCAGCCCAGGAACTGTTACCTCTCGAAACTTCCCGGGAGATTTTCCACTCTGCAGGCGATTGGGAGAAAAAATGGGAAGTTTTGACTATCGGCGTCGTGGGACTGACTTTTCTCGTAGCCGTAGATGGAGAGATTTATAATTTTGTTCAGGATAATAAAAGCCAGTTTACTGAAGGAGTTGCAAAATATATAGGCCCAATGGGCGGGGGAACTGTAGTTTTACCCGGTTTTTTAGCCGGCTATACCCTGGGCAAAATCAGGGAGGATGAGCGCCTTCTGCAGGCAGTAGGGCAGGCCTGGGAAAGTTACCTGATTTCGGGGCTGCTGGTGACAATGGGCAAACAACTCACCCACCGACACCGCCCCAGTCACGGGGCAGACCCCCACAGGTGGGAGGGGCCGAAGCTATCAACTGAACACCTTTCCTTTCCTTCCGGGCACAGTGCTACTGCTTTTTCACTGGCAACTTCTTTTGCCGAGGTTTATAAAGAAAGCCATCCCTGGCTTCCCTGCTTAACTTATTCCCTTGCAGGGCTTGTTGCTTTTTCCCGGGTCCACGAATCTCATCACTGGGCTTCAGATGTATTCGTGGGTTCAGTGCTGGGTTGGGCAGTTGCCAGGCAGGTGGGAAAAATTCACCAGGAAGAAAAACAGGAGGGAGGGAAATGGAGAATAGACTTAGCCCGGGGACCTGCTGTAAAATGGGAGTGGAGTTTTTAAACTTTACACGGGGCTGGAAAAAATATATAATTAACCCCAAAAGTAATGTGGAATGGCAGAGGAGGTTGTCTGGAGATGTCCTTTTTGCACGAAACCAGGGAAAAGCTAATAGAAGTAATCCAAAATAGCCTGGTTCAGGTCCTGGAAAAAAGAGAAATAGAACCAGAAGGGGCCCTGGAAAGGGTTAAAATTGAAGAACCAAAACACCGCGAACACGGGGATTTTGCCTGCAATATTGCAATGGCCATAGCAAAAGAGTTAAAGGCATCGCCCAGGGAAATCGCCCAAGAAATTATCGATAATTTATCAGCAGAAAAGGCCCGGGAAGCCCTGATTGATAGATTAGAAGTGGCAGGCCCGGGATTTATCAATATTTACCTGCAAAAAGACTGGTTGAAAAAAATTCTCCCTGCTATTGCAGAAGAAAAAGAAAATTACGGGAGCATCAATAAAGGCCATGGTAAAAAAGTTCAGGTGGAATTTGTGAGTGCCAATCCTACTGGCCCCCTTCACGTTGGCCACAGCCGGGGGGCTGTGGTTGGTGATGTCCTTGGAAATATACTGAAGTTCTGCGGCTGTGACGTGGAGAAAGAATTTTATATCAATAATTCGGGCCATCAAATGGAATTACTGGGCCGCTCGATCTATCTCAGGCTACAGGAAGAACAGGGCGAAGAAATTGACTTTCCCGAAGATGGTTATCAGGGAGAATACATTCGGGAACTGGCCCGGCAAATTCTTTGCAAATATGGAGATGGGCTGGAACTGCACTCCCCCAGGGAAAGGGAGGCTCTCTGCAGGGAATTCGGTTACCAGAAACTTATGGGCGGAATAAAAGATGATTTGAAAAAAATGGGAATTTACTTTGATAACTGGTTTAGCGAGCGCTCCCTTTACGAGGATGGCCTTGTGGAAAAAGCAATAGCTTTATTGCGGAGGCGGAAATTTTTGTACGAAGAAGATGGGGCTACCTGGTTTGCCAGTTCCAAATTTGGTGATGAAAAGGACAGGGTAGTTATTAAATCAGACGGTTCTTACACCTACTTTGCCGCTGATATTGCCTATCACCTGGATAAACTTAAACGGGGTTATGACCTGATAATAGATGTCCTGGGTGCTGACCACCACGGACATATCGCCCGGATGAAGGCTGCCGTAGAAGCCTTCGGTTACTCCCCAGAAATACTGGAAATCCTGATAGTCCAGATTGTAACTTTGTGGCGGGGAGAAGAAAAAGTTCCGATGTCCAAGCGGGCGGGAGAATTTGTTACAATGAGAGATGTGGTGGACGAAGTTGGTGTGGACGCGGCCCGTTACTTTTACCTGATGCGCGGCCCGGAAAGCCACATGGATTTTGACCTGGAACTGGCCCGAGAACAATCTGCAAAAAACCCTGTCTATTATCTACAGTACGCTCATGCCCGGATGATGAGTCTTTTCGGAAAGGCGGAGGAGCGGGGAATTTCAACTCCGGGACCCGGGGAAGCTGACCTTGCTCCCCTGGGCGAGGAAGAAGAATCTCTCCTGCGTGTCCTGGTTCGTTTTCCAGATGTTGTGGAAGAGAGTTATGATAATCTTTCCCCCCACTTCCTGACGGTTTACGGGCACGACCTGGCCCAGGCCTTCCATGCTTTTTACAACAAGTGTCCGATTCTTACTGCCGAACCTGAAGTGCAACAGGCCCGGCTGGCCCTGGTTAGCGGGGCTCATCGGGTTCTGCGAAATCTATTAAAAATCCTGGGGATATATGCCCCGGATCAGATGTAAAAAGAAAGGAGAGCAATGATGGCGACAACCAGGTATATATTTGTAACCGGTGGAGTGGTTTCTGCCCTGGGTAAGGGAATAACTGCAGCCTCTCTGGGGCGGATCCTGAAAAACCGGGGAATGAATGTTTCAATGCAGAAATTTGATCCCTATATTAACGTTGATCCGGGGACAATGAGCCCCTATCAACACGGTGAAGTTTTTGTTACCGAAGATGGGGCAGAAACCGACCTGGATCTCGGCCACTATGAACGTTTCATTGACCGCAATCTGACCCAGAGCAATAATGTTACTGCAGGCCGCATTTATGCCGGAGTGATTTCCCGGGAAAGAAGGGGCGATTACCTTGGTGCTACTGTGCAAACCATTCCCCACATTACCAATGATATCAAGGAGAGAATTACCCGGGTTGGCAGAGAAACCGATGCGGATATAGTAATAACCGAAATCGGGGGAACTGTTGGTGATATTGAAGGGCTGCCTTTCCTGGAAGCAATCCGCCAGCTAAAAACTGACCTGGGACGGGAAAATGTCCTCTACATCCACTGTACATTGGTCCCCTTTCTATCCACTGCCTCGGAGCTTAAAACCAAGCCCACCCAACACTCGGTAAAAGAACTGCGCAGTATTGGTATTCAACCAGACGTTATCGTCTGCAGGAGCGACCGGCATTTGAGTGAAGATGTTAAGGACAAAATTGCCCTTTTCTGCGATATTGAGAAAAAGGCAGTTATTGAAGCAATTGACGCCGAAACAATCTACGAAGTGCCCCTGGTCCTGGAAGAACAGAACCTCTCCGATTTAGTCCTGGAAAAATTCCAGGTTAAAATGGCTGAACCCGATATGCAAGAATGGCGGGTTATGGTTGAGGAAATAAAAAGTTTAAAAAAGAAAAAGCCGGTGCGAATTGCCCTGGTTGGAAAATATGTCCAGTTGCCTGACGCTTACATTTCAATAACCGAAGCCCTGGAACATGGAGGTCTTGCCGAGGGAGTTCCGGTGCAGATAGATTGGGTTCATTCGGAGGATTTAGAACAGAAAACTGCAGAAGAACTATTATCCGAAGCCAGCGGGATCCTGATCGCACCTGGTTTTGGAACCCGGGGCATCGAAGGGAAAATTAAGGCAATTCGTTACGCCCGGGAAAACAAAATTCCCCTTTTAGGAATATGCCTGGGAATGCAGTGCAGTGTTATTGAATTTGCCCGTAATGTTGCCGGGATGAAAAAAGCGCACAGCACTGAATTCGTCGCCGGAACCCCCTATCCGGTCATTGACCTGATGCCTGAACAGCGGAAGGTAAACGATAAAGGTGGGACAATGCGACTGGGAATTTATCCATGCAAGATTGAAGGAAATTCCAAAACCGGGGAAATCTATTCAGAAAACCTTGTTTATGAAAGACACCGCCATCGCTACGAACTGAATAATGAGTTCCGGAGCCAGCTCGCAGAACATGGAATGAGGTTTACGGGTATTTCACCTGATGGAAGACTGGTTGAAATAATAGAATTAAAGGATCATCCCTGGTTTATTGGGACCCAGTTCCATCCTGAATTCAAATCCAGACCTGACCGGGCACACCCATTATTCCGGAGTTTTGTCAAGGCTGCAAAGGAAAACAATAAGGGAAAAGCCCAGAAGGAGTAATATATTTACCAAACTTTAGGAGTTTTTTTTAACTTCTCGGGGAAATAAAGGAAAAAAGGGATATTTTTTAGATGATAAGAAGGAATCTGGCTTTCCTGGCAGAACTTGTATCAACAGGAGGGAAGCCAGATGCTTATTAACCGGGAAACAACCCTATCTCTCAGGTGTCCTGCCTGCGGGCTTTTGATTGCAGATTATATTCATGCTTTTTCTTTTTCCGGAAATAAAAACCCCGAGATTTATTGTTCCTGCGGGCAGAAAAAAGCTTCTATCAGGAGAGAAGGAAATGAAAAATATTTCCTGGTTTGTTTGTGTGCGGTTTGTGAAGAGGAGCACGTTCTTTCTTTTTCTGCAGGGGAATTCTGGGATGATAAACCCAGGCCGATCAAATGTCCCGAATCTGGGATTCAACTGGGAAAACTGGGGCCGCAAAAAGATCTAGTAGGTAAACTTGAAGCTATCGCTGAACAGCTACAGGGAGATGATTTTTTCATTAACCCCGACCTGGTGCTCAGGCTTCTTGACCGTTTACAGGGGCTGGTTCAGGAAGGAAAACTGGGTTGTTTATGTGGGAGCCGGGAGGTTCATGTTGACCTGTTTCCCGACAGAATTAAACTGATCTGTCAGAATTGTGCAGGGGAGGTTGTGCTTCCGGCCTGCCGGGATTGTGATCTTGAACGTTTAAACCGCCGCAAATCAGTTTTTATCCCCGGATATGTCCCCAAAGAAAAGAGGGAGAAGAACCCATAAAATTTCAGAAAATTGTTTTGCAGGGAGGAGATAGCCCTTGGAGAGAGGGAAAATTATTCTTGTTTTTTGTTTTCTGGTTTTAATATTTTCCAGCCAGGTAGCTCTGGCAGAGGAGGGACCGGAATTCCGGTTTTTCCAGCGGTTGAGCCTCTTTGAACGGGAAGCAAGCGGGCATCTGGGCCCCATGGATTTAAGAGGCGATCAAACCTGGGGTAATGGCGTGCAACTGGAGGCCCAGCTCAGAATTGATGAAATAGCCGATAAAATTGCAAGGGTAGCCCGTTTTAAAACTCACGAGGTTCAACCAGGAGAAACACTCTGGGATATTTCCCGCAAGTATGGCATTGATGTGGCCACTCTGGCCGGCGTAAATCATGATATTGCCAATGTACATAATATACGGGTGGGAGATGTAATCCGGGTTATCAACATTCGAGGGACAATACACAAGGCCAAAGACGGTGAAACCGTTGATTGTATTGCCAAAGAGTACGGCGTTTGCCCCGAAGAAATCAGGATGGTCAATGGTGATGACCTTTCCAGGCTTAATCCAGGACAGGAAGTTGTTGTGCCCGGAGCAAAGCCCCCTGATTTCGCTGAAAGAGGAGGCACCCTCGATTCCTTTATCTGGCCGGTTTCGGGAGGAAGGATCTCCTCTCACTTTGGCCCCCGCTGGGGTGGATTCCACGAGGGTCTGGATATTGCTGTACCTACTGGAACTCCGGTTAGAGCCACAAAAGAAGGTTATGTTATCTTCTCGGGCTGGAACGGAGGCTACGGCAATGTGGTTGATATTGACCACGGTGGTGGAGTAGTGACCAGGTATGCTCATAACAGCAGACTCCTGGTAAGGAGGGGTAGTTTTGTTTACCAGGGCCAGGTAATTGCTTATTCCGGTAATACCGGCCGTTCTACCGGTCCCCACGTTCATTTTGAGATCCGCCATAATGGCAGACCTGTTAATCCCATTCGTTACCTGCCTCCTCGTTAAAAGGACCCAGAAAATTTACCCAGTTTACAGCCCATTCTCGATATGGTATAATATTTAAGTTGAAAACAAACAAAGGAGGCGAGGATAGTGAAAAAGGAGATTCATCCTGAAGTTAAAGAAATAACCATCACCTGTGCCTGCGGTGAGGTTTATCATACCCGTTCAACCAAAGATGACCAGCGGGTGGAAATTTGCGCAGCCTGCCATCCATTTTATACCGGTAAACAGAGGACTGCTACCAAGGGTGGCCGTATCGAAAGGTTCCAGCGCAAATACGGAAAAAAAGAAGAAGAATAGTTTTCTCTCAGCAGAGCTTTGCCGCTCTGCTTTTATTTTTTAAAGGGAGAGAGGGGTTTTAAGAGTGTACAGGATACCAAATTCTGGCTGGATTGAAGCAATCACGGGATCGATGTACTGCGGAAAAAGTGAAGAATTAATCAGGCGGGTGCGCAGGGCGGAAATTGCTCGCCAGAAGGTCCAGGTATTCAAACCGCAAATAGATGACCGTTATCATTCTGCTCGAATTACCTCCCATGATGGAAGCAAGGTAGAAGCAGTACCCATTGATGATCCCAATGAATTGTTTGACCGCCTTGATCGTGATACGGATGTTGTAGCCATTGATGAAATCCAGTTTTTTAACGAGGAAATTACCCAGGTATGCGAAAAACTTGCTGATAGGGGAATGCGGGTAATTGTTGCCGGACTGGACCGGAACTTTCGGGGTGAACCTTTCGGGCCGGTTCCCCAGATTCTTGCCATGGCCGAGTTCGTGGAAAAGCTGCACGCAATCTGTATGAAATGCAGTAATCCCGCCAGCAGAACCCAGCGGTTGATTGATGGAGTTCCCGCAGCCTATACTGATCCCATTATTCTCGTGGGTGCCCAGGAAGTGTATGAAGCCCGGTGCCGGAGGTGTCACGAGGTTCCGGGGAAGGAATGATGAAAAGCAAACAATAACTTAAAACTTCTGAGCAAGAAAAAACCGGTTCTTTTACGAACCGGTTGTTTTCGTTATGTGGGGAAAAGGTTGCTTTTGAATTTAAAATATTACCGTTAAAAAGAAAACCAGATTGCTCCTCCCAGGCCAAGAACCGCAATTTTATTTGGGCGGATGTCATCGACCAGGAGATACCAGGAACCTTTTTCGGATTGATATTTTACCCCCAGGGCAAAATTGGGGAAATTACTGATCAAAGAAAAACTATTTCCCAGAAAAATTTTAAGCTTAAAAGATTGAGGGTCAGTTAAGCGAATGTTCATTTCCCCCTCAGGAGAAGAAAAATAGAGGCCCCCCTCAGGAGAAAGGAGGTGGTGATAGGGGCGGTAGCGTCGTATTCCTCTCATTATAGGGGGGACAATTAGATAGCCATCTTCGTCATAATCGTAATCCTGATAGCGAAATTGACCGCTCCGGTAAATAATTTCTGGGAAATAAACAAAACCCAAAAGATTATTAATATAGAGTCCGAAAACTTCTGAGTCCCTTTTATAGGAAAAATTAATATGGGTTGTAAGGCCAAGAGAGTTACAACTATCAGGACTTTGTAATCTTTCATACCTCCCGGTGGCGCTATTACCTTCAATTTCCCCGATGAAAAGGTCGGTGGTGAGCTGATTTTTTAACAAAAGAACTAGAGAGCTTTCAAAAATAAGATTTGAAAAACCTGGTTTCCAGCTAAAACCTGGCCCCCCGGTGGAGATTTTTTCCCGGTGGAGGAAGAAGTCCTCGGAAAAATAACTGTTACCACCTTTAAGCTGTTGTTGAATAAAGGAGAGGGTAGACTTGGTGCTGAGAAAGTCATGCCGGTGGTTTTGCATCCACAAAATATCGACATTTTCTGAAAGGGGCAGGCCTAGACGTAGATTTCTGGTATTAAAGACCCGGGCTTTGTCGGGACCAGGTTCTATGAAATGGAAAAAAGAATGATATAAGGGGAAAAGGGGACCTGAATTGGAATGGGCTTCCTGGGAATATTCAATTATGATTTTTTGCTGTGCTTTTGCAGAAAAAGTGAATATTAGAATTGTGATTAATAAAAATGAAATAAACCGGGCCATGGCCAATCCCCCCCAATAAAAAGGGGCCCTAGGGCCCCTTTATTCTAGAATAAACTAACTTCTTCATCGTCATCAAACCACTTAATCTTGAATACTCCATCTATTATGGATATTTCGGCAAGCTTGTCGTCCTGAGGAGAGAAGATTCCGCTATCAACATCATCTACTAGTTCAGGACTGTCTGGTCCCTCAAAAGCCAAAAGGAGGTAATAGCCGGCTTTATTTTCAATGTAAACATTAAAAAGGTCTCTGTCGTTAAAGTCGATGGTAATAGTGCCGTGCAGACTATCTGTATCCCCCAGTTGGGCTTCCATTTGCATTTCGACTTTTACCGGTTCCCAATCAAATAACCGGTTTGTTGCTTCTTCAAGGCTAAGGGTTGCAACAAGTTCTCCTTCGAAGGGCTTAACCTCGGGCAATTGAATATATCCATAAATACCAAAGTTTAGAGCCCCATCTTTTGCGGGTTGCATATCGATATTAATTTCCCCTTCAAAGGCCACATCCCATTCCTCAGGAGAACTGATTTCGTTTTCGATAAGGTTGTGGTAGAGACCCCCATAGGCAACAAACTGGAGTTCATTAATCAAGGGTTGTTCTTCATTTTCAATTGTTTCCATGCCGCCGGAAAGGTAGAACTCATGGATAGCTCCATTGAAGGCCATCAATTCAGTTCCCAGCTGGATATCAGTTGCTGAAGTAATTGAAAGCTCTATATCAAAGGATTCTGGGCCATCGGATTCTTCGGTAAAATGGAAATAGGCGAATAAATACAATGAAGTTTCCCCGTTAATTTCCAGCCCAGGCCCGTTGAAGGAACCATCAATATAGACATCTATTTCAACGGTAACTTCCTCGGGATTATTGTTACCTTCAAATTCGATATAAGAAAACTCAATAATGTTTATTTGCAGCATTCCCGAAAATTCAAGTGTTCCATCGAGCAGGTCATCGGTTCCTTCCATCCAGATAATTTCAAACTCAAATAAATCAGACAGTTCCGCGGGAGGAGCATCTCCATCAATGATTTCCCCTATTTCTTCCCATGTCAAAGTGCTGCGTAGTTCAATTGCTCCTGCGTAAAGGGTTTCTTTAGGATCAAAACCATCGGGAAGGAAATCAAGCTCCTGGGGGATATCTTCTTCCATGGTTGCTGAAATGATTTCAATATTTGTGATAAAAAGGTCATCTGGATCGGGGTCTTCAGCGATATCGATTTCGACTTCAAACACAATAAAATCGTCAACATTTATTATCCAGAAATCCTCCTCGTGCGGTTGGAGTTCTCCAATATCTTCTTCATTGAAAGACATGTTTTCCCAGTTATAACCAATATCAATTATTCCCGACTCCTCGCCATCAATTGCTTTTAGCACTGCAATGGGAAGAACCTGGGTTTCTACAAGATGGACTAAAGCGAAAACCACGTACTGGGAGAAAATATCCGTTATTTCATTGCCAAGAGCTTCACCATATTCCTGGTTAAAAATCGGTTCTCCCTGGTCGGAGAGGCTATGGAAATAGTTCTGGATATTCTCGAGCATGTCCCTGGCTATCTCTGTTTCTTCGTCCATAGTTATCATTTCAATGTTGTGTACTATGCTATCTTGACCAATAACGTTGATTTCGTCTGCATAAGTTGCATAAAAAGTTTCATCTATTGGCTCAAGGGCCTGTGCAGAAATAGTCTGAGTTCCAGCTGGAACTTCGGTCAGAGTATACTCTCCATCCTCATTAGTCTCATCAGTTCTGGTCCCGATACTTACCCTAACTCCCTGGAGAGGATCTCCGGTCTCCTTGTCAGTTACGGTTCCAGTAACAGCTCCGGTTCGTTCGAGTAGACCACAACCGGTTAGAGGTATTACCAGAAGGGCAACCAGAATTACAGCAATCTTCAGGTGACTCTTTTTCATAGTGGACCTCCTTAGAATAATTTTGGTGTTCAACAACCTATTTTGTCTAACAAGAGTTATCCTTGAATTTAAACAAAGAAAAATTTTTTCCTGCTTTAAAACATAAAATTAAATGATTCTTTCAACTAAGGTTTCTTTTTAAATGGAACTTTTTGCACATAAAAGAAGTAAAAATTTTGGATTTTTCTCCAGGTTATATTCTTTCTTCTGCATAAGGAAAAGGAAAATAAACTCAAGTCAGGTTAAATTTACAACCTTTAGTCCTTGTGCTATAATACCCTAGTAAGGGCAAGGGCCTCGGCAGAGCAGCACGGCTCTGCTTTTAATTATTTGGTTTTGAGAGGAGTTTATAGATGTCCGAAAAAATTATCCCCTACGGGGGCCAGGCAGTTTTAGAAGGCGTAATGATGAGAGGCCCGGACCGGATGGCGATGGCCGTCCGCGGACCCGACGGAAATATCCTTTTGGAAAAATATCCGCTTCGTTCGCTGCGAAACAGGTATCCTTTTTTGAATTTTCCCCTGATTCGGGGGGTAGTTACTCTTTTTGAAGCTCTCTTTTTTGGCGTCAAAGTTCTTTCCCGTTCGGCCAACCTGGCCCTGGGGGAAGAAGAGGAGATTAAACCCTGGGAAATGGTTTTAACTGTTCTGGCGGGAGTAGGGCTGGCAATTTTGCTTTTTGTCGTGATGCCGGCTGCTTTAATCCGCTGGATGGATCCTCTTTTTGCAACTGCTTTCTGGCTTAATTTAACGGAAGGTTTAATTAAGGTTGCTGCCCTTTTGGCCTATATTTCTGCTTTGAATCTTTTCCCGGACACGAGACGCTTTTTTGCCAACCACGGTGCTGAACACAAAACCCTGCACACCTATGAGGCTGGAAAGGAATTGACGGTGGAAAATGTCCGGATCTTTTCACCCCGCCATCCTCGCTGCGGGACCTCATTTATATTCCTTGTAATTTTGTTAAGCGTAATTTTCTTTACCATAGTTGCCGGGAGACCAGGGTTTTTCATGCGGGTGGGTATTCACCTGTCCCTTTTGCCTGTTGTAGCTGGATGCGCTTATGAACTCCTGCGGCTGGCAGGAAAACCAAAACCCAATATATTAATTAGGATAATGAGCTTACCCGGAGTTTTTTTGCAGTTTCTCACAACCCGGGAACCCAATGATGAGCAGATTGAGGTTGCTATTGCTGCTCTCCAGGGTGTTTTGAAGGATTAAGTTAAAGGAGGTCCATATTAATGGGCTGGAAAGAAAAAGCAAGAGAAATGGAAAATAGATATGAGGAGCTTACAAAGCTCCTCAGCGGAACGGAAATTTACAGTGAAAAAAATAAGCTGCGGGAAATTACCCGGGAACACTCTGAATTAAAAGAAATTGTTACCTTTTTCCGGCAGTACAGGGAAAAAAGCAATCAACTGAAAGAAGCCCGAGAACTTTTGAATTCGGGTGATGCCGAATTAAAAGAACTTGCTGAACTCGAGGTTGAAGAGCTTGAACCAAAAGTTAAAAAACTCGAGGAAAAAATACCTCGGATGCTCCTGCCCCGTGATCCCAATGATGAGAAAAACGTTATTATTGAGATCCGGGCTGGAACTGGAGGCGACGAAGCAGGTCTTTTTGCCGGGGACCTTCTGCGTATGTACACCCGTTATGCCGAGAAAAATCGGTGGAAGGTTGAAATTTTGAGCGCTAACGAATCAGAAGTTGGCGGTTTCAAGGAAGTTGTTCTTACAGTAGATGGCAAAGGTGTCTACAGCCGCCTTAAGTTTGAGAGCGGAGTTCACCGGGTCCAGAGGGTTCCCGAGACAGAATCGGGTGGGAGGATTCATACCTCGGCAGCAACTGTTGCTGTTTTGCCGGAAGTAGAAGAAGTTGACATTGAAATTGATCCCAATGAATTGAAGATTGATACCTTCCGCTCCAGCGGACCGGGTGGACAGAGCGTAAATACAACAGATTCTGCTGTCCGAATTACCCACGAACCAACTGGAATTACTGTTTCCTGCCAGGATGAAAAATCCCAGCATAAAAACCGGGCCAAGGCTCTAAAGATTTTAAGGGCCCGGATCCAGGATAAAATGAAAGCTGAGCAGCAGGCCGAACTTGATGAAACAAGAAAAATCCAGGTAGGATCGGGGGACAGGAGCGAGAGAATCCGCACCTACAATTTCCCCCAGGGACGGGTTACCGACCACCGGATCGGGCTGACCCTCCATCAACTGGAAGAAATACTCGCGGGGAACCTGGATCCGGTTATCGAAGAGTTAATGCTGGCTGACGAGAAAAAAAGAATGGAGAAGGTGGGGAGTATTGGCTGAACACCATACTCTCAAGGAAATTCTTGATCTTTCAGCTGGTCATTTTGCCAAGCACGGCCTTTCCAGTCCCCGCCTGGAAGCAGAACTATTAATCGGCCATACCCTTGGGCTGGAGCGAATCCAGCTCTATGTCCAATTTGACCGGCCCCTAGAGGAAAACGAACTGGAGCAGATGCGCCAGTTCATAAGGCGGCGGCTCCAGGGAGAGCCGCTTGCTTATATCCTGGGGGAAAAAGAATTTATGTCCCTGCCCTTTTATGTTGATTCAAGGGTCCTTATTCCCAGGCCGGAAACAGAACACCTTGTGGAAAAGGCCCTTGAACTTTTCGGGGATATGGAAGAAGTTACCCTTGTTGACCTCGGCGCCGGCAGTGGGGCTATTGCTGTAAGCCTGGCTTATTACCTGCCCCAGAGCAGGATCCTTGCTCTGGATATTAATCCCGAATCCCTGGAACTCGCCAGGAAGAATGCCCTGCGCAACGGAGTGGAAGATAGGATCCGTTTTATACTTGGAGATTTACTCGATCCCATTAAGGATGAAGAACCGGTTCACGGGATACTTTCCAATCCCCCCTATATCCCCAGTGGAGAACTTGCAGGACTTTCTCCGGAAGTTAAAGCTCAGCCCCGGCTGGCCCTTGATGGGGGTTCTGATGGTTTGAGTTACTATTGCCGGATTGCTAAAGAAGCTTTTCCCCTGCTTAAAGGTGGAGGCTACCTGGGGTTGGAGGTAGGTTCGGGCCAGGATGATAAAGTTAGTAGAATTCTCTGGGAAAGAGGCTTTAAAGGTGTCGAAATTGAAAAAGATTACAGTGGACATAAACGCTGTATCTGGGCAAGAAAGGATTAAAAGTATTTAACACCAAATCAGAAATTACTGCAAAAAGGGGTAATTCGATATGGGAAAAAGGTTTACAATTCTTGCCTGCATTATTATTTTAGGGCTGGTTTTAACCGGGTGCGAACCGGGAGTTACTATTAACTTTGACCCGGAAAGGGTTACCGTTGACCTGGGAAAATCGGGTGAGGATTTGCCCGGGGAGATAAAATTCCAGGTGGCCTTTATGGGTATGGGAACCCTTGGATTAAATAACCTTGAAATTGAAATTAAAGATACCCATAATATTTTGGAAGGAGAGGAAGAACTTGCTTCCCTCGCCGAAATTCTTGAAGATCTTTTTACTTTCCTGGACGACGAAACTCCTTACCGGGAGAATGACAGTTATTTTTTCCGCCAGGAACTGGACTTAACAGTGCCTGTTCTTCCCTTCTTTGGGGCGGAAGACGAGGCCAATCAACTCCCTGGAAATATTGTCCTGCGAAGAGAAGCTCTCGAAAACCTGGAAGGCAGGTTGCTTGCAGGGGAAGAGCTGAAAATGAATATTGCTACCAGGTTTTATGGTCAGGGGAGAGTGCAAGCTTTTAGCAGCATGCTTTTAAAAATAATTGGCAGCGGCAATTAAAGAGAGGCTTAACCTCTCTTTTTCCATGTATCAGGAGTTCTTAAATTATTATCCTTTCCTTATAAAGGCAATTCAAACTGAACAGCGAATTTATTAGTTGTAAATAAGAAACCGCCATTTTGGGTTTGATTATTGCGAGGAGATTGCTATGGGAAAAAAAAGACCGGAGATATGGCCAGCTCCCGGAGGGGAACTGGAAGAAGAAAAACTAAAAAAAGCAGCTCAATTGCTCCGGGCAGGAGAACTAATTGCTTTTCCTACCGAAACCGTCTATGGAGTGGGAGCTGATGCCTGGTCCCGGCGCGCAGTGGAAAGGCTTTCCCGGGCCAAAAATCGACCACCCGATATGCCTTTTTCCCTGCAGCTTTCCCGGCCAGAGGATGCAGAAGGATTTACCTTAACTATTCCGGGGGCAGTAAGGGATTTAATTGATACCTTCTGGCCGGGTCCACTAACCCTGGTCCTTCCTGCCGCAGAAAAGGTTCCTTTCTGGATGCAGGGGCCGGGGGGGACTGTTGGCCTGAGGTTACCCGATGTTCTCGCAGCTCGCGAACTTCCCCGTTTTCTGGGAAGGCCCCTTGCTTCTACGAGTGCGAATCTATCCGGGAGACCCTCTCCAACCACGGTTGATCATGTTCTGGCTGACCTGGGCCAGGAAGTTGCCGTTGTAATTGACAGTGGAGAATCCGGCTGGGGCCTCGAATCTACCGTTCTGGACCTTACCCGCCCCCGGCAACCCCGAATTTTGCGCCAGGGAACCCTGGAAGCAGAAGCACTGGAAAAAATCCTAAAACAAAAAATTACCATTGTAACAACGTCAGAGCGCCCTCATTACCGCCCTAAGGTACCCCTCTTCACCTGCAGTGAGGAGGAAAAAGCCCTGGAGGTTCTTTCCCGGAGGGGCTATAAAAGGGTCTCGCTTTTATCACCGGGAGATCCTCTCCCTGGAATTCAGGATTTCCGTAAAATCAGGGGTGACCGGGAGGGAATTAAAGAATTCTACAGGCTTTTAAGGGATGCCGAGGAAAAAGCAGACGCCATTCTGGCCCGGCCTCCGGAAACGGGTCCTTATGCAGGCCTGATAACTCAGCGTCTCTTCAAGGCTGCCGTTGAACATATCGGAGGGGTTGAGTAGATGAGCTTTGAGATAATGCTTGTTGCCCTAGCTCTGGGCATGGACTCTTTTTCCTTATCTATTGGCCTGGGTTGTCAGGAAATCGGGAAACGGAAAATATGGGGTTTTACTCTCCTGGTGGGAATTTTTCATGTCCTTATGCCCCTTCTTGGCTTTTTTATGGGTAGGGCTGCAGGAGAGGTTCTGGGGGACATTGCAGTTTATTTAGGAGCAGCAGTCCTGTTTTTCCTGGGAATAAAAATGCTCTGGGACGCAATAAATGGTGAAAAAAGGGAAACCTGCGTCATCAATGGCTTTATGTTTTTGGCCCTGCCCCTGAGTGTTAGCATTGATGCTCTTTCGGTAGGTTTTGGGCTGGGAACTTTTGGGGTTAATTCCTTAACTGCAGCAGTTTTGTTTGGGGTAACAGCAGCAATTCTCACCCGATTTGGCTTCATGCTGGGAGACAGGGCAGGAAATCTATTAAATAATTCGGAACTTTTTGCTGGAGTAATTTTTATCGGTCTTGCCATAAACGCAATACTCTAAGGGGGAGGTGCAAGGATGAAAAAAACCATTCTCTTCGTATGCACAGGTAATACCTGTCGGAGCCCGATGGCCGAAGCCTTGCTCA
>SL_3KL_010_SEDDRAFT_10000835_pt1 | contig 26955 bp, 22 predicted proteins | sample SodLakKL_010_SED_2_FD_10381 | JGI IMG/M metagenome (IMG submission 10381) | reverse complement strand
GGGGCGTTCCTGGTACCCGGGGTCGGGATCGAACCGACACGGTATTGCTACCATTGGTGTTTGAGACCAACGCGTCTACCAATTCCGCCACCCGGGCTCGGGTTGGGTATTTGAAGACGGCAAATTTACGCAATTTGTTGAACCTGACAAAAAAATCCCAAATTACCACATAACGGGGATGTGTTGTGCGGTTATTATTCCTATTTTTGTCAGCATAAAGCGTATTTCTCACCAAAAATTTCAGCTCATGGCTTCTGTGGTAAAAATATTCTCCGGCTCCAAATCTCGTTTACTGGCGGAAAGAATTGCCGAGAATTATGGCAAACCACTGGGTAAAGAGATGGTGCAGCGGTTCGCCGACGGAGAATTTCAGCCATCCTACGAAGAAACTTTACGGGGAAATGATGTGTTTATCATTCAAAGTACCATCCCCCCGTCTGACAACCTGATGGAGTTGTTGCTGATGATTGATGCCGCCAGGCGCGCATCGGCCAAACAGGTCGTAGCGGTGATCCCTTATTTTGGATTTGCCAGGCAGGACCGCAAGGATAAGCCGCGTGTTTCCATCGGAGCCAAGCTCATTGCCAATTTGCTGGTTGCTGCCGGGGTGAACCGCATCATTACCATGGATCTGCATGCCGATCAGATACAGGGATTCTTTGATGTGCCTGTAGATCACATGTACGCTTCTGCCATATTTGTTCCGTACCTGAAAAAACTCAATCTTTCCAACCTGGTGATGGCTTCACCGGATACCGGGGGTACCCGTCGTGCCGGAGCCTATGCCAAATTCCTCAACAGTGAACTGGTTATCTGCTATAAACAACGGGAAAAAGCCAATGAGGTGGAGCGGATGACCCTGATCGGGGATGTGAAGGGCCGCGATGTGGTGCTGGTGGACGACATCATCGACACGGCAGGTTCCATTACCAAAGCCGGTGCCATGATGCTGGAAAAGGGGGCAAACAGCGTTCGTGCCATATGTACCCACGCTGTGTTCAGTGATAAAGCATATGACCGTATCGCCAACAGTGTTTTTGAAGAAGTGATTGTTTCAGATACCATTCCGCAAAGCAGGGAATGCCCCAAAGTTACGGTGCTCTCTTCTGCACAGCTCTTTGCAGATGTGATTCAGCGGGTGCATAACCACGAATCGATCAGCTCCCATTTTGAGTTTTCCACCATTTTGTAAAGCCCTGCCTTCCTAATTTTTTGCCGGCTTTGTTTAATTCATTATCTTTGCGGTCTGTTTTTTAAGGGTGACAGAGATTAACCCTTTCATTATCAAAAATTTAATCCGTAAACAAATGAAAAAAGTATCTGTTAGCGGTTCTCCGCGCGAGGACGTAGGGAAAAAAGATGCGAAGCGTTTACGCAGGGAAGGCAATGTGCCTTGCGTTGTTTACGGGGGAAAAGAGCAAATCCAATTCTTTGCTTCAGAAAAGAGTTTCAAGGATATTGTGTATACCCCCGATGCCTGCATCGTTCAACTTGATATAGACGGAAAAAAAATGGAGGCGGTATTGCAGGATATTCAGTTTCATCCTGTAACTGAAAAGATCCTCCATGCTGATTTCCTGGAAGTATTCTCCGACAAACCGGTTAAAATGGCCATCCCGATCAATGTGGTCGGTGACAGCCCCGGGGTTATTGCCGGCGGAAAACTCCTTACCAAACGCAGGCGCCTGGATGTCATGGCCCTGCCCGACAAATTGCCGGCAGAGATCGACATCGATATTTCCTCCCTGGACATTGGTGACTCTGTAACCGTAGGCAACCTGGAGCTTGAGGATGTCGACTTCCTTGATCCTGAAAATTCTGTGGTGGTCATGGTGAAATCTGCCAGGGCAGCTATGATGGCACCAGTTGAGCCTGAAGAAGAAGAGGGTGAAGGTGAAGAGGGTGAAGAAGGAGAAGAAGGCGAAGGAGAAGAAGGCGAAGAAGGAGAAGGTGGAAAAGAGGAATAAGCCGTTTTAAAATAAATACGGTTTCCCGCTTAAGGCATAAGGCCATCACAGGTCTTATGCCTTATTTGTTTATTTTTGAAAAAAAGTTTCGATGAAGTACCTGGTTGCCGGACTTGGAAATATTGGCCCTGAATATGAACGCACCCGACATAATATCGGGTTTATGGTGGTTGACAGGTTGGCGGAAAAGCGTGAAGTGATTTTTTCTCCGGCCCGCTATGGAGACATGGCCTCTTTTCGCCACAAGGGGCGCAGTTTTTTTATGCTGAAACCATCCACGTTTATGAATCGCAGCGGCCGGCCGGTGCTCTACTGGATGAACAAGGAAAAAATTCCACTGGAAAACCTGCTGGTGATCACCGATGATGTGGCCCTGCCAACGGGAACACTCAGGCTTCGCCCCAAAGGCGGCCCCGGGGGTCATAACGGGCTGTCGGACATTATCGATTCCCTGGGAACAAGCAACTTTGCCCGGTTGCGTTTCGGTATTGGAGATGATTACCCGAGGGGTTTTCAGTCTCAATACGTTTTGGGCAAGTGGACACCTGAGGAAATGGAGCTGGTCGGCCCGAAGATTGAGACCTGCTGTGAAATGGTGCTCAGTTTCGGGTTGCAGGGTGTGGCGCGGACCATGAACGAATTTAACCGCCGTGTTGAGTGATTGCCGTGTTGAGCGATCCCCAGAGCAAACCTTATGGGTTATACTTTATGTGGTGCTGACCGGGATGTGGTGATGACCGGGCCAGAACAATGGTTGAGGCCGTGTAACCCGGATCTTATTCTTCCTTTGTCGGCTGAACAGGAATGATGTCATCAATGAATTTTTGCTCCCGGGCACGTCCTTCATTGTACATTTTAATCCATTGAAGCAGGCCTAAAACCGCCAGTACCAGGAATATGGAAAACTGGAAGCTCGTAAAAACCAGTCCTTTGACAAAATAAAGGGGAACAGATATGATGTTCCCGGCGATCCAGTAGATCCAGTTCTCAATTCTTTTCCGGGCCATATACCACATACCGATCAGGAAAATGGCCGTGGTGAAAGAATCCACGTAAGGAATGTATGAATTCATGTACTCCGGATCGTCCTGTTTGAAAACGTACAGAAGTGCGAAAATAATCACATACAGCACAGGGATAAGGGCCAGCCCGATTATCTGCTCCTTTTTGGTGTTCCAGCGTATCGGAATATGTCGTTTCTGTTCATCTTTCCGGGTCCATACATACCAGCCGTATACACTCATGCTTGCATAAAACAGGTTGATCCCCATGTCGGCATACAGCTGAATGTTGAAGCAGATATAAATATAAATAACGGTACTGATTATCCCGGTGGGATAGACAAGCAGGTTGGCCTGCCTGGCAAACCATACACTTATTATGCCGAAAGCCACTGCTACCAGCTCCAGCCAGGTGGTGGCCATAATATTTGCGTAAAAAACTTCGAAGAATGTCTGAGCCAGCATGATATATGGATATTCGGCAGATATTGCGGATTGAAAAACAAGGGGCAAATATAAGGAAAATGCGTATTTATTTTATAGTTTTGAAGTAGCCCGAACCTATTTTGCAGCTTTATTCCTGTAAATGGCGGGATTCTGAGAAAAACTCGTATTTTTGTTTTTCAGGCATTGCTTTCAAACGCGCAATAATATACCGTAGTGAACAGTCTGGCTTCGTCTTTATTCAAGCAGCGTCACAATGGGGCTGAAGAGATTGATCTCAACCCTTTTACCCTTGCGTTCCGCGATGGCCGGGAACCGGAGTTTTTAAACAACTACTTCAAAGATTCCCTTTTACAATTCCGGACTGCTTTTCTGCTCCTGATTTTATTGTATGGTGGTTTCGGGTTTCTTGATTCCATTATTGTTCCCGAGCTGAAGCAGTATTTCTACCTGATACGATTCGGGATAGTGATTCCTGTCTTCTTATCGGTATTTATACTTTCCTTTTTTCCGTTTTTCCAAAAATACTGGCAGTCCCTGCTGCTGATCTCCTTTGTTATAGCCGGAACCGGAATTACCCTCATGCTGGTCGCGGAACCGGAGAACTACGCATATTATGGCGGGATGATGCTGATTTTTTCCGCCGGATACTTTTTTATTAAATTGCGGTTTTTTTATGCCACCATCGCCGGTTGGCTGACCGTGATCGTTTACAACATCGGGGCCATATTTTTTTCAGGCTCCGATATGGAACTGATCCTCAACAACAATTTTTTTTACGTGGCTGCCAACCTGATCGGAATGTTTGCCGCCTACAATATTGAATATTTTGCCAGGCGTGACTTTTACCTTAACCAGGAGCTGGATGAACGCAAAGCTGAAGTGGAGCATGCCAACCAGACCCTCGAGAAAAAAGTGCAGGAGCGTACTGCCCAGTTGCGGAAAGCCAAAGAGCAGGCAGAGCAGTCCGATAAACTGAAGTCTGCTTTCCTGGCCAATATGAGTCACGAAATCCGTACACCCATGAACGGGATTCTCGGTTTTTCACAACTGCTGCTGGAAGCGGAAAATGAAGAGGAGCGGAAGGAGTTTGTGGAAATCATCAATAAAAACGGGATGCATCTTTTGTCCCTGATCAATGATATTATTGATCTTTCGAAGATAGAGGTGGGGATGCTCAATATTCAGAACAGTGAATTCTCCCTGAATCACCTCATCGAGGAGGCCAGTGTACTGTTTCGCAACAACAGCAAGGTGCAGGAAGGGAAGATTAAGCTGAATATCTATAAAAGCCTGGAGGAAGGGGATGATGTAATTATTGCCGACCGTACCCGGCTGAAACAGATATTCATCAACTTGATAAGCAACGCCTTTAAGTTCACCAATAAAGGGATGGTTGAGGTGGGTTATGTGTTGCGAACCCACAGTCTGTTGTGTTACGTGAAAGATACCGGTGTGGGGATCAAGGAAGAGGACCAGGAAGATATATTCAACCGGTTTATGCAGGCAAACCTTACCCATCGCCCCGAATTTGAAGGTGCCGGGCTGGGGTTGGCCATATCAGAAGCATTTGTGCAACTTATGGGAGGAAAAATATGGGTAGATAGTACTCCCGGAGAGGGGTCCACATTCAATTTTACCATCCCGTTTCAACAGGGAACCCAGCCGTTATTTAAATATTTAAAAGTAGATAATACCACCATGGATACCAACTGGAACAATAAAGTAATACTTGTGGCAGAAGACGTGTCAACCAACTATCTGTTGATTAAAACCGCACTGAAAAAGACCAATGTGGGTCTGGTGTGGGCGAAAAACGGGCAGGAAGCTGTGGATGAATGCAGAAAAGATCAGCAAATAGACCTGGTCTTAATGGATGTGCGAATGCCCGTAATGGATGGTTATGAAGCGACCCGGCAAATCAAAAAGATGCGACCCGGCTTGCCCGTGATCACCCAGACATCCTATGCCATGGATGGTGATCGCGAAGAAAGTATCAGGGCGGGATGTGATGATTATATTTCCAAGCCTTTTGAGATAAAGGACTTGATGGAGATGATTGCCAGGCATTTTCATTTAGAAAAATAAAAGAATGGCCAGCATTGACCCCCATAAGGATGCGCACCTGCCACACAATATCTCTTTGTTGTTCGTAGAGGATAATGAGTCGGTGCGAAACCTATATCAGAAAAGGTTGAAAAATCGCACAGAGCAGTTTTTTGTTGCCGAGAACGGGCAGGAGGGCCTTGAAATCTTCCGGGAGCACTGTCCTGACCTGATTATCACAGATATCAGCATGCCGATCATGAACGGCCTGGAAATGATCCGGGAGATCAGAAAGCAATCTTCCGATGTCCAGGTAATGGTAATGTCGGCTTACAGCATTAAGGAGTACTTTCTGGAGGCCATTAATCTTGGGGTGAACGGTTACCTGATAAAACCGGTAAATCCAGTTAAACTTTATGCGCTCATTGATGAAATGGCCGGAAATATTCTGCTGAAAAAGTCACTGGCAGAAAAAGAGATCAAGCGGCGCGTGGCTGAAAAGAATCTGAAAAGGTCACTGGACGAAAAGGAGGTGTTGCTCAAAGAGGTTCACCACAGGGTGAAAAACAATATGCAGATCATATCCAGCATACTGAAAATGCAGGAGCGTCTCGTAGATGATACAAAGTTACAGACTGTACTGGCTGAAAGCCGCAACCGCATCCGTTCGATGGCCCTGGTGCACGAGAACCTGTACCAGAACGAGAACCTGGCCAATATCCAGTTTCACAATTATGTGAAAAGCCTGGCGGGTAACCTGGTCAGGACTTATTCCGATATGCAGCACAAAGTGAAGATCCATTATGATGTGGAAGATGTTTTTCTTCCGCTTGACATCGGGATACCCTGTGGGTTGGTTATCAATGAATTGATATCCAATTCTTTTAAACATGCTTTTGTGGGAAAGGAGCAGGGTACGGTCAGGATTGTGCTGCATCGCACAGACAATAAAATGTTTAAGCTGCAGGTAACGGATGATGGGGTAGGAATGGATCCGGATTTCAAAGTGGAAAAGTCCCGGTCATTGGGTATGCGTATTGTCTATAAGCTGGTGCAGCAGATCGACGGAGAACTGGACTACGATTTTTCGCAGGGAACGAGTTATTCAATTCAATTTAAAATTTAATCGTTGCAATCATGAGCCAATTAGACATTCTCGTCGTGGAAGACGAATTCCTGGTGGCTGCCGATATTGAGGAGAGCCTGCTGGGTCTCGGTTACAATGTTCAGGCAACCGTGGCATCCGGGCAGGCGGCCATTGAAGAGGTGGAGCGCAAATTGCCCGACCTGATCCTGATGGACATCATCCTGAAGGGAGATATGACCGGTATTGAAGCAGCCAATATCATCGGGCAGAAGCATGATGTGCCTGTCATTTTCCTGACTGCCAACGCAGATGTGTCAACCATTGAGAAGGCAAAAATCTCTCTTCCGTACGGTTATATTATCAAACCTTATTCCGAAAAAGACCTGCAGACCAATATCGAAATTGCCCGGTATAAGTTTGAGAACGACATCCAGTCCAAAATGGAAAGTGACCAGTTCAATAAATTCTTTAAATCCAGCAGCAAGATCAAAAATCAGCTTATCCTGGAAGGAGAAGAAGGGCTGGAAAAAATTAACCTGCCGAACGTGTATTATGTGGAGCAGAACGGCGACCATTCCATGGTACACCTCAGGGATGAAAAGGTGGCCGTTGTGGGCAGCCTGGATGAAGTGGAAAAAAGATTTCCCGAAAACACCTTTGTGCGGGTGAGTGAAGATTTCCTGATTAACCTCGATAAGGTCTTCATTGCCAAATATCCAGAACTGATCATGGCCGATAAAATGACAGTGATCATGGTGGAAGATGAATACCGTGATCTCCTTGAAGCCATGCTGAGCAAATAAGGTAATTGACTATGAGAACATTCGTTGACAAATGCTCTCCCGAGGCCTATATCCGTGAGCTTTTTGAGAAAAATGGTCCCGATCCGGAGGATTTTGATGAGGTCATGGAGCTGATCGGACAGCTCCGTGCCGATGATGTGGAACCATTCAGGGAGGCCATGAATGGGATACTGCATCCGGGAACGATCATCGGGTTTTCATACACAAAACCTTTTGGGTACAATGGTGATTTTTTCATTATTGAAAAGATTTATCAGCAGTATGTGAATCCCGATCCCCGCTACAGTAAGTGGGACGAATTTTTTCACCGCTTGCCTGCCGCCATTGCTGTGATCAACAGGAAAAAGCTGGCTGTAGAGATGCTTCACACGTTGAACCGGGAGGCTGATGGAGAGCCGCGACACGTGTTGATTTTGGGAAGCGGACCGGTAACGGAAGTGTTCGAGTATTTTGAAGAAACGGACCACAATCATCTCTATTTCGATCTGATAGACCTGGACCAGCGTGCCATTGACTATGCAAAGTCAAAGCATAAGGCCAATATGTCTTACCTGACCTTCCACAATAAAAACGTGATTCGCCATACCCCTGACAAAAAGTATGACCTTTTGTGGAGTGCGGGGCTGTTTGATTATTTTAAAGACAAGCACTTTGTCTTTTTGCTGAAAAGGTATTATGAATTTGTGGCGGAAGGCGGGAAGATGGTGATTGGCAACTTTAACACAGAGAATCCTTCCCGGAAAATCATGGAGGTACTTGGAGACTGGTTCCTGTATCACCGTTCAGAGGAAGAACTCCTGGGCTTTGCCCGGCAGGCAGATATTCCGGAAAACAGTGTCCGTGTAATTCGCGAGCCTTTGGGGATCAATCTGTTTTTGCACGCGGAGAAAAAATAAAAGGCACTTTTGTTTTCCCGGACATTGATTCCGGGATGCAAAAGCGCCTTTTGTAATTATTCTGTGCCTGTTCAGTAACCGGCTGCGATCGCTTCAACTTCCCTGAAAACACGCAGGAAGTTCCCTGACCATATCTTTTCGATCTCTTCTTCGGTATATCCTCTTTTAACCAGCTCCAGGGTAATATTACCCAGTTCCGATACATCAAAACAGTCTTCCAGTGCACCTCCGCCATCAAAATCGGTGCCGATGCCCACGTGGTCAATGCCTATCAGGTCCACTACATGATCTACGTGATCTACAAGGTCAGCTACTGTGGCCATCGGACGGGGGTACTTTCTTCCCAGTTCCTGCCATTCTTCCCGGGCCTGATCCATTTCCTCGTCAGTCAGTCCGTCAAAATTGTTCCATTTCTCCCTGAGTTCATCAAAAGCGGCATCCCTTTCCGGATCTGTTTCCATCTCTTTTACGTATGAACTGAGTACGCACAGCTGCAATACACCGCCATTGTCAGCCAGGGCAACGAGCATGTCATCATCCAGATTCCGTGGGTGATCGCAAACGGCACGGGCGTTGGAGTGGGAAGCAATTACCGGGGCACTGGTCACCTCCAGCACATCATAAAATGCGGCATCTGAAATATGGGTCACATCAACCATCATACCTATCCGGTTCAGTTTTTCTACCACCTCAACCCCGAAGTCGGACAAGCCGTCATGCAGGGGCGGGTTGGAGTCGGTGGATGAATCACAGATCTGGTTATGGCTTGAGTGGGAAAGGCCAAGGTACCGGCTGCCCAGGTCATAGTGTTGCTGAAGCAATTCAAGGTCTTCCCCGATGGGATATCCGTTCTCTGTACCGATGTAAATGGCAAATTTTCCTTCTTCCCGCAGCCTGTGCGCGTCATCAGCTGTCAGCGCCAGTTCGGCCACGTCATGGTGGTTATCAAGCATCTGGTGGATATTGTCAAAAATACGCATCGCCCGGTCGTGCGATCTCTCATATCCCTCTTCAGTGAGCGGCCCCTGTCCGAGAAAAACGGCAAAGATAGCGGCATCCAGCCCTCCTTCTTCCATCCTGGGGAAATCGAGCTTGCCCCCGCCATCGTGGGGATCATTCCTTTCCCCGATATCAAATCCATCTCTTCCCAGCATCAGGGGGGTATCGAGATGACTGTCAAGGGTAAGTACCTCAGCGTGGATCTCAGCGGCCTTTTCCTCCAGACTTTTTTCCGGTGAGGCACAGGATGTGATGAATAATATGCCGGACAGTGCGGCAAAAAGTGTCAGAAAATTAAAACGCATGGTTTGGTTGGTTGAATAATGAATAACTGCATTAGCGGGGGTAAATATACATATTTTACGCATTTTACCTATGAATGAATGCGGTATCGCTCTCCGGAAGGTGGTTGATTTAGCGGGTTTTTCCCTGAACAGGGACAACGGTTTTGTGAATCGGTGTTTTGCCGGGATGAAAACTATTTATCCCAGGAAACGGCCTTTACGCCTTCGAGCCCGAATAATTCTTCAATTGTTTTTGCCCCGATTTCGGCCTGCCTGTATTTTACCATAAACCGTACTTTGATGAGTCCCTCATCACTGATGGCTTCGATGGTATATCCTTTGATCATGAAGCCCAGACTGTCAATACGCTGGCGGGATTTTTTGTAAAAGCTGATTCCCCCTGTCCCGGTCAGAAATATCTCCCCATAGTGTTCCGATTTGATATCCACTTTGTGCAGCACAAAAAGGGCGAATAGCACGAGGGCGGTGGCGGCGATGGACAAAAAGAACTGACCGAGACCGATTGTGATGCCAATGGCTGCCACCACCCAGATGGATGCAGCAGTGGTGAGCCCCATGATATGGTCTTTTCCTTTAAGAATGGTTCCCGCCCCAAGAAACCCGATACCGGTGATGACTCCGGCAGCAGCCCGTGCCGGATCCAGTCTCAGCAAATCCGCACCACTCTGAGTCAGGCTTGCCTGTAGTTGCTCAAAAGCAACAATGATCAGGGCGGATCCCAGGCATACCAGGATGTGCGTCCTGAGCCCGGCCGGTCTTCCGTGCACCTCCCGCTCGAGGCCTACCAGGGCTCCGAGTACGGTTGCCAGAAGAAGCTGTATGAGCAGCGACCATTCCCAGCTGAAGTTGATCAATGTGTGTTCCATGCCATTTGAGATGAGGTGAAAAAATGCTATATTTGGTTCATTTGTGTGTGATGCGAACGAAAGGAAAGCTGACCCTGCAGGTTGTTGCTTTTTGTTGGCACTTCACAAGTCTAAGGTACAAATTTTACATTATGCAGATCAAGCCCCCGCTTGTTTCCTATTGTGAGCAGGTCAGAAACTTACCTCCGGATGATCCGGACAGAAAACACCATGACCATGTACACGGTTTTGCCGTTAAGGATGACAATGAACTATTCGGAAGACTGATTATGGAGATCAACCAGGCCGGATTGAACTGGACGCTCATCCTGAAAAAAGAGGAAAACTTCCGAAGGGCTTTTGAAGGCTTTGATATTTTGAAAGTGGCTGCATACGGAGAGGACGATAAAAGCCGCTTGCTCGCTGATGCAGGCATTATTCGTAACAGGCGGAAGGTGGATGCCGTCATTCACAATGCCGGGGTTATCCGGGGGTTGCAGCGGGAATACGGTTCATTCTCATCCTGGCTCGATCATCATCATCCCATGGGTATTGATGGGTGGGTGCGGCTGTTTAAAAAGACCTTTCGTTTTACCGGGCCGGAAATCGTCAACGAATGGCTGATGAGTACGGGCTACTTGCCTGGTGCCCACAGGGAGGATTGCCCGGTGTATGACAAGGTGATCAGGTCAGGGCCGGAATGGCTGAAATTGTAGACATGCGAGAAGCCAGATATTATAGCATACAGCAAAATGAAAAGGTGCGTTGCGGGCTTTGCCCCCATCAATGTTCCCTCGCCCCCGGTGAAACCGGCTTGTGCCGTGTAAGAAAAAATGCAGGGGGGCAACTGGTCTCCCTGGCATATGGCAGATTGTCCGGCCTGCATATGGATCCCATTGAGAAAAAACCTTTGTACCGGTTTTTCCCCGGCAGCAGGATCCTTTCTGTGGGGAGTTATGGGTGCAATTTTCGCTGCCCATGGTGCCAGAATGCGTCAGTATCCCAGTGTACCCCAGGCAATGGTACTGCTGAATCAGGAAGTGTCTCCGCAGACGATGCGCTTACCGAACCCGCTGATATACTCGCCATGGCCCGGAAGCAACAGAGTATTGGGGTTGCCTATACCTATAATGAACCCACTGTTTGGTTTGAGTACATGATGGACATTGCCCTGCTGATCCGCCGTGCCGGCATGCAGAATGTGGTGGTATCCAACGGGTACATCAACCCGGATCCCTTAAATGAGTTGCTGGAGGTGACAGATGCATTCAACATCGACCTCAAATCTTTTGATCCCGGTTTTTATGCGCAATATACCAATGGCAGGTTGCAGCCGGTGTCAGACACCCTGAAAGCCATTGCCGGAAAGGGGCGGCACCTGGAGATCACTTTCCTTGTGATTCCCGGGCTGAATGATGACCTGGCGCAGTTCAGAGACATGACAAGGTGGATTGCCGGACACCTGGGCAATCATACGGTTTTGCACATCAACAGGTATTTTCCCGCCTGGCATTTCAGTAATCCCCCTACCCCGGCTGACACACTTCGAAATATGAAAACAATAGCCGGTAAATATCTGACCCATATATACCTGGGCAACATTGGTTAATTTTCTGATCATTCACAGATAGCTATTCTAAATACCATGAAAACTACATCAGATATCAGGCAAGCCAGGGTGGCCGGGATGTTTTATCCGGCCACGGCGGGTGAAATCCGCACACAGCTCGGCAGGGAGGTCCAAAATGTCAGGAAAGCAATGGATGAGCGTTCCCCTGAGGGGGTGATTCTGGGGGGCGTGTTGCCCCACGCCGGAATGGACTATTGCGCGCATCATGCCGTGCACTTTTTTGAGTCGTTGCGCGTGTCCGGCCAAAAACCTGATACCGTCGTGATTGTTCATCCCAATCACAGCGGGTATGGTCCTCCTGTTTCGGTCGACGGTCATCATTTCTGGGAGACCCCGCTGGGACAGGTGGGTGTGGACCTGGAACTTTCTGAGGCCTCCATGCTCCCGTTTTCGTCGAGGGCCCAGCTAAGGGAGCACTCTTCAGAGGTAATTGTGCCTTATCTGCAGTATTTCCTCGATGAAGGTTTCCGGATTATGTCCGTGAATGTACTTCAGCAGAGCGTGGAAATTGCACGAGAGGTGGCTGAAAGAATTGCCAACGGAGCGAATCAGTTGGGGCGTAATGTGTTGTTGCTGGCTTCATCAGATTTTTCCCACTTTTTAACCCCCGAGGAGTCGGCGCCACTGGATGACAAGGTATTGGCAAAAATCCTGGAGAAAGACACCCCCGGGGTGGAAAAAATGGTTCATCAATACCATGTTTCGGTCTGCGGATTTGGCCCGGTGATGACCTTGATGGAATATGCTGCCCTGACAGATCCCGCCTATCGTGTCCGTTTGTTAAGCAGGGGTCATTCAGGTGAAGTGATCCCTTCCGGCAAAGTGGTCAATTATATGTCTTTGTTGTTTTCTTCGGAGAAATAGAAACCGGGCCCCGTGGATGTTCACGGTAAATGGTTAAGTTTGTCCGGATCCGGCCGGGGCTTTCCGGCAGCAGAAATAAACAGGAGAAACGGTATGAAATACATCAATGTATTGTTTTTCGTCTTTATGGTGGTAATGAATTACCTGGCCAATGCCCTGCCCCTGGGCGGCAAAACCACCGGTGAATTGTCGGCAGCTTATCCGAACCTGTTTGTGCCGGCGGGTGTCACCTTTTCTATATGGGGCGTTATCTACCTGATGCTGCTTGGTTTTTGCCTGCTTCAGTTCCGTGAACAAAACAGGGCCCTCGTGGAAGCGACCGGATGGGCCTTTGCCCTGAGCTGCCTGCTCAATGGCCTTTGGATAGTGGCCTGGCATTATAAGTCCCTGCCTGCATCACTGCTGATCATGCTGGCATTGCTTGTGGTGCTGGTATACATCAACTACCAGTTGCGTGGTCAGTCAATGGGGCTGACAAGGGCGGCCTTCGGCGTTTACCTGGGCTGGATCAGTATTGCCACCATCGCCAATGTTACAGCCCTGTTGGTAAATTATAACTGGGGTGGCTGGGGGATAACGGATGTCAGCTGGGCCATATTGATGATCATTGTGGGGCTCCTGATCACAGCCTTTGCGCTGTACCGCCTACAGAGCCCGTTTATCGGCCTTGCTGTCATCTGGGCATTTATCGGGATATACCTTAACCGCCAGGGCGACTATCCTTCCATTGCTGCTACGGCTGTTGTTGCAGCGGTCATCATGGTCGCTTTTACCCTCTGGGCGTTCTGGAAACTTGCACCTTATAACCCTGCCAGTCAATGACCCGTTTTCTGCCCCGGAAACCTTTGCCGGAGAAATGGCTGAAAGCTGCAGTGGTCGGTAGTTTATGGGCCGCAGTAGAGATCATTCTCGGAAGCTTGTTACACAATATGCGCATCCCCCTGGCAGGAAGCTTTCTCTCCTTTGCCACTGTTTACCTGGTAATCTCCTTTTATCAATTATGGCCTCTGCCGGGGCTGATCTGGCGGGCAGGGCTGATATGCGCCCTGATGAAGTCCATTTCTCCCAGCGCCATTGTGATCGGGCCGATGATCGGCATTTTTTCCGAGGCCTTGTTGCTGGAGGCGGTGATCCGCCTGTTGGGTTCCCACCCCGTTGCTTTTGCCTTTGCCGGAGCCCTGGCCGTATTCAGCGCATTGGCACAAAAAGCATTTACCCTGCTGGTGCTCTATGGCTGGGATATCGTTTTGCTGTTGGAAAACATGGTTGACTTTGCGGTTTCGCAGACGGGCTTTACGGCCTTGTCTACCCCCGCGTTGTTGCTTGTGCTTTCAGGGATCTACCTTGCGGCCGGTGCTTCTGCCGCCCTGCTGGGATACCGGACCGGGCAAAGTTTCCTGAGGAATAGGTCTGATCACACAATGCCTCTGCAGATTGCACCGCACGCCCAAAGTGAGTTGTTCCGGCATACCAGGAAACAACACAATGCCATTCCTGTTTTGTTGATGATTTTTGCTTTGCTCGTCATTGGGATGGGCGTGATTACCAGGGCTCCATTGGTTGCTTCATTTATTTTTACGCTGGGATTTATGATTGCAATGTACTCCAGGTACAGCCCGGTGATGAGATACCTGGGAAAACCGGCACTGTGGGTGCAACTGCTTCTTATCCTGTCTTTTTCCGGTATTTTTTACGGCGGAGTTTCGCAGGCTTCGCTGCTGAGTACTGAAGGGCTGACTGTGGGGGTCAGGATGATATTCAGGGCCCTGGTGTTGCTCACATCATTTTCTGCCATCAGTGCAGAAATGAAAGATCCGGCCATAAAAAACCTTTTACACAAACGTGGATTGCATAATGTGTATCAGTCTGTTGACCTCGCTTTTTCCGCCCTCCCTGCCATCATGTCCGCTTACCGTTTCAGGGGCGTGGGGTTAAAGGCCATAAAAAAACTGGTGTTTGGGATGCTGGGGAGTGCGCAGGCTCTCCTGAACGAAATGATGCAGATGGAGGCCCATAAGCCGACCATATTTATTATCTCCGGGGTGGTGCACTCCGGGAAAACTTCTGCAGCAAAAATAGTGGTGCAGTTACTCCGCAGCCGTGGATTGCGCCTCCGGGGATTCTTTTCAGCCGGTGATACGGATGGTTCCGATCGAAGTGCCTATTATATTGAGGATGTTCTTTCCGGTGAAAGAAAAATCCTGTGCGATGAAACTCCCATGCCGGATGGTTTTCGGGCCGGCCGGTTTTTTTTCTCCGAAGAAGGAATCGCGTGGGGAAGGTCCCTGTTGGAGCGATCGGTGCACGACCGGGCTGATTTCGTGGTAATCGATGAGATTGGTCCGCTTGAGATCCGGGACGGGGGATGGGCTCCCGCCATCGGACACCTTTTGAGCCGCAGCCGAACTCCCCATATCTGGGTTGTCAGGGAGCGGCTGACGGATCTTGTGGTTCGCAAATGGAGCGTAGGAGATGTGTATATATTTGACCTTGAAGAGGATCGAGCTGAAAACATCGTTAATCAGCTGCTTGAGTGGAAAAGAACTTCAGCCACTGTTTAATCCTTCCGTATTCTTATGAAGGCCAGAAAAACGTTCATTGCATCAAATTTTTCTTTTACCTGCAGCAATTTGCCCAGGCGAATATGCCCGATCACATAGAAATAGTCCCGGGTGCTGTGATGTTCAGTGATCTCTTCAAAATCAAGCAATAGTAAGTCCTCTGTGAAGCGGTAACGATAGTATACCTCCAGCAGGATGTCGTTGGTATGGGCCGGCGGAGAAAAATATTTCCGCTTTTTGTATTCATACCGGTAGTTATGTGTCCTGGCAGTGATATCAGACAATACGGAACTGCCTGTGGGAAATCCTCCTGCGCCCTTGCCGAACATGAACTGTTTCTCATAAAACTCCCCTTCAATGACCACCCCGTTGTATTCATCTTCCACATTATAAATATATTCTTCACGGGTAACCAGTTTCGGCATCACAAAAAGGGCTACACTGTTGTTGTGTACTTTTTGCGCCTGGGCCACCAGTTTGATCCGGTAGCCCCTCTCCCTGGCAAAACGGATATCCGCCGGGCCTATGTGGCTGATACCTGAACAGAATATTTCATCCTGGTTTACCTTGGTGCCAAAGCCGTGCATGGTCAGGATGATGATCTTGTAAAGTGCATCATGACCCTCCACGTCGAGGCTGGGATCTGCTTCTGCAAATCCCATCTCACGAGCCTGATTCAGGGCTTGTGCAAAATCGATGTTTTTGCTGTACATCCTGCTCAGGATATAATTGGATGATCCGTTGAGAATACCGGTAATTGACAGCAGCAGGTCATTGTCATAGTACTCTTCCAGGTTTCGTATAACTGGGATACTGCCGCAGGCGGAAGCGTCATACAGTAAGGCACTGCCCGATAGCTGCTGCAGGTCCATGAGCTCTTCTATGTGGGTGGCCAGCATTTTTTTGTTGCCGGAAACCACACTTTTCCCGGCCAGCATCGCACTTTTGACAATTTCCAGGGCCTGTTCTGCATCATCTATGAGTTCCACTACCAGGTTGATCTCAGGGTCCTGAATGATCTCATCCCGGTCGGTGCAGAACATTTCCGCAGGAAGGCTCCTTTTCTTATGCGGATCCCTGATGCAGATCTTTACCACTTCGGCATTGGAAGCGTGACTGTTTGTGATCACATGATGCAGGCTTTCGCCCACAACCCCGAAGCCGAATAATCCTATTTGTTGTTTGCTATTTTGATTGTTCATAGGTGTCGGTTTTTTGATAAAAAGACCCGACGGCTTGCTGAATTTGTTCATATTCAAGCAGAAAACCATCGTGGCCGTACTGTGACTGAATGATATGGAAACTTGCATCACCGGCATGCCGGGCAATAAATTCCTGCTCCTCTGGCGGAAATAATCCATCGCTTTCTATGCCAATACTCAGGGTGTTTGCCCGTATCTTTCCCAGTGCCCTTGCCTCCCCTCCGCGGTACCTTCCCACATTGTGGGTATCCTGGGCTTTTGTAAGCGTATGGTAGCAATAAGCGTTAAACCGGTCTGCCAGTTTCTTGCCCTGGTAACGCTGGTAGGAGGAAGCTGGAAAATCAACGGTTACCACCCCGGTCTTTTCCTGCTGGGTGGAATTGTAAGCCTCGTAACTTCTGTAGCTCAGCAGGCCGATTGCCCTTGCTGCGGCGAGTCCGGTTTTCCCCCCCTCAGGATCTTTGCCGTCAAACCCCTGGTCTGCTTCAATGGCCATCCTTTCCGTTTCGTTGATGGCAATGGCCCAGGGGGTTGCCTTGCTGCCGGTGGCAATCACAACCAGGTTTTTGAATACAGCAGGTTCCATGATGGCCCATTCCAGTGCCTGAAACCCACCGATCGACCCGCCCGCCAGGGTATGTATCCGGTCAATGCCCAGATGTTTTCTGAGTAGTATATGACCTTTCACAATGTCACGCATGGTAATGACCGGAAAGCTTTGAAGCCAGGGTTTTCCCGTATCAGGGCTGGTGTCTGCGGGCCCTGTTGTGCCGTAACAGCTTCCGAGAATATTGGCGCAAACAATGGTATATTTTTCCGGATCATAAAACCGGCCCTGCCCCACAAGGCCCGGCCACCAGGCTGTGACATCTGAGTTGGCTGTCAGCGCATGACAGATCCACACAACCGGCTTGTCCGCAGTCTTATCTTCTCCGGATATATGGTAAGTGATGACCGGGTTTTTGATGGTCGACCCGCTTTCGAGCACCATGTTTCCTTCGTATTGAAATACTTCTTTCTGCATCGTTGTTTACTTTTATATTTGATGGAGGGCTTGTTCAAGGTCACCCATAATGTCGTAAATATGTTCAATTCCCAATGACAAACGGAGTGTTCCCGGAAATACCCCTGCTGCTTCCCTGGCTTCTTCCGATAATTGCTGGTGGGTGGTATTGGCCGGCTGAATGATCAGTGTTTTGTTGTCTCCCACGTTGGCCACATGGCTGATCAGCTTCAGGTTGTCTACCACCCGGGCCGTTTGCTGCAAACTTCCTTTGATCTCAAAAGAAAGCACACCTCCAAATCCATTTTGCAGGTACTTCTTTGCATTTTCATGGGATGGGTGACCAGGAAGCCCCGGGTAATTTACTGCTTTTACCAGTGGGTGTTCCTGAAGCCAGCGGGCAACCCGCAAAGCATTGTCACATTGTTTTTGCATTCTCAGTGAAAGGGTTTCTGTTCCGTTCAGCAGCAAAAATGCATTGAAAGGGCTGAGGCAGGGTCCCAGATCTCTAAGGTATTCTGCCCGGGCCTTTGCGATGAATGCCAGTTCCCTGAATTTTTCAGTGAAACACATCCCGTGGTAACTGGGGGAAGGGGTGCTGAGTTTTGGAAAAAATCCGTTATCCCAGTTAAACCGCCCACTGTCAGTGATCATGCCTCCCATGGCCTGGCCGTGACCGCCGATCCATTTGGTGGCTGACTGCACCACGATGGCCGCCCCGTGGCTGACGGGCTGGCAGAGGAATCCTGCCCCGCCGAAAGTATTATCCACGATCAGGGGGATCCGGTGTTTTTTGCTTAATAATGACAATCCGTCGAAGTCCGGCACAGAGAAGCCGGGATTCCCGATGGTTTCCACATACAATGCTTTTGTTGTGCTGTCGATCAGCGCCTCCAGGTCCTCAGGTTTGTCGCCCGGGGCAAACTTTACGGAGATACCGAAATTACCCATGCTGTGCTTGAACTGGTTATACGTGCCGCCATAAAGATAAGGAGAGGACACAACAGAATCACCGGGTGAAAGAATGCTTACCAGTGCGATAAGCTGTGCGGCATGTCCCGAAGAAAGAGCCAGTGAGGCTGCTCCGCCTTCCATGGCGGTGATCCGCTCTTCGAGCATGTCGTTGGTTGGGTTGTTGATCCGGCTGTATATGTGACCGTTCTCCTCCAGGTTGAACAGTCTTCCGGCATGGTCGCTGTCATCGAACTGGTAAGCGGTGGTCATGTAAATGGGGGTGGCCCTTGCGCTGTTTTTTTCATCCGGCCGATATCCTGAATGGAGTTGCAGGGTGTCAAAATGATAAGGTTTATTGGTCATGTCCGGGGATTTTAGTTGTTAACTAATGAACTGAAAGTTTGTTCGCCTGCCGGGTAAATGTTTTCCGGCGGCCATTGCCTTTTCCCGTGCGGGTCAGACAGGCTGTTATCAGGAAAGAATTGAATATGCGCTACACGCGCATAGAGTAAACAGAGCCATGCATGATGTGACAGAGGAAAGAAAACCTGTGGGCAATGATCGAATGGATCAGGTCAGAATGGTTTGGCCAAAGTGGCCACAAGAATGGATGTGTGGTGTGCATCGTAATGGTTTTAATTTATAACTCCCGTTCGGGCAGGTTTTAGCACCTTTGTCATCAGACCGGTTGCTAGGGCATCACTGAGCCTGTTCTCTCAGCCCTTCCTTATAAATAAACCCTTTTTTGAGAAGGATGTATCTGCGGCAAAAGTAGCCATAATTTTTTAAAATGCAATTTTTTGGCGGATAATCCTCCCGGTGTAAAGGCAAAAACAGATGCAGGGATCGCTGCAGCAAATGTTCAGAGTGATTTTGGTATATTTGTTTAGGTGGTGCGCATAAAATAACTGGATATGAAAAAAGGAAACAACTCCGGTTCGGGGAGAAATGAACGGAAATCAGCAAACAACCGGTGGCACGCTATTGCCGCAGAAAAAGTTGTTCAATCACTTGAAACGGACGGGGAGAAAGGCCTTGACGAAAAGGAGGCAGAGAAGCGGTTGGAGACGTATGGCCCGAACAAGATGCCCGAAAAAAGGAAACGGACCTGGTGGCAGCGGTTGCTGGCGCAGTTTACCAATGTACTGATCTATGTCCTGATAGGTGCTGCCGTGATCACCGCCCTGATGGATCACTGGGTGGATACCTGGGTGATTCTGGCCGTGGTACTGATCAATGCGGTAATCGGGTTTATCCAGGAGGGGAAGGCCGAGAGTGCCCTGAAAAGTATTCAGCAAATGCTTTCATTGGAGGCCAACGTAATGCGTGGTGGGAAAAAAAAGACCATTGACGCCGTAGAGCTGGTCCCCGGTGATTTGGTAATGGTGAAAGCGGGTGACAAGGTGCCTGCCGATATGCGGCTCGTAAAATCCAAAGACTTACGGGTGGAAGAATCGCCTTTGACCGGAGAATCATCGGCCGTGGAAAAAAATACGGAGGCCGTGGAGGAGGATGCCGTTGTGGGAGACCGCTTCTCCATGGTGTTTTCCGGTACGGTGGTCACCTATGGCAAAGCCACCGGGGTGGTGGTCGGAACCGGTGAGGAAACGGAGATTGGCAAGATCAACAAAATGATGTCAGAGGTGGAAGAGATCACCACCCCACTGCTGCAGAAAATTGACAGGTTCGGGAAGTATCTGTCACTGGCCATTCTGGGGATCACGGCCCTGTTTTTTCTATACGGATACCTCTTTGCGGAATATGAGTTGTATGAACTGCTTATGGCGGTTATTGCCCTTATCGTGGCTTCCATTCCGGAAGGGCTTCCGGCCATCATGACCATCACCCTGGCCATTGGTGTGCAAAAGATGGCTGACAGGAATGCCATTATCCGGCGTTTGCCTTCGGTAGAGACACTGGGAGCGGTGGATGTGATCTGTTCAGACAAAACGGGAACCCTGACCCGTAACGAGATGACCGCCAAACAGGTAATTACAGCCGAACAAACCTATACAATAGAAGGAACGGGCTACAAACCAGAGGGTGACATCCTGCTGAATGACGAAACCGTTGATCCGGAAAAAGATAAGGTTCTCCTGCAATTGCTTCAGGCCGCGAGGGTATGTAACAATGCGGAGGTCAACAAAGAAGAGGATGGAACCTGGAAGCTGACCGGTGCGCCAACTGAGGGAGCTTTGCTGGTTGCGGCCTATAAGGCAGGGCTGGAAGACTTCAAACCTGAACGCATTGACAGCATCCCTTTTGAATCCGATCACAAATACATGGCGACCCTCAACAAGGTGGATGACAAGCGTTATATTTTTGTGACGGGGGCCCCGGAACGCGTGATGGATTTGTGCACCAGGCAATATACCGAAGAGGGGGCGAAAGATCTTGACCGGGAATTCTGGGAAGAAAAAATGGAGGAAGCCGCCGGAGAGGGTCAGCGCCTGCTGGGAGTTGCCTTCAATGAAACGGACAGCAACCGGCAGGAACTCGACAAGGATGAAATCGAACACAAGAAAATATTTCTTGGGGTGATCGGCATCATTGACCCACCAAGGAAGGAGGTGGTTGATGCCATCAGGGAATGCCGTGATGCCGGTATTACCGTTAAAATGATCACCGGTGATCATGCAGCCACGGCCCGGGCCATTGGCAAGGAAATTGGCATCGGCGACGGGGAAAAGTCCTTATCGGGAAAAGAACTTGAAAAAGCAAGTGATGAGGACCTTCGAAAATTTGTCCGTGAATATGATGTGTATGCCCGTACTTCTCCTGAACATAAATTACGCCTGGTGAAGGCCATACAGGCCAATAACAGCCTATGCGCCATGACGGGCGACGGGGTGAATGATGCCCCGGCCCTTAAAAAGGCGAATATCGGCATTGCCATGGGCATTAAAGGCACCGAGGTTACCAAGGATGCCTCTGAAATGGTGCTGGCCGACGACAACTTTGCCTCCATTGTGAATGCCGTTGAAGAAGGAAGAACGGTTTATGACAATATCCGCAAATCATTGCTGTTTATTTTGCCCACCAATGGGGCGGAAATGCTGGCCCTGATGTCGGCCATCCTGTTGGGGGTCATCATGCCCATTACGCCCCTGCAGGTGCTGTGGGTGAATATGGTGACTGCAGTTACACTGGCCCTGGCCCTGGCTTTTGAGCCCATGGAGCAGGAGGTAATGGAAAGGCCTCCCAGGGCACCCGACGAGCCCATCCTGGGAAAAATGTTTATCTGGCGGATTGGGTTCGTTTCAGTGCTGATCGGGGGGATGACACTGGGGATCTTCAGTTACATGCATCATACGGTGGGTGCCGGTGAGGATGTGGCCCGCACAGTGGCGGTGAATACCCTGGTGGCGGGTCAGCTTTTTTACCTGTTTAACTGCCGGAAGATAAAGACCCCGGCGTTTGGGAAAGGTTTTTTTGACAACAGCTATGTGTTTTATGCTGTCGGTGCCCTTATAGTCTTGCAGGCATTGTTTGTTTACCTGCCTTTTATGCATACCATTTTTGACACCTCACCTATCGGGGGTGGGTTGTGGCTATACTCACTGGCCGGGGGAGTACTTGTATTCCTCCTCGTGGAGTTGGAAAAATTCCTCTTCTATCGGTTGGTGAAAAAACAATAAGACTGCACATCGCCGGTTTCGGAACACTGCCGGCTCCGAAAGCCGGAGGGATCGTCGTTTGTCGCAATGCCTCCGGCTTTCGCTATGACAGCCTCATTGCAGGAAGATAGTGCTTGATTGATTACATGCCCAGGCCTTTGACCACTCCGTCTGCCAGTTTTCTACTGGCTTTGCTGAAATGATCCAGTTGCCGTTTGATGATCTCTTCCCGTTTGGGTCCGCTGATCCCTTTCATGTGACCCACCAGGTTGTTGATGGTATTTTCCCTTTCCTGGTCTGTCATCACCTTGTCAAACAGAAGGCCGGGCTGGGTAAAATGGTCATCGTCATGCTCATTCCGGTCATACCAGTCAGCAATGTCGGAGTCCATCTTCATGGCCGGCTCCCTGTATTCTTCATCGGGCTCAATGTCATCAAAACTATTGGGGAAGTAGTTTGGTTTGTCTCCTCCGTTGTCATCGACCCGCATGAATCCGTCACGCTCATAATTGTGTGGTTTATTCAATGGCCGGTTTACCGGGATCTGTTCGTAGTTTGGGCCTAAACGGTGGCGATGCGCATCAGGGTAGGATAACAACCGTCCCTGCAACATTTTGTCGTAGGAATACCCGATCCCGTCCGGCACGTGGGCCGGGGCAAACGCTGCCTGCTCCACATCGCGGAAGTAGTTCACCGGGATTTTGTTCAGTTCCACCTCGCCGTCCTCCGTCAGCGGAAAGTCACTGTGCGGCCATACTTTCGTCAGGTCGAAGGGGTTCCATTTGAATTTTTTGGCCTGCTCTTCTGTCATCACCTGGATATTGAACGACCATTTCGGGTAATCGCCCGATTCAATTGCCTTTACCAGGTCACCCTGGGCCCAGTCCGGATCCTTGCTGCGCATGGCATCGGCTTCAGGCCCGGTAAAGTTTTTTATTCCCTGTTTTGTCTTGATATGGAATTTTACCCAGACCCTTTCATTTTTATGGTTGATCATACTGAAGGTATGACTGCCATAGCCGTTCATGTTCCGGTAGCTATAAGGGGTTCCCCTGTCACTGAACAGGATCATCACCTGGTGCATGCTCTCGGGGTTGAGGCTGAGAAAGTCCCGGAACATGGTGGCGTCTTTCAGGTTGGTTTTGGGGTGGCGTTTCTGGGTGTGGATAAAATCACCGAATTTTTTCGGATCCTTGATAAAAAACACGGGGGTATTGTTGCCGACCAGGTCCCAATTGCCTTCTTCGGTTTAAAATTTCATGGCGAACCCTCTGGGGTCCCGCTCAGTGTCGGCACTGCCTTTTTCACCGCCCACGGTAGAAAAACGAATAAAAACCGGGCATTCATTGCCAACTTTATTGAAAATAGTTGCCCGTGTATATTGGGTAATATCGGCTCTTCTTATTGTCGCTCATCGTGCAAGAGGTTTAATTGGACGGCTTTTATACAAACAGCCATCATAATACCGTAAATATAGAAATTTTTCCTGCAGCAGGCAATGGGGCACCGGGATTATTATTGAGGGCAGAAGGGTGTCCGTTTTTAAACAGAAGGTGTTCGTATATGAACGGACAAAACCCCATTATTGTAATTTAAATAATTGTACTCATCTCATTTATAATTATTTTTGTTAAGTGGCACGGAATTCGAGGACCGATAACCCGGTTAAAGGAAATTAAGCATGCGACCAATGCTATTCAGCTATCTGAAAATTGCCTGGCGGATCCTGCTCAGGAACAAGGGGTATACATCCATTAATATCATCGGGCTTGGGCTTGGCTTCTCAATTTCCCTGATGCTGATGATCTTTGTAGCCCATCAGCTCAGTTATGACAAGTTTCATGAACGGAGTGAATACATTTACCGATTGACCATCGACGGATCCATGGCAGACGGGCAGCGCCTTTCCGCTCCGCTGACCGCCGGGCCTGTGGCGGAATTGCTGGATGACCGGGTTCCCGAGGTGGAACATGTGGTCCGCGTTTTTCCCAGGCCCGGTCAGGAAATACACATTGACGGGCTACGTTTCGGCACCGAAACAGTGGCCTGGACAGATCCTGCTTTTTTCCGGCTGTTTAACTTTCCCCTGATTGCAGGCACTCCGGATTCTTCACTGGATGATCCTTTTTCTGTGGTGTTGTCTCTTTCCGCAGCGGAAAAGTATTTTGGCACCGCAGATGTTGTCGACCGGACCATTGCAGTTTCAGAGCAGGAGTACAGAATTACCGGGGTCATGGAGGATATGCCCCTCAACTCTCATCTCCGATACGATATTGTTGCCTCCATATCCTCTCAGATCCGTTCAGACTTTAATATTATTCAGGAGCAGGGCCTGTCTTTTCCTACCTATCTTCGGTTCCGGCCCGGGAGCGATCCCGGCGAATTTACTCCCAAAGTGATTGCGGTGGCGGATGACTTTGTCAATGAACTGTTCGGGCCCATGGGCCTCAATATGTCGCATGCTCTGCAGCCGCTGGAAAAGGTTTACCTGCATTCCCGTTTTACCATAGCCACAGGGGGCGAGACCGGAGACATCCGGAATGTATATGTTTTTTCTTTTTTAACCTTGTTTGTGTTGCTGATCGCTGTGTTCAATTTTGTAAACCTGATGACGGCCCGGTCAGAAAAGCGCGCAAGGGAAATTGGCCTGAGAAAGGTAATCGGGGCTGGTAAGCCTGACCTGATCAGGCAGTTTGTGGGTGAGGCTGTGATTGTTTCCCTGCTTGCTTTTGTGTTCGCCCTTTTGCTCAATGAGTTGTTTATCGGGCCCTTTTCGCAGATGCTCGGAGATCAGTTTCGCCTGTTATACTGGGAAGAACCACTGGCGTTGTTGGGAATTATTGCGTTTGTCATTGTTGTCGGCATTCTTGCCGGGATGTATCCGGCTTTCTACCTTTCCCGCTATCAGCCGGCCGCAGTGCTGAAAGGAGAATATCGTGGCAGGGGAAAACCGCATGCCCTGAGAAAGGTGTTGGTGGGGCTTCAGTTTGCCATTTCCATATTCCTGGTCGCCTCTTTGCTCCTGGTACAACAGCAGGTCAGCCATATGAAATACCGTGAACTGGGATTCGACCGTGAACAGGTGCTGACAGTCCGCAGTCTGACCAGAACGCTGCATAACAGCTACGACGGGATAAAAGCCGAACTGCTTCAACACCCGGGTGTTTTGAAGGTGACCGCTTCACAGAGTGTTCCGGGCCAGAGCCGTTCGGTTCAGAATGCTTACCGAAAAGGTCAGGATCCGTCAACTGCCATCATGATCCATGAAAACCGCATCCAGCATGACTACCTGGAGACTTTTGGGCTTCAGCTCATCGAAGGCCGCGATTTTGACCCGGAAATGCGTACCGATACGGCTTCATTTGTGATCAATCAAAAGGCTGCCCGGGAACTGGGGCTTGAAGAGCCTGTAGGGGCAGAGATCAATGTCTGGCAGCAGTCGGGAAGGGTCATCGGGGTTATTGCGGACTTTAATTTCCGATCGTTGCATCATGAAATCGATCCGCTGGCTTTGACCATGTATTCGTCCAATTACCACCAGTTCAGCGTTCGTTTCAGTTCATCGCAACTCAACCAGGTAATGGATCATGTCCGTAATGTGCTTGAAACAGCTGACCCCAATTATGTGTTTGATTACTTTTTTGTGGATGAGTTGTTCGAGCAGATGTACAATCAGGAGGAGCGAATCAGCAGGCTTATCACCGTTGCTGCAATACTGGCCATTGTTATTTCATTTATGGGGCTGTATGCACTTACCTCTTTTACGGTGGCACAGAAAGTAAAGGAGATTGGCATCCGGAAGACTTTCGGGGCACCCGTCTCCGGGATTGTGGCAGGCCTGATGGCTGAAATCTCAAGGTGGCTGGTTTTTGGGGCCCTTGTCGCCATTCCTGTTTCCTGGTGGGTTGTGGATCAATGGTTGCAGAATTTTGCTTTCCGTATTAACCTTGTGGATCAATGGTGGGTTTTTGCCCTGGCTGTATTGTTTGCGGGTATTGTTGGAAGTATGGCCATGCTGTACCAGGCCTTTTGCGCTGCGCGGGCTAATCCTATCGACAGTCTCAGAACAGAATAGATGTCGGATATGCACCAATTGTTTGACCCTGCTTTCGCAGAAAAGGTGATCGCATTTAATGCACAATTGCATCTGGATGTGAAGCTTCCTGAAGGGATCCGGGTCATGAATCCGTTTCAGGAGAACCCGGAGGCATTCAGGGTTTCTTCTGCTTTTTACAGGAAATTTTATAACGACCACCGTAAGCGATACCTGATCCTGGGTATCAACCCCGGGCGCTTCGGTGCCGGTGTTACCGGTGTGCCTTTTACCGATACCAAAAGGATGGAAGAAAAATGCGGTTTGCCCGTTGAGGGCAAGCACACCCATGAGCCTTCCTCGGTGTTTGTGTATGAAGTGATTGATGGGTATGGAGGGGTGGAAGCTTTCTACAGGGATTTTTACATCAACTCACCAAGCCCGCTGGGTTTCGTAAAGCGGACCCCTGAAGGGAAGGAGTTGAATTTCAATTATTACGACAGCCGGCAGCTGCAAAATGCGCTGGAGGAATTCATGACGGCATGCATTCAGGCGCATATTGAGATGGGGGCCTTTACAGACAAGGCGTTTTGCATGGGATCCGGAAAAAACCATGCGTATCTCAGCCGGCTCAATGCCCGGCATGGATTTTTTGACCGCCTGATCCCCCTGGAGCATCCGCGGTATGTGATGCAGTA
>SL_3KL_010_SEDDRAFT_10000834_pt1 | contig 26959 bp, 24 predicted proteins | sample SodLakKL_010_SED_2_FD_10381 | JGI IMG/M metagenome (IMG submission 10381) | reverse complement strand
GGAAGGCGCCGCCGGGGCGGAGCACACGTCGCACCTCATCCAGAACCGCTCGATTGTCCCGTTCGTGGGCGAAGTAGCCGAACGATGTAAAGAATGAGGTCACGGCATGGAAGATCTTTTCCGAGAAGGGGATACGTCGCATGTCGGCCCGGACCAGAAGGTGGGCCTCGTCTCCTGTTCGGGCCTGGGCCAGGAGGTGGGACGAAAGGTCGAGTCCCACCCCGTGGAGCCCGTGCGCCGTCATGGCCTCCAGGTGGCGTCCGGCGCCGCATGCCAGGTCCAGGACCCGCATCCCGGTCGGCGATTCCATGCACGACAGGAGCAGGTCCACCGCCCGCCGCGCCTCTTCCCGATCCCGATGGGGGTACAGGGCCAGGTAGTCGGCCCCGAACCAGCGACGGTACCAGTCGTCCCGGTTCACAGCGGCTCCTTGTTGCGGGGTGCGTCCCGATGCACGGCGGATCCTTGCGATGAGGGTGGCAGCCGCTTCACGGCGCGCCCTTGTGGTAGGGTTCATTCCGGAGGATGGTCCCCGCCCGATATAGCTGCTCCAGCACCACGAGGCGGGCCATTTCGTGGGGAAGGGTCACCGACCCCAGAGAGATGCGCCGGGTCGCTTCCCTCTTCAGCGACTCGTCCAACCCGAAGGCGCCTCCGAGGATGAGGGCGATGTCACGGCCTCCGAGAAGGGCCCGGTCTTCCAGGAGACGGGCCAGCTCCGGCGAAGTGAGGGGCTTCCCTTCCCGGGTCAGGATCCACCAGTCCGCGTCGTCGGACAGACGTCCCCGGAGTCGCTCGGCCTCGGCCGCTCGAACCCGGTCCGGGTCCACCTTACGACCTGGGGCTCCGGCGTCCACCTCCACCACCTCCAGGGTCCAGTACCGGCCTGCCCGGATGCGGTACTCCTCCACCGCCGGCTCGAGAGGTCCTCGGATCCCACCCACTGCCACCACCTGAATCTTCATCCAGACCTCCCGTCGCGTCGGCGGGCATCCCCCCGCCGTAGAGCCTCGTCCAGGGCTGCCTCCACGATCCGCTCCACTCCCCGATCTGGACCGGGAACCAGTGTGAGGACGGAGGTGGGGGGAAGCTCGCCGGAGTATGGGGCCAGCTTTACCGCATCCTTCTCAGTGGTCACTACGGACCCGGAGCCGGCGGCCTTCCGGATCTCGGCCAGGTCTGCCGGACGGTACCGGTGATGGTCGGGAAAGGCCAGGGCACCCGACGGTGTCAGGCCGGCTCGCCGTGCCATGGCCGCCACGGCCTCCGGACGGGCCACGGAACTCACAAGGAGGGGCCGCCCCGTGGGTTGAGGGGCGGGGTGTCCCGCCAGATCCTGCCAGGGACCTGCCACGAAGGGGAAGGGCATACTGCGGGGACAGCCCCGGCGGCGTGCCACCCGGCGGATCACGTCCAGGGCCTCGCCCTCCCGATCCCGGCCGTGGAAGGTCACCAGGACGAGACCCGCGCGCCGAAGGCTCCGCAGGGGCTCCCGGTAGGGTCCCCTGGGAAGGAGGCGAACCGGAAGGGGATCCTCCACCGAGAGGAGGACCAGGTCCAGATCCCGCCCCAGGGCCCGGTGCTGGAAGCCGTCATCCAGTACGCAGACGTCGGCCCCCTGGGCCACGGCCTCCCGAACACCCTCGATCCGGCGTGACGCCGTCACCACGGGAAGCTCCGGATTCCACCGGCGGTGGAGAAGGATCTCGTCTTCCCCGTAGCCCCGGCTCACCAGGGCCGGGTGCCGACCCCGGGCCCGAAGCCGCTCGAGAAGCCAGCGCGAGATCGGGGTCTTCCCGGTGCCCCCCACGGAGATGTTTCCCACCGAGATCACCGGTACCGGAGGGAACTCGGTTCGGAAGAGTCCCCGGTGGTAGAGGAGATTCCGGACACGGACACCGACACCGAATGCCAGGGAGAAGGGAGCCGTCAGGGGGCCCAGTACCAGGCCTCCCCTCCCCTCTCCATGCCACCAGCGCCGGACCGGTCCCTCCAGGATCCGCCTCACGCCGTCGCCTCCGGGGGCTGTCCCAGGGCCTCGGCATCCACCTGGTCCGTGATCCGATTCAGTTCGGACTCGGCCCGGAGGCGAATGGACTCGAGCTCTGCATCCGAGGAATCGCGGGGAACGGAGATGGGCGCGGCGTAGCGAACGTGCAGCCGGGCGAAGGGGGCCGGCACCACGAACCGGTCCCAGGACCGGGCCCGCCACGCCCGACTCGCCGCCGCCGCCGCAGGCACCAGGGGGAGACCGGTGACCCGGCCCAGGGTCAGGGCGCCCAGCTTGAGCCGTCGCGCCGGCCCCTTGGGACCGTCCGGAGTGATGGCGATGTCATGGCCCTTCCGTGCCCAGCGAACCAGATCCCGAAGTCCCTCCGTGCCGCCGCGTGTGGAAGAGCCGCGAGCCGCCTCGAAGCCCCGTCGCCGAATGACACGGGCGATGTACTCCCCGTCCCGGTGGTGGCTCACCAGGGCGACCACCCCCTGACCGCGGTGGAGGTGAACCAGTGGGAGCAGGCGGGAGTGCCAGAGGATGAAGATGACTGGACGGCCCGCCTCCCTGAAGGGAGCGTAGTGATGGGTCTCGGATACGGTGTAACGCAGGGTGGTCCCAAGGGCCGCAAGGAAGCCCGATCCCAGGAGCTCCACGGCTCGGATCTTCAGCTCGTCGCGGTTCATGACGCTCCGGAGGCGCCGGTGGTGGCGGCCCGACGTTCCCTCAGGATCTCCACCGCCAGGTCGGCGACGCGGCCGGCGGCACCCGCCTCACCGAGCAGCTCCCGGATGCCGGCCAGTTCCCGGCGCATGCGCTCCCGGACCCGGGCATCATCCAGGAGGGGCGCCAATTCCCCGGCGAGGCGGGTAGGGGTGACTTCGTCCTGGAGAAGCTCGGGCACGGCGCGGTGGCCGGCCACCAGGTTCGCCAGCGCCACATGGTCCACCTTCACCACCCGCTTGGCGATGCGGAACGTGAGGGGGTGGGTCCGATAGGCCACCACGAAGGGGGTGCCTTCCAGCGCCGCCTCCAGGGTAGAAGTGCCGGATTTCACCAGCGCGGCCCGGGCGTGACGGAGCAGAGCTCGCCCATCGTCCACTACCCTGCACCCCTCCACTGCCGCTTCCGGAAGTCGGGCTCCCTGGGCCCGCGCCACCCCGATCTGGAGTTCCGGACGCCCGCCGCGAAGTAGCCGTGCCGCACCCATGAAGGGATCGAGAAGGCGCGAGACCTCCTGTGCCCGGGAGCCGGGGAAGAGGGCCAGGATGGGCCGCTCGGGATCGAAGTCCCACCGCCGGCAGAAGGCCTCTCGCCCCTCCACATCGTCGGGTCGGTCCAGGAGAGGGTGGCCGACGAAGACGGCTCTCCCCCCTTCCCTACGGAAGATCTCCTCTTCGAAGGGAAGGATCACTGCAATGCGATCGGCGGTCCGGGCGAGGCGGGCGGCCCGATGCGCCTTCCAGGCCCAGACCTGCGGGGCAATGAAGAAGAGGACGGGGATCCCCCGATCGTGGGCAGCGGCGGTGATGCGCAGATTGAAACCGGGATAGTCGATGGGGAGGACGAGGTCGATGTGCCCCTCGTCCAGGAGGCGCCGGACCCTGCGCTCCAGGCGCCAGAAGAACGGGAGCCGAGCCGCCACCTCCACGAACCCCATGACCGCCAGATCGTCGAGGCCGGCCATGAGCTCAACCCCTTCCGCCTCCATCCGCTCACCCCCGAGCCCCACCAGCCGCACGTGGGGCCAGCGCTCCCGAAGCGCCCGGGCTACCCGGGCACCGTGGAGGTCGCCGGACGGCTCCCCGGCCAGGAGGAGAATCACCGGGCCGCGTCCCACACGCGCCTCCCTCAGAACTGGGTGTTGAGGTACCAGATGGCAAACCCCACGAGAATCAGGAGGAAGATGAGCAGCCGGGGGGATTTCCCCCGCCGGATGTCCACACCTTCCTTTCGTCTACGATTGCGGACGCGAATCAGCGACATGACTCAGAATCCGGGATTCAATGGCAAGGGCAACTTCCAGGGCGGTCCGGCCTTCCCGCCCGGTGACTTCCGGCGTGACTCCTCGGGAGATGGCATCGACGAAGCTCTCCTGCTCCCGCCGGAGCGGTTCCTCCTCCGGGGCCTGGAGCGGAATTCGTTCCACCAGCGACCAGAGGTCCGGGGCCACAGGCGGTTCAGCCCCACCGGAGCCCGTCCCACCGACGCCGGCGGGAAATCCGACCCCCCCTTCCGTACCCGGGGCGGGGGCGGTCAGCGCCGGAAGCTCGGTCCGGAGACGGAGGAATTCACCGGTACCTGCGGCCAGATCCAGGCTCAGGTAGCCGGATCGCTGGAAGATGCGCAGCTTCCGCATCCGCTCCGCCGAGACCCGGCTCGCCGTGAGGTTGGCCACAGCGCCTGTCTCATACTGGATACGGGCATTGGCGATGTCCACCGATGGCGTGAGGACGGGAACCCCGGTGGCGTGGATCTCACTCACGGGGGCGCCCACCAGACTGCCCACCAGGTCCACGTCATGGATCATGAGATCCAGCACCACCGCCACATCCGTACCCCGCGTGGTGAAGGGAGCCAGGCGATGGGATTCGATGAAGACCGGCTGATCCAGGTAGGGTCGCGCCGCCACCACCGCAGTGTTGAAGCGCTCCACATGCCCCACCTGCACCACGGCACCCCCGCGCTCGGCGGCCTCCAGGATCTCATCGGCTTCGTCCAGGGAAGGAGCTATGGGCTTCTCGATGAAGACATGGATCCCCCGCTCCAGTGCGGCCACCGCCACATCCCGATGGGTTGTGGTGGGCGTGGCAATGATGAGGGCGTCCACCTGCTCCAGTAGCTCGTCCAGACGGCCGAACCCCGGCACACCCAACTCCCCTTCCACCTCCCGGGTCCGGTCCGGGCGCGGCTCATGGAATCCCATCATGCGAACCCCCGGGAGGTCCCGGGCGATGCGGGTATGGTGGAAGCCCAGGCTCCCGACTCCCACCACGCCGATCCGAAGGTCCCCGCTGGAGGCGCTCATCAGATTGTGATTCCCCGTTCAGACGATTCAACGAACTCCAGGAAGCGGAGGACCTCCGGGATGAGTTCCAGCTCCTCCCGGGCGCGGACGAGGCCCTGGGATACATTCAGATTGGACTGGAAGAGGATGCGGTAGAGGCGCTTCAGCGATGTCCGGGTTTCCCTGGAGAAACCACGGCGCTCGAGTCCTACCGAATTCAGTCCATAGAGCTTGGCTGGACTCCCCGCGGCCCGGCAGAAGGGAGGCACGTCCTGGGAAATCCGGGAGCCTCCTCCCACAAAGGCGTGGGTTCCCACTCGAACGAACTGGTGGATGGGGGTGACCCCACCCACGATGACCCAGTCCTCCAACTCCACGTGGCCCGCCATGTTCACGGCGTTGGAGACGATGACGTGGTTGCCCAGGATACAGTCGTGAGCCACGTGCGTGTAGGCCATGAGGAGACAATCATCCCCCACAACGGTGCGTCCTGAAGCCGATGTCCCGCGATTGAGGGTGGCGTACTCCCGAATCACGGTCCGGTCTCCCACGTCGAGGCGGGTGTCTTCACCCCGGAATTTGAGATCCTGGGGCTCCGTTCCCAGCACGGCCCCCTTGTGGATCTCACACTCCCGACCCACGGAGGTATTGCGCTCGATGAGAACGCTGGCGCCAATGGTGGAGCCCGCCCCGATGCGAACACCGGGACCGATGAGGGACCATGGACCAATGGTCACGCCCACGTCCAGCTCCGCCGCCGGGTCCACGATGGACGACGGGTGGATCCGGACGCCGGTAATGGGTTGGGGGCCTGCCATGGGCTCGCTCATCGGTCCATCACCCGGGCCATGAGTTCCGCCTCCGCCACCAGCTTCCCGTCGACGAACCCCTCTCCCTTCATCTTGCAGACACTCCTCCTGAACTGGAGGAGTTCGAGATGGAAGACGAGCTGGTCTCCCGGCGTTACCGGCCGGCGCCACTTGACCCGGTCCAGGGACATGAAGTAGACCACCTTCTGATCCGGGTTCTCGATGGTGTCCATGAGGAGCAACCCACCTACCTGGGCCATGGCCTCGATGATGAGGACCCCAGGCATGATGGGGTGACCGGGGTAGTGGCCCTGGAAGAAGGGTTCGTTCACCGTGACGTTCTTGATCCCCACGATCCGCTTCCCGGACTCGAAGTGGGTGATGCGGTCCACCAGGAGCATGGGGTAACGGTGCGGGAGATACTGGAGGATCTGCTTCGTGTCCACGATGGGCGCTCCCTCCGGAGAGCGCCGATCCTCCTCCAGGATGGCGCGGGCCAGCGCCACATTCCCCTCATGACTGGGGCGATCGGCGACGACATGGCCCTGCAGCTTCGCCCCCAGAAGGGCCAGGTCCCCCACCATGTCCCCCACCTTGTGACGGAGGAACTCATCGGGGAAGCGAAGACCGTCATTCATGACCCCATCGTCATCCAGCACCACCGTGTTCTCCAGCGAACTCCCCTTGGCGAGCCCCCTCTCGCGGAGAGCCTGGGCCTGCGCCCGGAACCCGAAGGTCCGCGCCTGGGCCAGCTCATCCCGGAACACGCCCTTCCCCAGTTCGAAGCTTCCGTACTGGCGACCGATGGTTGGGTGGGAGAAGTCGATGGTGGCCGAGATCCGAAGATCCGTCGCCGGAGCCGCCACGTACGATGACCCCTGGGACCCGGAGGCGGTGACGGGACGCCGGATCCGGATCACGGGGACATCGGCGTCCTGCTCGGCGACCCCCGCTGCCTCGATGGCGGCGAGGTAGGGTCCGAAGCTCCCATCGAGGATCGGTGGCTCCGGGCCGTCGATCTCCACCACCACGTTGGAGATTCCGGCGGCGGCGAGGGCGGCCAGGAGATGCTCCACGGTCATGACCCGGGCCGTCCCGTCCGGCAGGGCCAACGTGGTCCCCAGCTCCGTGTCCGCAACGTGGTCGAGGTTGGCAGGAATCCGGGGGGAGCCCTCCAGGTCCATGCGCTGGAACACGATCCCGGTGTACTCGGGCGCAGGGATCAGGGTGAGGGATGCTTCCTGGCCGGAGTGGACCCCGACACCGCTGAGGCGGACCCGTTCCGCCACGGTGGCCTGTTTCGAACCGATCATGGGAATTCAAGCGGGAATGATTGAGGAGAGGCCCGCCGCATGCGCGACCTCGGCTCGGCAGCGAGGTAATGTAACCAAGAGGCGACGGGCAGCCTACACATCCTCGGGCCGTCCCGCGCCTTCCGAATCGCTCGTAGCCCCCAGTCGTTCCAGCTCATCCTCCAGGGCTCGCACCCTGCGCAGTAACTCCGGAACCTTGCCCAGTACCGCGGTGGTGCGGAGGAAATCGCTCCGGGGCCGGCCAGGAAAACCCATGAAGGTAGCCCCTGCGGGAACGTCTCCGATGATCCCGGCCCGGGCCGCGATTCGGGCACCCGGTCCAATCTCGAGGTGCCCGGCGACACCGGCCTGGCCTCCAAATACAGAGCCCTTCCCCACCCGGGTCGAGCCGGCGAGCCCAACCTGGCCGGCCATGACCACCAATTCCTCCAACTCCACATTGTGCCCGAGATGGACCAGGTTATCGATCCGTCCACCCGCCCCGATCCAGGTATCGCCGATGGAGCCGCGGTCGATGGTGGTGTTGGCGCCGATCTCCACATCGTCTTCCACGATGCACCGTCCCACCTGGGGGACCTTCCGATGGGAACGGCCGTCGAACACATACCCGAAGCCGTCCACGCCCAGACGCACCCCGGCGTGGAGGATGACGTCCCGTCCCACCTGGGTCCGGGGGTAGACGACCACGTGAGGATGAAGCAGCGACCGGGCGCCGATCCGTGCGAAGGCCCCAATCACCGTGTGTGCCCCCACACGAACCCCTTCACCGAGCTCGACGCCCTCCTCGATGACTGCATACGGCCCCACCCAGACACCGGAATCCACCCGTGCGGAGGCGTCCACCACGGCCGTGGGGTGAATGCCGGCCTCGGGCGGGGCTGCCTGCGGATAGAGCCACTCAAGCAGCGTGGCCAGGGCCCCATGGATATCCGGAACCACCAGCCGGGGCCTCTCCTCATCAGGCGAAATCCGTCCCACCACCTTCTCGCCCAGTAGGAGTGCCCCGGCGGACGAATCGGCGAGGCCCTTCACATAGCGGATCTCCCCGACCGGAGCCAGGTCGGTCTCACCGGCGTTGCGCAGGGTGGCGATGTCCCGAAGGCATGGATCGCCTCTGGATCCGTCCCACGGCACATCCAAGGCCTCCGCAGCCTCGGAAAGGCTGAACTCGCTTCGGGAGGGGGCTCTCAGGGGGAAGGAAGTCATGGGCAGGCACCCGTCAGGGCAAAGGAGCATATCGCACAAACGCTCCCGTCGGGGCCTCCCCGGAAGAAGGCCTCGCCGGGAGCGTAAGCGTCACCGGGAAAATCTGGTCTGGCGGACCCACCGACAGACTCCAGGGCGGAGGACTTCGGGTGGTGGGCCTCCGGTCATCGATCTTCCGAGCCGGCTCTCTCCCGAAGGCGCTGTAGAACCTGTGTGGTGAGATCCAGATCCGGATCCGCCGCGATGATGGCACGGGAGGCCACATCGAAGATCATGGTATACTGCCCCTCGGCCCGGATCTCCTCGATGGCCCCGGACATCCGGTCCAGAATCGGCTCCACCAGCTGCTGACGGCGCTGGGCCGCTTCGACCTCCATCTGCTCGATCCGCTGCTGGTACTCCAACTCCTTCTGACGGATCTCATCCTCACGACGCTGCCTGGCTTCGGGGGACAGGGTCCGCTCCTGCTGCTGGTAGGCGGTGATCAGACGCTCCAACTCCTCGCCCATCCGCTGGATCTCATCCTGGTAGCGCTGCATGTCGCGCTCGAACTCGGCCTGCGCTTCCTGGGCACCCGGAGCCTCCTGCAGGATGGCCTGGGAATCGATGTATCCGATCCGGGGAGCCTGGGCGTCGACGGAGGCCGCCGAAACAAGTAGAACCAGACCGGCCAGAACGAACGAACGAAGATGCATGGTGCATGTCTCCAGAAGGATGGAGGTGGTACTGGGCCCGCACTTCGCGGAGCCAGGGAAGAGCCGGCTCAGAACATCCCCTGTCCGCCCATGCGGAAGTGGAGCTGCCAGCCCGGAACGGCCTTGTCGAAACCGTACGCGTAATCGAGCCCGATGGGTCCGAAGGGTGTCACCAACTGAACGCCGAGCCCCGCGCCTCGGAACAACCGGGACGGATCGACCTCGCTCGGGTGTCGCCAAACATTCCCCGCCTCGTAGAAGGTGGAGAGGGAGATATTGTCGTTGAGCCGGACGGCATACTCTGCCGTAAGGGTCATGAAGGTATCCCCGAGGCGCTGGATATCCGTGATCTGTCCCGACCCCCGGGCAAAATAGCCCTGCGGTGTAACGGTGGTCTCCTCGTACCCGCGCAACTGCTCTCCGAACTGTACACCACCAAGCCAGAAACGATCGAAGGGGAATCGGTCCGCATCCCCGAAGATCGCGCCCCCTCGCGCCTTCAGACCCAGGGAGAAGATGATGGGACGGGAGCCCGGCTGTTCACCGCCGACGCGTCCGACCGGTACCCACCACTCACCACGTATCGTGTGCTTGGTGAAGTTTCCGTCTCCCCCCAGGATCCCCCCGCTGAAGTTGTTGTCGAAGGAAAGGTGCGATCCGACCGTGGGGAAGATGGGGTGGTCCAGCGTGCGTCGGGTGATTCCCACACTGACGCTGCTCTGGGTGCCCGGAGGCCGCCCGAAAAGGGAGGTGTCCTCCGCACCGGCCCGGAGTCGATAGTCCGTCTCGGACAGGGAATACCCGAGGAAGAGCCGGGAGTAGATGGATCCGGGAATGGGGACGCCGAACCGGGTCAGGGCTCCGGTGCGAACCTGCTCTCCGGTGGCGAAGCTGAAGAACCGGTCCCGCGCCCGGAACAGGGAGAGTGATCCGCTGATCCGACTCTGGCGAAGCGCCGGGTCCGTGTACTGAAGCTGGAAGTTGTTCTGGAATCGGCCGAAATCCCAACGGAGGCTTCCGGACTTGGCCTGACCGAAGAGGTTCGGCTGTTCGTATCCCAGGAAACCGGCCACACCGGTCACTCCCCCCATCGATGTCCCGAAGTTGATGGACCCGGTCTGCTGCTCCTCGACCTCGAAGACGATGTCCACATCACCCGTCTCGGGGTCCGGGCGGATGTCCGGGAACGGGAGGGGCGTCTCGAAGAAACCCAGGCCGGAAATGGCCTGATAGCTCCGGAGAACCCGCTCCTCCGAGTAGATGTCTCCGGGCAGGAGCGCGATCTGCTCCCGAATCACCCGGTCGTGGGTGAAGGTATTGCCCCGGATGTGGATCCGACGAATGTAGGCCGGCTGCCCCTCCTCGACCCGCCACGCCACATTCACCTGCGGGGGCTGTCCCTCCTCTGTGGGAAGGCGGTCGATGACCGGCTGCACCCGGGCGTAAAGAAAGCCCTGGTTCCGGTAGAGCTGCTCAACCTGCTGGGTCGCTTCCTGGAAGGCAGATCGGTCAAACACCCCCGCCGAATCGTCCCGACCACGGCTGAAGCCCAACGATCGCAGGAGCCCTCCCCTTTCCTGGGCGTAGTACAGCTCCAGCTCGGAGGTGGGGAACCGGCGGTTTCCGGTAATGGAGAACTCGGCCACCCGGTACTGGGGGCCTTCCTCCAGCAGGACCTCGAGCCGTGCCTTTCCGGTGTCCTGGTCGATGATGAGCGTGTCCCCGACTACGCGAGCGTCCAGGAAGCCGTTGGACGCATAGAACTCCGGGAGGCGATCGGTGAGGTCCTCATCCAGGACGTCCTCCCGGAATTCACCGGTCCGGAACCACCAGAATCCCTCCGGCCGGGTGGACAGGACACCCCGAAGCTCCGAATCGGTGAAGGCCTCGTTCCCCTGGAAGGCCACCTGGGATACGACCACCCGCGATCCCTCGGTGACGTTGAGCACCAGCTCCACCTCGCCGTCCCTGCCCTCGATGGGGATCAACTCCTCCTCGATGCTGGCAAAGGGGATCCCCTTTTCGGCAAGACCCCGACGGATGAACGCCTGCGCCTGAACGGAGCGCTGGGGAGAATAGGGTTCTCCGACCCGAAGGCCCGCTTCGTCCCGGACGTCGCGCTCATTGAGGTTCTGAAGGCCTTCGAATCGGAGCCGGCTCACCACCGGATTCTCCTGGACCCGGAAGGTCAGAAAGACGGGATCATCGTCGGTGGCGCCCCCTCGGGCGAAGACCTGGATGTCCCGGAATCGCCCTGTGGCCCAGAGGCGACGCTCCGCCTCCTGGATATCCACGAAGGTGATGGTGCTCCCCTCCACGAGACCGGTGGTCCCCACGATGAGATTGGCTTCCACCCACTGGTTCCCCTCCACACGGATGGAATCCACCACGACCCCGGCGGCAAGGTCCTGGGCGGGGAGTTCGCCGGGGATCTGAGCCGACAGCGTGGGAGTGACGACAAACGCCGCCGCTCCGAGCAGAATCCCAAAGAGGATCCTACGCCGGAGCGGCGGGACAAAGCGGACTTGGCGCATGGTCAGGTCTTGGTGGCGGAGGCCTCGCGAAGGCTCAACTGCTTCCCATCCTCGGTCACATCCACTTCGATTTCGGCCCCGGCACCGAATTCGGCCACCAGGATCTTTTCGGAGAGCGGATCCTCCAGATACCGCTGGATGGCCCGACGAAGGGGACGAGCCCCGAACTTCTGGTCGTATCCCCGCTCAACGAGGAAGTCCACAGCGGGACCCGAGATGCTCAAGGTGAGCTCCTCTTCCTTGAGGCGGTCACGGACGTCACTGAGGAGGATGTGGACGATCTCGCCGATCTGCTCCCGACTGAGGGGATGGAAGACGATGGTGTCGTCCACGCGGTTGAGGAACTCGGGGTTGAAGGCCCGCTCGATCTCCTCGCGTACCTTGGACTTCATGGTATCGTAGCTGGATTCGGGATCCGTGGTATGGAATCCGAGACCGCCCCCCTTGGAAATGTCCCGGGCACCCAGGTTCGAGGTCATGATGAGCACGGTGTTCTTGAAGTCGATGACCCGCCCGTAATTGTCCGTGAGGTGCCCTTCATCCAGGACCTGGAGCAAAATGTTGAACACATCGGGGTGGGCCTTCTCGATCTCATCCAGGAGCACGACGGAGTAGGGGCGCCGCCGCACGGCCTTGGTGAGCGTGCCCGAATCCTCGTATCCCACGTAACCGGGAGGTGCCCCGATGAGACGCGAGACGGAGAACTTCTCCATGTACTCGCTCATGTCCACCCGGATCAGGGCATCCCGATCGGCGAAGAGGAACTCCGCCAGTGCTCGCGCCAGCTCGGTCTTCCCCACTCCGGTGGGACCGGAGAAGATGAAGGAGCCGATGGGGCGACGAGGATCCTTCAGCCCGGCTCGGCTTCGGCGGATGGCCCGGGAGATGGCCTCGATGGCGTCATCCTGACCCACCACCCGCTTGTGGAGTTCGTCCTCCATGTTGACGAGACGGTCGGTCTCGGCCTGACGGAGTCGGGTCACGGGGATACCGGTCCAACGGCTCACGATGAAGGCCACGTCCTCCGGCTCGATCTCAGGGCGGTTCGTCTTCCGCTCTTCCTCCCACTGGGCCTGACGGTCCTTGATCCGCTGCTGGACCTCCCTCTCCTGGTCCCGGAGCTCAGCCGCCCGCTCGAAATCCTGATCGCGGATGGCATCTTCCTTCCGTCCGGCGATGGCCTGGAGCTCGGCCTTCAGCTCTTCCATGTCCGGCGGCGGCACCTGGGAAGCAATACGGGCCCGGGCTCCGGCTTCGTCGATGACGTCAATGGCCTTGTCCGGGAGGAATCGGTCGGTGATGTAGCGGTCCGAGAGCCGGGAGGCGGCGTCCAGCGTCTCATCGGGAATGGTCACCTTGTGGTGATCCTCATAGTGGCTCCGAAGCCCCTTGAGGATCTCCACCGTCTCGTCCACCGCCGGCGGGTCCACGATGACCGGCTGGAAGCGTCCGCTCCAACGCCCCATCCTTCTCGATGTACTTCCTGTACTCGTTCAGGGTGGAAGCGCCAATGCACTGGAGCTCTCCTCGAGCCAGCGCCGGCTTGAGCATGTTGGATGCGTCGATGGCCCCCTCGGCCGCCCCAGCCCCCACCAGCGTGTGCAGCTCGTCGATGAACAGGACGACATTCTTGTTCTGGGAGATCTCGTTCATGACGGCCTTGAGCCGCTCCTCGAACTGCCCCCGGTACTTGGTTCCAGCGATCACCGCCGCCATATCCAGGGCGAGGACACGATTGCCCTTCAGGGCCTCGGTCACCTCGTCCCGTGAGATGAGCTGGGCGAGTCCCTCCACAATGGCCGTCTTCCCCACACCCGGCTCCCCGATGAGGACCGGGTTGTTCTTCTTGCGTCGGCAGAGGATCTCCACCACCCGCTCGATCTCCTCACCGCGACCAATGGTCGGATCGAGCTTGCCCTGCGTGGCCAGCTCCGTGAGATCCCGGCAGAAGTGGTCCAGCGCCGGGGTCTTGGACTTCTTGTCGCCCTTGCCACCCTGCGAGCCGGAAGCCGAAGAAGAAGACGAGGAGGGGGTGCTCCCGATGCCGGCCGGTTCCGACGGACCCATGTCGGACCCCAGGACCTTGAGGGTCTCCGCCCGCGCCTCTTCCAGCGAGATTCCGAGGGAGTTCAGCACCTGGGCCGCAATCCCCTTTTCCTCACGGAGAAGTCCGAGCAGGAGATGCTCGGTGCCCACGTAGGAGTGGTTGAGCTCCCGGGCCTCCGCCATGGCGAACTCCAACACTTTCTTCGCCCGCGACGTGTAGGGCAGTTCGCCGAGGGCGATGGTCGCCTTCCCCGGCTTCACCGCCTCCTCAATGCCCTCGTGGATCTGGTCCAGATCCGCGCTGAGATTGGTGAGGACGGCGGCTGCCACACCTTCCCCCTCGCGGATCAGGCCCAGGAGGATGTGCTCGGTGCCCACGTAGTCGTGCTGCAGCCGAATCGCCTCGTCCCGGGCCATGGCCAGGACCTTCCGAACGCGGTCTGTGAAGTTGTAATTCATCGAGTCCCTCTGCCGGGATGAGACCGGGAGTCAGCCGGTCGGATCGGATGAGGAGGGCCGTTCCGGAGAGCCTCCGTCAGGTGTGACCTCACCCTCGGAAGCGAGAATCCGTCGGACGTAGGCCGCCCGGTGGGCGTCCTCCTCACTCGCTGAAAGCTCTCGCCCTGCCGCCTCGGCCAGATGGGCCGGCTGGGCGAAGATCATGATTTTGTTCAACGGATATACACGAAGCCCTGGGAGTAGTTTCAGGGAAGCGCCAAGGCGAACTCCGCTGAGGAGATTCATCAACTCCTCGAACGACAGGGACCGAGCATAGCGGAGAAGGCCGTATCCCCGCCAGATCTTGTCCTCCGTTACTCCGGCGGCATCCCTGAGAAGCACCTCCCGAGCCCGTGTCTCGTATTCGATGACCTGACGGACGATGCGGTCGAGATGCTCCACCAGGTCCTCTTCACTCTTCCCCAGCGTGGTCTGGTTGGAAAGCTGGAAGAAGTTGCCCACGACCTCGGAGCCTTCCCCGTAAAGACCGCGAAAGGTGAGCCCGACCTGGGCCAACCCCTGCAAGACCTTGCCGATCTCCTTGGTGAGAACCAGCGCCGGAAGGTGGAGGAGTACGGACGCCCGGAGCCCGGAACCCACGTTGGTGGGGCAACTGGTGAGGAATCCGTAGCGGGGGTGGAAGGCGTAGGGGACTTCCCGGCCCAACTCCTCGTCCAGCGTATCCAGCGCGTGCCACGCCTCGTGGACCCGCAACCCGGACCCCAGGGTCTGGAGCCGAAGGTGATCCTCTTCGTTCACCATGATGGACACCGGTCGGCGAGTGCCCACCACCAGAGCCGCTCCAAGGTGAGGCTTGCGCCCTTCCCCTCCCACCAACTCCCTGGATGCCAGGCGACGCTCCAGGAGCAGGCGCCGNGACCGTGGAGAGAGCTCCGTCACATCGGTGATCCGCGCCCCCTCCAGCGACGGGACCCGAGAGAGGGCGGACCGCACCCGATCCAGGACGCTGGCCCGATCCGGGTCCCCGCCCTGCGGGCCGAAGGGAAATCCCTGGAGGTTCCGGGCCAGGCGCACGCGTGTAGAGAGGGCGATGTCGGCGTGCTCACCCGACGCATCGAGCCAGTCCAGGCCGGCGTCTTCCGGCGCCGGGGACAGGGGAGAGGCTGAGGAGTCGGTCATGCCCGATCCATTTCCAGAGTGCGAATCTCATCCCGGAGCTCAGCCGCCCGTTCGAAGTCTTCCAACTCCACGGCTCGCTGGAGCCTACGCCTCATGGCCTCAAGTTTCTTCTCACGCTCGGTGACCGAGGGGTCCGGGGAAAGATAGATCTTGCCGACGTGCTGATTGCTCCCATGGATCCTTCGAACCAAACCGCTGAGATGGGAGTCGAAGGTGGTCCAGCAGTGGGAACAGCCAAGGCGACCCGATTCCCGAAACTGCTTGAACGACAGACCGCAGAAGGAGCACCGATTCCGGGTGGTCACAGCGGTGGAGGTGGAGCTTGTCTTTCCCATTTGCGCGAGGAAGTCGGTCAGGGGGAGGGATGGAGGGCCGGACGATCCCTGAACCCCCTTCTCGGCCCCGCACGCCTGACAGAGGTGCAGGGTCTTCATCTCATTGTCGACGATCTGCGTCAGGTGGATCACCGCTTCCGCGGATCCGCAGTTGTCACAGATCATGGGGTCTCCCGGGTACGCGTGTAGAGTCGAGTCGGCCTTCGTTCAGGAGGAGGGCGCGATCGGTGCGCGCCGCCAGCTCCCGGTTATGGGTCACCAACACCAGGGAGAGGTTCCATTCCTCGCGAAGCCGAAAGAGGAGATCGTGGAGCGCCTCGCTGGTCCGGTCATCGAGGTTGCCGGATGGCTCATCGGCCAGCACCACGGCCGGGTCATTGACCAGAGCCCTGGCCACCGCCACCCGCTGCTGCTCCCCCCCGGAGAGCTGCCAGGGCCGATGCTGGAGGCGGCGTTCAAGGCCCACCTCACCGAGCAATTCCCGCGCCCGGGCCTCCATCACCCGTCGAGGCCGCCCCTCGATCAGGCCGGGGAGCATGACGTTCTCCAGCGAGGTGAACTCGCGTAGCAGATGATGGAACTGGAACACGAATCCCACGTAGCGGTTCCGGATCCGTGCCAACTCCGAGGACTTCCTTCCGGTGAGGGTTTCGCCCCCGAGCCGGATCTCCCCCGAGGTCGGGCGATCCAGGGCCCCCAGGAGGTGGAGAAGGGTGGACTTTCCGGAACCGCTGGTGCCGACGATGGCGACGGCCTTCCCCTCGCTGGAGCGTGACATCTACTCCCCGGAGTACCTCAAGTTCACTTCCGTCCCCCAGGGTGAAGGAGCGGCGAACCGCCCTGGCCTCAAGTGGAGGTGCGGCCCCCATCGGCTCCGACACTCCCGAATCAGTCATGTTTGATGGCCTCCACGGGTTGTAGCCGGGAGGCTTGAAGCGCCGGGTAGATGGTAGCCAGGAGGGCGATGGTGAGGCTGCCGGCGATGATGAGGAGCACGTCCCCCGGATTCACCGAGACGGGAAGGCGCTCGATGAAGTAGACATCGGGGGGAATCTGAATGATCTGATAGCGATGGAGGATCCATGAGAGGAAGAGCCCAAGGGAGGTTCCCGCCATGGTCCCCAGGACCCCGATGGCCATCCCCTGAAGGACGAAGATGCGGAGCACCTGACCATCGCTCATCCCCATGGACTTGAGGATCCCGATCTCCGAGGTCCGATCCACCACCACCATGACCAGCGTGCTAACGATGTTGAAAGCGGCCACCACCACAATGAGGAAGAGGATCACTCCGAGGGCGAGCTTCTCCAACTGGAGGGCGGCGAAGAGGGACTGGTTCGTATCGATCCAGGTCTGGACCCAGTAGGGGAATCCCAGACGGTCCCGGATCGTCCGGGCCACGGCCGTGGCCTCCCACGGATCGTCAATCCGGACGCTGAGCCCCGAGACCTGATCCTGATCTCGGATCCCCAGGAGGCCCTGAACGTCTTCCAGGGGGGCGTAGAGGTTCGAGACGTCGTACTCGTACATCCCGGTGGTGAACGTCCCGGTGACCTCGAAGGCCCGGATGGTGGGAATCAGGTGCCCGAAGGCGCTGGGTCGGATGTTCTCCAGCGAGATGACACGAAGGGTATCCCCGGGAAAGGCGCCGATCCGATCGGCCAGACGGCTTCCCAGGACCACCGGAGGGTAGCCGGAGGCGGTGGGACCCAACTCGTGAACGCCTCGGAGGATCTCCTCCTCCATCTCGGTGACGGCGTCCTCGGGATCCATCTCCAGGGACACCCCGTAGAGGTCGGCCGACTGGGCGTACTCCTCCGACCTGAGAACCGCCACCTTGGTCAGGAGGAAGGGGGCGGCGGCACGGACCCGGGGGACATCCCTCACCTCGTCCATCACTCCCCGCCAATCCGACATGCGGAGCGCTTCCCCATGCTCCAGAACCAGAACGTGGGGGGTGGCGCTGAGGATCTTGTCCCGAAGCTCCTCCTGCATGCCGTTCATCACGCCCAGCACCACGATGAGGGCGGTGACGCCCACCGTCACACCGGCCAGGGAGATCCAGGTGATGAACGACAGAAGCCGGCCCCGCTTGGAGGAAGCGAGGTAACGCCGCGCCACGAACCAGGAGAGCCCGGTCGTGCCTCGTCCTCCCTCCAGGTCCCGGTTCCGGTCGTGCCGGCTGCCTCCCTGGCCCCCCGCTCCAACATCCCCCCCCTCCGGTGTCATCCGCCCTCCCCCTCCTCCGGCCGGAGGGTGGGAAAGAGGATCACATCCCGGATGGATGGCTGATCCGCCAGGAGCATCACCAGACGATCCACACCGATCCCCACGCCACCGGTGGGGGGCATTCCATACTCCATGGCCCGAAGGTAATCCTCGTCAACCGGGTGTGTCTCGTCGTCCCCCGCATCCCTAAGCCGCACCTGCTCCAGGAACCGCGAACGCTGGTCCAGCGGATCATTGAGCTCGGAGAAGGCATTGGCCAATTCGCGACCCGCCACGAAGAGTTCGAAGCGCTCCGTGAGGCGGGCGTCTTCCCGGTGGGGCTTGGCCAGCGGCGAGAGCTCGACCGGGTAGTCAACCACGAAGGTGGGCGCCAGCAGATCCGGCTCCACAAGGGCTCCGAAGAGCTTGTCCAGGAGCCGGCCACGCCCCATCCCGTCAACCTGGTCGTCCACCTCCTCCCTGGCACGCTCCCGGAGATCCGCATCGGTCATATCGTGGAGATCCCGGCCCAGGGCCCGGCTCAGTTCGTCCACAAAGGAGACCCTGCGGAAGGGGGGGGTGAAGTCGATCCGGGTCCCCTGGTAGTCGACCTGGGCCCCACCGGTGGCCTCGTGGGCCACCCGCTCGAGCATGGCTTCCACCAGCGTCATCATCTCCCGGTAGTCGGCGAATGCCTGGTAGAATTCGAGCATGGTGAACTCGGGATTGTGGGACCGGTCGATCCCCTCATTCCGGAAGTCCTTGCTCACTTCGTAGACCCGCTCGAGTCCTCCCACGATGAGCCGCTTGAGGTACAACTCATCGGCGATGCGGAGGTAGAGCCTCATGTCCAGCGCATTGTGGTGCGTGGTGAATGGCCTGGCCGCTGCTCCTCCGTAGAGGGGCTGGAGGATGGGGGTCTCGACCTCCAGGTAGTCCCGCTCATCCAGGAAGGCACGGAGGGACCGCACCACCCGAGCCCGAAGTCGGAAGACGTCCCGGACCTCCGGATTCACCGCCAGGTCCGCGTACCGCTGCCGGTACCGGGACTGCACATCGGCAAATCCCGAGTGGACGATCCGCTCTCCCGTCTCCGCGTCCAACTCCTCCTTCCCCCGGGGCAAAGGGCGCAGCGACTTGGAGAGGAGGGTCCACTCATGGGCGAGAACGGTCGCCTCACCGGTGCGGGTCCGAAAGACCGGCCCCTCCACGCCAACCCAGTCGCCCAGATCCAGGAGGTCCAGGTCCTCGAACCGGTCGTCCCCCAGGACATTGAGTCGGAAGTAGAGCTGGATGCGGCCGTAGCCATCCTCGATGTGGGCGAAGGCGCTCCGGCCGTGCCCACGCCAACTCACGATCCGCCCCGCGACCCGAATCGGGTCGGCCCGTCCTTCCTCGTCCAACTCACCTCGGGCCTCGGCCTTTTCAAACGAGGCCAGCGCCTCGGTGGCGGGGTGCGTTCGGTCGAAGTGGTACGCGAAGGGCTCGACCCCCCGCTCCCGCAGGGTCTCGAGCTTCTGGCGTCGGGTACGCAGGAGGTGGCTGTCGTCACCATCGGTCGAACCGGACGACACGGGGCCCTCCGATGCGGTGGCGGCCGGGCTCCCTGCTTCCGGGGAATCGGACATCCGTGGATCCAGCGATTGGTCTCGGGTCATGCTGTGGCCTGGGCTCCGAATTTCTTCAGGTACGCTTCGATGAAGGGATCCAGTTCACCGTCCATCACCGCATCCACATCGCCGATCTTCAGCTCGGTGCGGTGATCGTTCACCATGGTATAGGGCTGGAACACGTAGGAACGGATCTGATTCCCCCAGCCGATCTCCGTCTTCGTGGCCTCCACGGCCTGGCGCTCCTTCTCCCGCTCCTCCTCGGCTCGCTCGAAGAGGGCGGCCTTCAGCATCTTCATGGCCGTAGCCCGGTTCTTGTGCTGGGAGCGCTCCTTCTGGCATGACACCACGATCCCGGTGGGCTCATGTGTGATCCGGATCGCTGAATCCGTCTTGTTCACGTGCTGTCCACCGGCACCGGACGCCCGGAAGGTATCGACCCGGAGGTCTCCCTCGTCGATCTCGATGTCGATGTCATCGTCCACCTCGGGGTAGACGAAGACCGAGGCGAAGGAGGTGTGGCGCCGAGCCTGGGAATCGAAGGGTGAGATCCGCACCAGGCGGTGAACCCCCTTCTCCGCCTTCAGAAAGCCGTACGCAGCTTCACCTGTGACCTGAAGGGTAACGCCCTTCACGCCGGCCTCCTCGCCGTACTGGATGTCGAGGAGTTCGACCACATGTCCGTGGCGCTCTGCCCACCGGTTGTACATGCGGAGGAGCATCTCGGCCCAGTCCTGGGACTCGGTACCTCCCGCGCCGGCATGAATGGTGAGGAGAGCGTTGCGGTGATCATTCTCTCCCTGGAGCATGGTCCGCACCTCCAGTTCCTCCAGCCCACGCTTGAGCAGGTCCAACTCCCGCCGCCACTCGCCCTCCAGATCGGGGTCGGCCTCATCCGCCAGGAGTTCGGCCAACTCCTCCAACTCCGTGGCCTTGGCATGAAGACGGGTCCACGGCTCGACCCACCCCTTGAGGCGATTCGATTCCTCCATGACCTCCCGGGCGTCATCGGGTCGGTCCCAGAAGCCCGGATCGGTCATGCGGGCCTGGAGTTCTTCTATCCGCCGCTCACGTTGAGCGACGTCAAAGAAACCCCCTGAGTTCGTCGATCCGCTTGAGCAGTCCACGTACGCGGTTCACATCGTCCTGATTCATCGGGGCTCATTCTCCTTGGGGTTCACTCCCGGACTGCGGCGCGACCGCGCCGGGGCGAGGCCCACAGACATGAAAAAGGGCCGTCCGCGGGGGACGACCCCACCGCGGCGGCCCCGCGGCAATCGGTCGCGGGATTCTTGTCGAACCCCGCAACCTCGGAATGTATCCCCAGGGCCCGAACGGTTCAACCGAATGCACCCCACCCTGGGCCATGGGGAAGTCCCCCCATCAGTACACGCCGGTCCCCCGAGCCAGAACCTCGTTCAGCGCCACCCGGAAGTAGTCCGTGGACTCGGCCATCTCCCGCCCCACCTGCTCGATGTATTCCTTGCGGGACTTCTCCACCTCCTCCTCGAAGGTCTCGCGGACTCGTCCCTCCCTCAGAGCTTCAGCATGCTTGTCGGGGTAGTAGGCGATGATGTCGGACACCAGCACCCTGGCCAGGCGCCGCGCCCGATCGTGGGGGTCCCGGCGGCCGAAACGGGACAAGCCGCTGGCCACGGCTCCCTGGGGAGCCCGTTCGTCCTCTGTCTCGGCCAACGCTTCCGAAGTGAGGGACGAGAGGTCCTGAAATCCTTCCTCAGTAGCCGGTGCCGGCAAGGAAGGCTCCGGCTCACGGGTCGCCGGGACAGGGGTGGCATCCCATGAGGTGGAATCCGACTCCAACTCCGGGCCATCCTCCTCCTGTACCGGTTCCGTCTCGAAGATTGCCGGAACCTCGATGCGAAAGGTACGGGAGCACTCCGAGCAGATGGCCGCGATTCCCTGCGAGGGGACCCGGTAACGATCGATGTCGAATTCGCTTCCACAGGAAGGACAGGTGACCTGGAAGGTTGCCATCATGGAATTCACGTCGCGCTCCTCTCGCTATGCGATTCGATACCTTGTGAAGGATCGTTCTCCGGATCCGTTCCCTCGACCCCGGCGCTACCGGACACATCCACGGGAGCTTCATCCGATGCCAGGCGCCGGGATGCCGGGGAACGGCGGTCCACCACATATACGGATCCCGGCACGGTCTTGGCAAAGGCCTTCATCTCGGCGGCACGTTCGCCGAGCTGCGCTGGATGGTCGAACTGACCCAGGCGATTGGTCACCACCCCGATGCTGAGGGTCATGAGGGGCACCCGGTGAACGGTCCCCCGACGATCCTGACCGAGGAAGTAGCCCGCGCTGCGGTCCGCTTCGGAATACTGGTACATGACCTCGTCGAAGAGGGGCAGGATCTCACCGCAAACCTCGTCCAACCGATCGACAGCCAGACTGAAGATGAAGTCGTCTCCGCCGATGTGCCCGACGAAGCCGTCGGGTGCCAGCGCCCGGACCACGTCCCTGAGGATCCGGGCCGTGAGGAGAATGACCCGGTCTCCCTGGGCATAGCTGTACCGGTCATTGAACTCCTTGAAGTGATCCAGGTCCGCGTAACACACGGCGAAGGGAGAACCCGACTCAATCCGACCGGCAAGGTCCCGCTCAATCTGCACGGTCCCAGGCAAACGGGTTGTGGGGTGAACCGACACATCCCTGGCCGCCCTGCGCAGGAGGAGTTCCAGGCGGAGCTCCAGCTCCCGCTCCGCCAGACCCTCCCTGAGGACTTCATCCGCACCAGCTTCGAGCCCACGGGACGAAAGCCCGGGAGGCTCGGAGGGGACGAAGATCGCCACGGGTATGATGGAGGTGAAGGGATCGGCCTTGATGCGCCGGCAGAGGTCCAAGGCCTGCTCCACCGTCCCCGTTGCATCCAGGATCAGGCACGCCGGGAAGGCACGATTGGCTCGATCCAGGACTCCGGATACACCCCCTTGACGCACCAGGACCATGTCGTGGCTGTCCACGAAGGCCTGGAGCACCGGAGGTGGGACCGCGTTCGGCCCTCCGAAATACAGGACGGTCGGGGCGTGTTTCATACCGGATGCCTGGGGAGGAGCTTGGATGTCGCCCGGAATCGATCAGTTCGCCGCCGGAGCGGCTAGCCGCTCCAGGAGTTTGAAGTCGACCTGACGCTCTTCCTTGTCGGCGCGCACGACCTGGACCCGGACACGATCTCCAAGTCGAAACCGCCGCCGACTGCGCTCACCCACCAGAGCGTAGGCCTCCTCGATGAACCGGTAGAAGTCATCTCCCAGTGTGCTCACGTGGACCAGGCCCTCCACAAAATAGCGATCGAGCAGGACGAAGAACCCGAAGGAGGTGACGCCGGCGATGGTACCCTGGAAATCCTCACCCAGATGCCGCCGCATGAACTCGATCTTCTTCATCTCGACGGAATCCCTCTCGGCCTGTTGGGCGCGTCGCTCGCGTTCGCTGCTGGACTCGGCGATTTCCTCCAGGTAATCCCCCCCCCACTGCTCCGGGACCTTACCCGAGCCGAGAAGTGCCTGATGGAGCACCCGGTGGGTCACTAGATCAGGGTATCGGCGGATTGGAGACGTGAAGTGAGTGTAGGCGGGAGACGCGAGTCCAAAGTGCCCGAGATTCTCCGCGTCGTAGCGTGCCTTCTGCATGTGCCGGAGGATGACCGTGGAGACCAGGGCCTCCTCCGGACGTCCTTCCACGCGCTTCAGGACGGATTGGAGGGCCTTGCCATCGACCCGGCCCCGCGGCAGCGAGTGCCCCACTGACGCCAGGAAGCTGCGGAGATCATCCAACCTTGGTGCCGGCGGTGGTTCATGGATCCTGAAGGGGATGGGAAGTCTCTTGTCCTCGCCGACCCGGGCCACGGTTTCATTGGCCAGGAGCATGAACTCTTCGATGAGGCGGTGGGAATCAAGCTGCTGGACCTTCCGGATATCCTGAGGATTCCCCTCATCGTCCAGGACGACCCGAGCTTCCGGCAAGTCGAAGTCGAGGGAGCCCCTCTCCCGTCGACGGGTCCGCAGCCGCCGGGCCAGGCGGTGGAGTTGGAGGAGGGCGGCGTCCACCTGTTCGTTCACCGTGCCCTTGCCATCCAGAACGTCCTGCACCTGTTGGTAGTGGAGGCCGTGCCGACAGCGGATCCAGGTCTTCTCGAAGCGATATTCCCGCACGCGGGTCTCGGAATCCACCACGAGGAAGAGGCTGAATGCCAACCGATCCTCGTCGGTCCGAAGCGAGCACAGGTCGGACGAGAGAAGGTGGGGAAGCATGGGGACCACCTGGTCCACCAGGTAGACCGATGTGCCCCGTGTGCGCGCTTCCAGGTCCAGGGGTGACCCCTCCCGGACGAAGTGGGCTACGTCGGCAATGTGGATGCCCACCTCCAGAAGCCGTCCGTCATCCATCTCCCTCACGGAGAGGGCATCATCGTGATCCCGGGCCTCCACCGGATCGATGGTGAATACCAGGAGATCGCGACAGTCGGTCCTCTTTCCGGGGCGATCCATCCACTCGGACGAAGCGGCTGCGGCCTCCTCCACCGCCGGCGGGAACTCCCGAGGAAGGCCGTGCCCGTGCAGAATCGCCAGGACATCCACCCCGGGAGCTTCCATGGGCCCGAGCACTCGCTGGACCTCCCCCACAGAGTTCTGCTTCGAGCTTCCATACTGTGAGATCCGAACCACCACGATGTCACCGGAGCGAGCCGATCCAGCCATTCCCTGTGGAACCAGTACGTCACGGGAGACGCGACGGTCCAGAGGGGAGACGAATCCGAAGTTCCGGGTCTCACGGAAGGTCCCGACCACCGTGGGACGAGCTCGCTCGAAGATCTTGAGGATCCGACCCATGGGGGCCTGGCCCCGGGGCCGTCCTTCGATGCGCACCGCGACCCGGTCGCCGTCCATGGCCGAGTCCTGGCGGGAGGCAGGAACGAAAACTTCCTCCCCACCTCGGGCTTCGGGACGAACGAATCCGTCGCCGGAGCGGATGACCCGGAGTGTCCCAACGGTCAGGTTGATCTTCTCTGGAACCGAATATCGGTTACTCCGGATCCGATACACCTCGCCCGCTTCTTCCAGAGAGCGGAGGTACGCTTTGAAGTCGCGATAACGGGCCTTGGGAACACCCAGTTCGTGGGCTAGCTCCTTGGCACGAAGAGGACCGCGGCGGGATCCCTCCAACGCGGAACGGATAGCCTCGGCATTCGGAAGATCCGGCGATGTCATAGCGAGCCGCCCTCGAGCAGGGAACAAGTAGAAGGAGGGAGCGAAAGGGGGAGATCGGCCATCAGAAGACCAGGCCGAGTGTGACGTGAACGGGCTCGTCCCCGGACGTCGGGCCTCCTCGGGAAAGTGAGCGGGCAATCCCGAATTCGAACCGGTCGAATCGGACCCCGAACCCCAGGCCGGCCCCGGCGGTCTGATTCCGATCCAGCCCTCCACCCCAAACGTACCCGCCCCGGACGGATACGTCATCGATCCCGGCCGCAGCCGCGGAAATCTGCCCGCCCACAAAGACAGCGACGTTCCCCGGGTCACGTAGGCGATCTTCCACCTCGCTGACAACGCGAAGCGCCACCTCCTGCTCCTCCACGAATCGGTCAAGAAGATCGTAGGAGACCGCCATCCGAACCCTGGACGGCAACGGATCCGACTGGCCGGAGTCCCGGACCGTGAACTCGGTCCCAAGGTGGGCGACCATGATCCCCACATCCAGCGGGTACCCCGCGAACGGAGTCGCCTGAATGCCCAGGTCGGTGGCCCATGAGGAGGCGGCTACCGTGCCGTCCGGACACTGGCCGCGGCACGTGACACGGTACTGAATGGACTTGAGGTTCATTCCCAGTCGAACCCGCTGGCCGAATGGGCGACCCACCGACGCAATGGCCTGGTGACTCCGAATGGTGATGGAGCCGACCACCTGCCGATCCTGGTCGGTGAGATCCTGGCTNCCAACGTCCAACATCTGGTAGGACAGGCCGAAAGCCATCCCCTGGCCAGCTCCGCCTCGCACCACGGAGACGCCCGTCGCCTCGCCGGCGACATGTTCGCCTCGGACCAGAAGCGCGCGCCCGCCTTCCAGGCCCACCAGACCCGCCGGGTTCCAGAATGCGGATTCAGACGAACCCACCGCCGTCATCGCCCGTCCGAGGGCGACGCCTTGCGCCCCGCTTGGAAGGAGAAGGAACAAAGCCCCCTCCCCCACTGCGGTCTCTTCCTGGGAGCCCCCCTGTGCAAGAAGGACCGACGGATGGACAACCAAAACGCACGTGAGTGCCCAGAGGAGCGGGAGCCAGGCCAACCGCACTGCCCGGCACCGTCGGAAATCAGGGATCACTCGGGGCACCAACCTCACCTTCTCCATCACGATCGCCGGATTTCGGGTATGGGCAGCCCCAACCGACGCAGTTCGCCCCTCTTCTTGCGCCATTTGGGAAGCACCTTCACCCAAAGGTCGAGATAGACAGGTTGCTCGAGAAAGGCCTCGATCTTGGCACGGGCATCACGCCCAAGTGTTCGAATGGCGGCTCCTCGCTCACCGATCAAGATGCCCTTCTGCGAGGCCCGTTCCACAAAGATGTTGACCTGTATGTAGGTCCTCCCACCGCCTTCACGGAAGTCCTCGACCTCGCAGAAGGTGGCGTACGGAATCTCCTCCCGGAATTGATCGAAGACCGTCTCTCGGACCAACTCACCTACGAAGAATCGAACCGGCGCGGTGGCGATCTCATCGTCCGGGTAGTAGAAGGGGCTCTCCGGAAGGTGCTGCTTCAACACGCCCAGCAGCTCTGGAACACCCTCTCCGGTCTGCCCGGACACCAGTTGGACGGCCACCGGTGACAGACTTCCGGCCCACTCGCGCACCAACGCCACCCGCTCCGCCGGAGCGAGATCGGTTTTGGTGACGGCGACGATCTTGGGCACGCTCACACCTTCCAGAAGTCCTGCTACGAACTGGTCCTGTAGCTCACGGATCGGCCGGGTGGGGTCCAACACCGCTAGAACCAGATCCGCGTCACCGAGGGCACTCCGAGCCTCAAGCATGAGNGCCTCATGAATCAGATCTTGTGGATCGAGGAGCCCGGGCGTATCCAGGAACACGATCTGGCACTGGGCATCCGAGTGGATTCCCGTGATGCGGCGCCATGTGGTCTGCGGGCGAGCGCTGACGATGCTCAGCCGTTCACCCATCATGGCATTCAGCAGAGTGGACTTCCCTGCGTTCGGAAGCCCTAGAAGGGTGACGAATCCGGCTCTCGTCTGGACGCCCGTATCCCGCTCTGCCACATCGTCCTCCGGCCACGTACTGGCGTTCAATGGTGGGAGAAGCATTCCTGACAAGAACCTAGTGGTCCCCAATGCGCAGTAACAGTGCCAGCGGCCCAGGACGGGACCGGGTGGAGACGAAAACGACCCCGGCGGGGACGCGACTGAGCGCGACTCCGACGGGGTCGTGGATTCGGGGGGGACCCGGGCGGGGTCGGCGGCGACGTACTCTCCCACCGGACTGCTCCGGCAGTACCATCCGCGCTGTGGGGCTTAACGGTCGTGTTC
>SL_3KL_010_SEDDRAFT_10000833_pt1 | contig 26959 bp, 20 predicted proteins | sample SodLakKL_010_SED_2_FD_10381 | JGI IMG/M metagenome (IMG submission 10381) | reverse complement strand
TTCGTCGAAAGGGAGGGAGAAAAGGGGCCTCAGGCAAGTTCTGTATCCCTGGCATAGTTTCTTTTCACCGTTGAGCAGCGGGTATGCGGGCCACCCGGCATCCTGCTGCTCCAATCCAGGATCTGAGCTTCACCAAACAACCATGTCTCTCTCAACCCCTTCGCCCCCCTGCATCTTTGCGTCATGACTCGTGCACGTTCCCACGACAGGAAGGAATACATGCTGAAACTCCACAACACCATGTCCAGGCGCATGGAGCCCTTCAAGCCCCGGCAATCTGGAAAGGTCAAGATGTTCACCTGTGGGCCGTCCATTTACCGTCCACCGCATCTGGGCAATTACCGAACCTTTCTTTGGGAAGATGCCCTGCAGCGATACCTTCAATATTTGGGTTATCATGTGGAGAGAGTGATCAACCTGACGGATATTGAGGACAAGGCCATTGAGGAAGCAGAAAGATCGGGCAAGGTCCTTGAAGACCTGACAGAGGGTGTTTCTATTCGATTCTTTGAGGAGGCCTCCTTCCTCAAGATGGAGCTTCCAGATCACATTCCCCGCTCCTCCACATCCGTTGACCAGGCGGTGTACCTCATAGAAAAGCTCATGGAAAAAGGTATCGCTTACCGGCACGGGAACGACATTTTTTACGATCCTCTCAAATTTCCTGGTTTTGGCAAGCTCTATGGATTGGACATGAGCCGCTGGCCCAAAAAGAAGGTCAGGTTCAAAAAAGACACCTATCCGGGAAGAAGGTGGAATCTCGGAGACTTCATCCTCTGGCATGGGCACAAGCCCGGAAGCACCATTTACTGGGAGTCCAGCCTGGGGAAAGGCCGTCCCTCATGGAATATTCAGGATCCTGCCATCATCACGGACCACCTGGGATATGAAATTGACATCAGCTGTGGTGGAGTGGACAATCTGTATCGCCATCACGATTACAACATTGCCGTCATCGAAGGGGTCACGGGCAGGGAATTCTCCAGGTACTGGGTGCATGGAGAACACCTGCTGGCGGCTGGAAAAAAGATGTCCAAAAGCCTCAACAACATCATCTATCCTCATGATATGGTCAAAGAGGGCTACAGCGCTGAGCAGATCCGGTTTTATCTTCTCTGCGGGCACCATCGAAGGCCCATGAATTTCAAGTGGAAAAACGTTGAAAAATCGGCCTCTCAGCTGGACCGCCTGCGTCAAAATGTGCAACGCATTCTGGACTCTCCTTCCCGGAACCCGAAACCTCATGGCAGTGCGGAAAAGGAGCAGGAAAGGAGCAGGGAGCTTCTCCATGATTTTGAGGTTTGCATGAACGAGGATCTCAACATGGTTGCCGCCGTGGACGCTCTGCAACAAAGACTGACGAGGATGGCTGAGGACGCGGAAGCCAATGGGTTTTCTTCAAAGGAAAAGGAATGGTTGCGCCAGGGGCTGGAGAGGATCGACGGGGTTTTTCAGTTCATTTTTTCTTCAGAAAAATAATGATGCCCGAGGGGACTCTATTCTTTGGAATGTGATCCTTGACATCGAAGGTGATCGCACACCCATGATTGTTTTGAGGGGTCAAGGGTCTTGAGGCCTGTCCAATGATTCCGAGATCCACTCGTCCAGGATTTGCATGAGCTGGTTTCTGCCCTGTCCCGTTTCGGAAGAAAAGAGCACAAAAGAATCCGCTGAAATTCCCAGGTGGGCCGCCGCCTCAATGACGAGTGCCTGCCATTTGCTCCGTTTCAGTTTGTCCGCCTTGGTCAGGACAGGCACCGAGGGGATGTTTCGGATGGCAAGCCACTGCCACAGAGCAAAGTCCTCAGGGGTAGGAGGATGCCTGAGGTCCAAGATGTGGACCACTCCTTTGAGGGTGGATCTCTGGGTCAGATAGGTCTCCACCATGGGACCCCACTGTGCCTTGATGCGCTGGGGGACTTTTGCGAAGCCGTAGCCCGGTAAATCCACAAAGTAAAACCCCTTGTTGATGAGAAAAAAATTGATGGCCTGAGTCTGACCTGGGGTGCGGCTGGTGCGCACCAGCTTTTTACGCTGGGCGAGGCAGTTGATGAGTGATGATTTCCCCACATTGGATCGGCCTGCAAAGGCCACTTCCGGCAATTCTGCCGCAGGATAATGGGCGGGTTGAAACGCGGACTTGATGAATTCCGCTGACTTTATGGTGAGCGCAGAAACCATGACTTTAAGATAAATCAACCTTTATGGCGGTTTTTGAGATAGTTCTCAATTCTGTCCAGACCCTGAGAGATGTTTTCAAGGGAGTTTGCGTAGCTGAAGCGAATGTAGCCTTCGCCGTTGGAACCAAAATCGACTCCAGGTGTTACGCCCACCTTTGCCTGCTCGAGAATTTCAAAGGCAAACCCGTAAGAATCGCCGGTGAACTTTTTGGCATTGGCGAAGACGTAAAACGCTCCCGTGGGTTCCACGGAAATGCCGAAGCCCATCTCTTTGAGGCGCGGGATCATGTACTGCCGCCTTCGATTGTAACGGTGAACCATGATTTCCACATCTTTTTTCACTGTTTCATCGGTGAGTGCCGCCAAGCCCGCAGCCTGAGCCACGGATCCTGCCGAGATAAAAAAATTCTGAACGAGTTTTTGTATGGGGCGAATGAGCTCCCGGGGGGCGATGAGATACCCCAGGCGCCAACCGGTCATGGAAAAAAGCTTGGAAAAACCGTTGAACACCACGCAACGGTCGGTGAACTCAAGCATGGAGCGGGCACGTTCCTCGTAAACAAGGCCGTGGTAGATTTCATCGCTGAGAACCCAGGGACCCAGGCCGGCTATTTCAGACATTCTTTCGGGTTCCAAAAGGGTGCCGGTGGGATTGGACGGGGAGTTGACGAGAATGGCCTTTGTTCTTGGTGAAATGGCCGACGCAATGTTTTCGGGCCGATACTGAAAGCCGTCTTCTTCATGGACGCCGATTCTTTTGGGGGTGGCTTCCAGAAAATTGATGAAGTTTGGGTAGCAGGCGTAATGTGGATCTGAGAGAATGACTTCATCGCCGCATTCCAAAATGGCTGCCAGGGCGACGAGAAAGGCAGGGGAGGTTCCCGATGTGACGATGACCTGATCGGGTTCAAGGTGGTAGACTCCGTAATTTTGCGCGTAATAGGCGCATATGGCTTCACGAAGCTGCGGGGTTCCAAGGCTGTGGGTGTAGCGGGTTTCGTTCCGCTGAATGGCTTCCACAGCGGCCTGCTTGATGGCTTCGGGGGTGCCGAAGTCAGGCTCGCCAATTTCCAGATGAATGATGGATTCTCCCCTTGCCTCCAGTTCCTGAGCCCGTTCCAGGACATCCATCACAATAAAGGGTTTGATTTCTTCCACTCGCCTGCAGATCAATTTTTTCTATCCTTCAATGGAATCTTGAGCCCCTGATGAAAGGGGGGAATGGATGAGGGGACTGCCGTGGCGGCCCTTCCGCCAAAGGGCACAGGGACACGCACGGGAAGGGTGTCATTGAATTGACATCCTGATGACAATGGCTTCCCCCATGCCGTCTTTTTCGATGCTTTTCACAAGCTCAAGAGCTTGCGAACGGCTGCCCACGGGTTTCAGCTGAACCACATGGAGATTTCCCAGCACCTCGTGGGCAAATTCCTTGACCGTGGCTTCGTAGCCTTTGCTTTCCAGGTTTCTTGCAAGCCTCTCCGCATTGGGCCGATGAAGATAGGATCCCACCTGGACGATGTAGGCCCATTTCTGTGAGGCCATTTCCTGGTAGGCGCCGTCAGGGGTCGTTGCCTGTGGTGGAGGGGCTGTGGGCGTTTCCCGCACCTGGGGTTCGGACACACTGGGAGTGGAAGGCCTTCCATGAGCGTGAGAGTGCACTTGTGCAGAGGGGCTCGTGGACAGGTCCCTGTCCCTCATGACCTCGACCCTGGTGAGGGGATCCCTGTGCGTTGTGACCGGCCTGCTTCCCGTGCCGGTATCCAGGACGGTGTTGATGTGTGACAGGTACGATCTTGCCTCTTGGGCCATGATCGTATTGGGCGCGAGTCTCAGGACACGGTCGAGAGAATAAAAGGCATTTTCCAGTTCCCCAACGAGATAACACATCACACCGTAGCGAAGGTGGGCTTCGGGCATGTTGGGTGCGTATTCCACCGCTTTGCCATAGGCGAGCCTCGCCTCATCTCCCATCCTGTGAGCTTCGAGTATTTTCCCCATGCGGTAGTAGGCCAGCCCGTAGCGTGGAAACCTTCGTGTGGCTTCTTCGTAATACTGAAGAGCCATGCCCGGATCCCCCCGTTTTTCGAAGAGGAGACCCAAATTGAAGAGAGCCAGATGGGAGGTCTCGTAAAGAGGATTGGAGAGGGCTTTCTCAAAGTTCACCTGAGCCTGGTCCAAGTCTCCTTCCCTGGCATAATGGCGTCCAAGGGCGTTGTAGGCGTCCGAGTAGTTTGGGGAAAGCTCTATGGCACGATTGAGGTGGTGCAGGGCTTCCGTGCTCATGGACAGTTCATCGTAGGTGATCCCAAGGTCGTAGTGGGTGAGAGGGTCATTGGGATTCTTATCTTTTGCCCAGTGAAAAAACTTGAGCGCCTGGTTGTAATCCTCTGCGATGAGGAATTTCTCACCCATTCCTCTCAATTCATCTGCAGAGTATCGGTCAGGTATGTCTCTTTCCATGGTGGCGCAGCCATGGACCAGGAAAAGAAACACCAGAACAGTGATTTGAGCAGAAAGTCTTTGCAATGACATCAGATCACCTTGTTGAGGGAATACTCAATGACGCCTTGGGCNCCGCATTTGATCAATTGAGGCACCAGTTCTCTCACCAGATTTTTGGAAACCACCGTTTCCACCGACAGCCATTGGCTTTGGTAGAGGTGTGCGATGGTGGGTGCGTTGAGGCTTGGCAGCAGTTGAATGACCTCTCCCAGAATTTCTTCCGGAACATTCATTTTCAAGCCCACCAGTTCTTCCGCCCGAAGAGCCGCCTGAAGGAGCATGGAAATTTCTTCAATTTTTTGACGCTTCCAAGGATCCTCCCAGGACTTCCTGTGAGCGATGAGCTGCGTGTTGGACTGCATGAGCTCCTTGGCGATGCGCAGGCCGTTGGCCCGCATGGTGGTTCCCGTCTCCGTCACCTCCACGATGGCGTCGCACAGTCCCGCAATGACTTTGGCTTCTGTGGCTCCCCAGGAAAACTCCACTTCAACATCTATGCCTTCCGCAGCAAAATAGCGGCGCGTGAAGTTGACCAGTTCCGTGGCTATTTTTTTTCCCTGAAGATCCTTGAGTTCACGGACGGGTGAATCCATGGGGACGGCAAGCACCCAGCGCGCGGGTCTCTGGCTCACTTTGGAGTAAATGAGGTCCGTGATGACGGCCACGTCGGAATCATTTTCCATGATCCAGTCCTTTCCCGTGAGACCCACGTCGAAGGTGCCCGTTTCCACGTAGCGCGACATTTCCTGTGCGCGGCAGATGGAACAGCTGATTTCGGGGTCATTGATTTCGGGAAAGTAATTTCTGTCTGAAAGAGAAATCCTCCAGCCCGCTTGGCGAAAAAGCCTGATGGTCGATTCTTGAAGGCTTCCCTTGGGGATGCCCAGCACGAGTTGTTTCACTTTTTGTAGACCTCCTGAGGATCAAAAAGGGGGGAACCTTCCACCTGAAGGGTTCCTTGTGAATACTTGCGATAAAAGCAGCTCTCATGGCCCGTGTGGCAGGCTGCCCCGCCCACCTGTTCTACCTTCAGAAGAATGGCATCCAGGTCACAATCCAGGTAAATGTCCATGACTTTCTGCACGTGCCCCGATTCCTCGCCTTTGAGCCAGAGCTTTTGCCGGGAACGACTCCAGTAATGTGCCTTGCCCGTCCGAAGCGTCTCTTCCCAGGCCAGATCGTTCATGTAAGCCAGCATGAGGACCTTCCCCGTTCTTGCATCCTGGACGATGGATGGAAGCAACCCCTGCTGCTTGGTGAAATCCGGTTTAGCCGCCGTCAACTTTCCCTCCTGGTGAAGTCTCCCCTTCATTGGGGTTTGATTCTTGGTATTCAGCGGCCAGCTGACCGCAGGCTGCTCCAATGTCCGCCCCCCTGCTCTGTCTGATAATGGCCGTGTATCCCGCTTTTTGCACCAGCTCCTGAAAGCGGAGCACTGCTTCTTCTTTGGGCTGTTGGAACGGGCACCCCTCATGAGGGTTTAGGGGAATGAGGTTGACCTTGGCACGAATTCCAGCCAGAAGGCTGACCAGTTGCCGTGCGTGCAGAGGCTGGTCGTTGAGGCCTCCCATGAGGATGTATTCAAAAGTGATCCGCTTGCGTGGAGCCAGGGGGTAGTCTCTGCATGCGGCCATGAGGTTTTCCAGCGAATGAGTTNTGTTCACAGGCATCAGGCGGCTTCGAAGACCATTTTCCGGAGCGTGAAGGCTGATGGCAAGGTTGATGGGGCTTTCCCTGCCCAAGCGACGCAGCTGGGGCACCAGGCCCACCGTAGACAGGGTGATGCGCCGGTGAGAAAAGTCGAGGCCGCTGGGATCCGTGAGAATGGAGATGGCTTCCACAACCGGCTCGTAGTTTGCCAGGGGCTCTCCCATGCCCATGAAAACCAGGTTGGTGATTTTTTGCCTGGTTGGAAGATGCTTTTGAACCTGGCAGACCTGGTCGACGATTTCGGCCGTTGACAGGTTGCGCTTGAGTCCTAAGGATCCGGTGACGCAGAATCTGCACCCCATGGCACATCCCACCTGGCTGGAAAGGCACAGGGTGGTGCGCGGAGCATCGGGAATCATGACCGTTTCGATGCAGTGGCCGTCATGCAAAGCAAAAAGATACTTGACCGTTCCATCCCGGGACCGGCGGCTCTCCCGAAGTTCCATGGCGTTCAGCCGGCTTCCATACTCCAGCTGAGTTCTGAACATTTTGCTCAGGTCGCTGCACTCGCTCCAGGAAGTGACGCCCCTCACATAAATGTGCCGAAAGAGCTGCCGGGCCCTGAAGCGCCGCTCGCCGATGCGTTCCACCCAGTCTTCCAGTTGCGGCAGAGTGAAATCCTTTAAGCAGGGAAGCTCCATGGTCTCTCGACTCAATTTTTTCTCACCAGGTATTGGTCGTGGGTGCGATCCTGCAAAAAAACCTGGTGATACATTCTCGAGTTGGCCCCGTCATAGAGCCGGTACCCCAATTCGCGGCATTCGTTGCACCCTTTTCTCGGAATGTGAATGGCCAGCACATGGTGGCCCCGGTCCGTTTCCGAGTCTATGCTGAGGACTCCGCTGCAGTCTCGGCAGGTCTGCAGTTCTTCCAGCTGCGTTTCCAGGATGTTGTCCGTGTCGTAGAAAACGGACCGTTCCCGTTTATGGGACTTTTTTTCCAGGCGGTGCTTTTCTCTCAATCGGGGCCCCTTTTCCCAACACTCCAAAACATCGGCAACCACGCGTTTCACCTGCTCCGCGGTTTCTGCTGTCTGGCGAATTCTTTCAGGACGGTAGTCAGGCTCTCTCACTTTGCTGAAGTCCATTCCCGCCAGGGCCATGATGATGCCCACATTGATGTAGGGCAGGGCGGTCTCGATGGAATAGCCTCCTTCGAGGACCGCGATGTGGGGCTGGAGTCTCCGCGTGAGTTCCGCATAGCCCTGAGCGGAAAAGTTCATGTTGGTGATGGGGTCTGTGTAATGGTTGTCCTGCCCGGCGGAATTGACAATGATGTCCGGCTTGAAGTCGTTGAGTATGGGCAGGATGGCGTGATCCAGCGTGTACAGAAAACCCTCTTCAGATGTTTGCGGGGGCAGGGGTATGTTGATGGTGGTTCCCGCGGCGGCAGGTCCTCCCATCTCGTAGCCGAATCCCGTGCCAGGGTAAAGAGTGCGCCCATCCTGGTGAAGGGAGATGAAAAGGGTGTCGGGATCGTGCCAGTAGATGTCCTGCGTGCCGTCGCCGTGATGGCAATCCGTGTCCACAATGGCCACGCGGTCCACCTGATAGGCCTCCCGCAAATACTCCACCATGATGGCTTCAATATTGATGTTGCAGAAGCCTCGTGCACCATGGACCACTCTCATGGCATGGTGCCCCGGCGGTCGCACCAGGGCAAACCCCCGCTCCACGTTCTTTTCAAGCACCTGCATGCCGATGGTTTTGGCGCCGCCTGCGCTGATGAGGTGGGACTCGGTCAGAACACTCCACTCATCGGGCACGCAAAAGTGCACCCGTCTCACATCCTGAATGGTTGCAAGGTCCGGCTTGTATTCGATGATGCCATCGATGTCCAGGAGGCCTTCCTCAAACACTTGATCTTGCGTATAGAGCAGGCGCTCTTCCCTTTCGGGGTGTGTGGGGCTGATGGCCCAGTCGAAGGCAGGGAAAAAAACCAGTCCCGTCTTTGTTTTTACGCTCAGCATCCTGTGGCTCCTTGCAACGGTCTTTGCGCAGACACAGTGGTCCGCGGGTTGTTTCCGTCCTATTTTTCCGGCATTTTCTCCGATGGAGAAGCATTGATCATGCTTGCGGCAATGTCTTTGTACTCGGACACCAGGCCCGGTTTCACCTGAACCTTTACACGAATGTTCCTGCCCGTGGTGTAGAAATCCCGCACCATATTGAACTGGACATTTTCCAGGACTTCCATTTCCAGTTCCGATTCCACCGCTCCTTCCTTGATGCATTTGTTCTTCAGAAGCTCAAAGGCAAGCTCCACGGCGTTTTTCTGATCGAAATTCTTGTTGATCTGCTGGTAGAACTTTTCTCCCGGAGCGATGGCGATCCCCCTTTCCGTATCAGCAAAAAGGGTCACCTCAGACGTGTTCTTGGCGAGGGCCGCACCCACTGCATTGGCCACCTGCCACTGGGGGACCACATGAACTTGGAAATCGGTCAGCGCTGCCAGCCGGAAGGCGAAGTAGGGGGCCGGCCCTCCCAGAACGAGAATTTCCTGGGGCTGCACCTGATAGCCTTCGAGCAGTTCCTGAACGGTGTAAACGGGCTTGCTGTTGATGTCTTCGATCATCTCGGCGGCGGCGTTGAGAATCATCTGGCACGCGTGGTCGAACACCTCGTTGGCCACGTCCTCCAGGGTCATGTCCAGCGCTGCCGCTATGGGTTCCAAGCCCCTCCGTGATGCCTCAGCGTCCCCGTTGTTGATTTTTCCCAGCACAAACAAGGCATCGGTGGGGGTGGGTGTGGGCCCTCCATAAGCCATTGCGGGGCCATCTCGTCCAGGACCAATTTTCAATCTTCCGTCAACGACACCGACGGTGCTGTCCCCCCCCACGCCGATGGAGTAGGTTTTGAGGGAACGAATGAGGGTCTTGTAACCGCCCAGCTCACACCCCACAGGGTCGAGAAGGGGCACACGGTGAATGAGAATGGCCATGTCCGTGGTGGTGCCCCCAATGTCGAGCACGAGGGTTTCATCTTCGAGGGATGCAAAAGGGAGCGATCCCATGACGCTGGCCGCCGGGCCCGACAATATGGTCTGCCCCGGGGAGAGAAGGGAGGCTTCAAGGCTCATGGTGCCCCCGTCGGCCTTGAGGATGTGGATGGGAATGTTGAGTCCCTTCTTGTTCAGGGAGTCTTTGACCGCCTTGAAAAACCTGCTGTAGATGGGGTGGACCGCTGCATTGAGATAGGTCGTGGCGATGCGCCGGGGAAAACTCAGGTTCCCCGAGAGCCTGTGGCCATAGAGCACATTGTGGAAGGAATCGCCAAGAATTTCTCCAATCTGTATTTCATGTTTGGGATTTCTCACGGAAAATTTTCCCACGATTCCCACGTGTTCGATCCCTGCCCCTTTGAGCTTTGAAGACACCGCCTCGATTTCCACGGGATCGATGGGCTGGATTTCCCGGCCCCGGTGATCGATGGAGCCCGAGACGATGTGGTAATGGGTGCAGGTGCGCAGAAGCTCCGCGTCGATGCCGGGGCCTGGGGAGAGGATCATGGCCACTTCCGCCATTTTGCCTTCAATGATGGCATTGGTGGTGAGTGTGGTGCTGAGCACGGTCCTTTTAATTTCCTCGGGAGGTATGTCGCGAGTCACTTCATCCAATGCGGCCCAGACGCAGTCGAAGAGGTTTGAAGTGTCCGTCGGGACTTTTGCCTGACGATGAATGCAGTTTTGACCAATCAAAACCACATCTGTATGGGTGCCGCCCACATCTAGACCTATGATCATCTTCTTCCCCTAGAATTGTCCACAATGAAAACGGTATTTTCGGGCATGAACCTTCCCCATGCGATGGGAAAAGATTCAGCGAGAGAAATCTGAGCTTTTCCAAGACTTTTTATTTTATATGAAATCCATGCCCCCTGCATAGTGGCAAGCAGGGCCTTTGCCGCTGTTTAAACAAAAAATGCTAGCGGAAAGCCTCCATCCTGTCAATGTTCCCCGTAAAGGAAATCCATTTGAGGAGACCAGTGGCTGAGGAGACCACTGGGGCACATGCGGCCAGGTCCAAGGGCAAGACTTTGAGGAAGCAAGGTTTTGGGGGAAAGGAATACTCGGCTGTTTTTCCAGTTCTTCCCATTGAGTTGAGGAAGGGCTTCAGCGCCTGATCGGAAATGGCGCTTCCACGCCTGCGGGATGCTGGGGGGAAAAGTGCTCCAAAAGCAAAAAAAAGTGANCCTGCTGACGATGCTCAATTGATGAAAACATCCCGGTAGTGATCCAGGTTCTCTGCAACGGTGCCCGCNCCTCGTATAACTGACCGCAGAGGGTCTTCGGACCTCCTGATGTCCAGGCCCGTGGATTGGTGAACCAGAAGTCTCAAACCTCTCAGGAGGGATCCTCCCCCTGCGAGCCAGATGCCATTTTGAGCCACATCAGTGGCGAGTTCCGGCGACGCCTTTTCCAGCACCCTGCGAACGGCCTCCACGATGGCCCTTGTGGAATCCCCGATGGCTTCTCGAATCTCTCCGTCTGTGACGGTGACCACTTTGGGCATGTGCGTCACAACATCCTTGCCCCTCAGTTTGAGTTCCAATTTTTTCTTGAGGGGGACGGCTGAAGCGAGCTTGATTTTGATGACCTCTCCCATCATGGAACTGACGCTCATGCGATGTTCCTTGCGCAGGTAGGTGCAGATGGCCTCATCTGTTTCGTCGCCCGCCACACGAAGGCACTCGCTGCAGGCGATGGAAAACTTTGAAAGGATAGCCACTTCCGTTGTTCCACCACCCACGTCCACGATCATCTGGCCCTGTGGCTGGTCCACGGGAAGGCCTGATCCGATGGCTGCGGCCATGGGTTCTTCCATGAGAAAAATTTTGCCGGCTCCTGCCACTTCCGCAGCTTCCATGACCGCGCGCTTTTCCACGGAAGTGATTCCTGCGGGAACGGCCACCACCAGCCGAGGGCGGGAAAGGGGAAGCCGATTGAAAACTTTCCCCAGAAATGACTTGATCATGAAGGTGGCTGTTTCAAAGTCGTGTATGACCCCGTCTTTCATGGGCCGGGAGGTGATGAGGTCCCGGCCGTGTCTTCCCAGAAGGTTTCTCGCCTCTCGCCCCACGGCCACCGTCTTGCCCGTTTCTTTGTTCAGCGTGACCATGGAGGGTTCATCGAGCACCACACCCTTCCCCTTCACATAAATGAGAGTGTTGGCCGTTCCCAAATCCATGGCCATGTCTTTGGAGAGAAAATCAAATACGCGCCCGATCATGACAGTGTTCCTTCCCATGAGGGAGGCAGACCCTCTGAAAAAAAATTGGAAAAAATTCTAAACCATGGATTGGATTTATATAAAAAAATCATTGGTTTTGCAATCTCTTAAAAGAAAGGGCATACAAGGTGGTTCGGGATCGCCCGCGCAGATGCCAAAAGGAGAGAGGGCCGCAAGTGACCTCCCACTGCGGTCCACCCCCCTGGGGTGTCCTTGCAATCCTCCTGCCTTCATGAAAGGAGTGCCCTCGGCAACTTCGGCCTTTTATCTTCAAAAAGGAAGGTGCTCCCCTGTTTCCATAAAACATTTGACTGAAAACCCGTTGTTTTTTATGGTGCGTCAATCCATGTGGAATTTGCACAGGTCTTGCAGCCTCACCATGCCCCTGAATTCCCCTCTCTTTGAACCAACTGATCCATGTGGGTGCGACCGGTTGGAGTTCTCCAGGCACGACGTTTTTTGGACGCGCAAGGCTCTTTTGCTTCTGCCCCTTGAGTGATGGCTGTAAGGAAAGACTCCCCATGGCAGCAACGAAACATTCGGTCCTTTTTTTCCTTCTGATTCCCCTGTTTTCTTCATTTTTGGTGCCCGCATCCGTGCAGGCAAGGCCAATTCATCTCAACGCCCGCTCCGCTATTCTGGTGGACATGAAAGATGGCGCCATTTTGTTTGAGCAGAATGCCGATGCGCCCATTGCTCCGGCTTCCATCACCAAAGTGCTTTCTCTGTACGTGGTCTTTGAGGCCATTCGTCGAGGAGAAGTGCGGCTCTGGGACACGGTTCATGTGAGCAGGCAGGCGGCTGCCACGAGAGGTTCCTCCATGGGGCTTCGTATTGGAGATGAGGTTCCACTCAAAGAAATCATCAAGGGAATGGCTGTGGTTTCGGGAAACGATGCCTGTGTGGCTGTTGCTGAGCATGTCAGTGGCGGCGTAGAAAATTTTGTGAGAGAAATGAATGGGAAGGCGAGAGAGTTGGGAATGACCAATTCTTTTTTCAAAACGCCCCATGGGCTTCCGGCCGATGGGCAGTTGACCAACGCGCGGGACGTGGCCTTGCTTTCCCTGGCCTATTTGAGCAGGTATCCGGAATCTCTGCACATACATTCACAGCAGACCTACACCTACACCAACAGGGTGCGTCACAACGCCAACAGGCTGCTGGGAAGATGCCACGGAGTGGATGGTTTGAAAACGGGATTTGTCAGTGCCTCCGGTTACAACCTTGCAGCCACGGCCAAACGGGGAGACACGAGGCTCATCGCGGTCGTTTTGGGGACGCAGTCACCCGCCATTCGAGCCCGGGAAACGGAAAGATTGCTGGAGTTTGGTTTCAGACTCCTGGAGAGACAGGAATCGCCGGCCATGGAAGCCCGAAATGACGGCAACAGGATTGTTCCGTCAGCCTGGAGCACTGCTGCAAGCCATCCTTNTGACACTCCCGGGAGCCGGACCGCTTCCACAAGGACCATCCTGCAGAATCCCCCAAAGTTCATGGCAAACACAAAAGGCACTGCAAAGGATGCAGACGGGAAAGGGCGTTTTGAAAGGGGGAGGGTGAGCAACCCTGTCAAAAGTCCTACGGCCAGGGACAAAAAAACATCAGGGGCATTCATCAGAACATCCATTCCCCATCCCGCCGAAGCCTCAAGGGGCAGCCTCTCCCCCTTCCAGGGATGAGACCCCAAAGGGACAAAACTCCCAGACGAAGGTGCACCCTGGCTTTTTCCATGGGAATTTCAGGTTCCTTTCCAGTTTCCTTCAAGAATTGAGGATGTTGATGGGCTGGATGGTGGTGGCTTTTTGGGAGGGATAAAGGCCTGCGAGAATGCCCACGAGAACCGAGGAACAAAAGGCCACAAGGAGGGCGAGAGGAGAAATGCTCAGGGGAAGACCTGAAAAATAGAAAATGATCAGGCTTGTGGCAAGGCCCAGGAGCACCCCCACCATGCCTCCCATGAGAGCGATGAAAGAGGATTCCAAGAGGAACTGCAGAACAATGTCCCTGCGGCGGGATCCCACGGCTCTCCTTATGCCGATTTCCCCTTTTCTTTCATTGACGATGAGTATCATGATGGAAAGAATTCCCATGGCACCTATGAGAAAAGAAATGGTGGCGGCGATGCGTCCAAGAAGGGTGATCATGGATGTGGTCTGAGTCTTGAGTTCCAGCAGGTCCCTGGAATCGATCACCGTGAAGTCGTCCTGCTGGCCCGGTTGAATGTTGTGACGGTCTCTCAGAATGGCTTCTATCTGGGATTTTGCCACCATCATGGAGTCACTCTCCATGGTCTGCACATAAATGTTGGCCACATGCTGCTGATTCACAAAGCGCCTCAAAAAGGTTCCCATGGGNANGAAAACCTGGTCATCCTGGTCCACATTGGAAATGTCCACGCCCTTTTCCTCCATGACGCCAATGACCTGGCAGGGCACTCGCCAGATGAGGATGTGCTTTCCCAAAGGATCCTGAGCCCCAAAGAGCCTTTGGGCCACCCTGCTTCCAAGAACGACCACGCGTTCAAGCTGCCTGTCCTCTTCCTCAGTGAAAAATCTTCCCCTTTCCACCTGAAAATTTCTCACATGGGTGAAGTTGGAAGAAGTTCCAGTGACGACAGTGTTGCGCAAAACGATGTTTTCATATCGTATGGGAAAAGTTCTGGTGCTGGATGGCGCGGCCATGGACACATGGGGAGAGTGGTCCAGGATGGCCTGCACATCAGCGATCTTGAGTGTGTCGGCGGTGCTGATGAGACGCGTTCTCATCCCGAATCGAATCACTGTGCCACTTTGAACCAGGAGGAGGTTTTTGCCCAGTTTTTCCAGTTCTTTTTCTCCCTGTTTGACCAGAGAACCCGTGAGGTTGGAAACCACGATGAGGGAGAGGGTGCCGAGCAGGACCCCCAGGACAGCCAGGGAAGTGCGCAGCTTGAAGCTGTAAAGGGAGCGCAGAGCGATGCTGAGATTCAGGGTGATCCGCCTCATGACCGCAAAGCCTCGATGGGTTTCAGATTGGCCGCTCTCGATGCGGGTTGCAAACCGAAGAGAATGCCCACGGTCCAGGAAAGGCCAAGACCCACGGCAAAAGCTCTCCAGGAGAAGTGTATGGGAAACTGTCCCATTGTGGTGAGGAGCTGAGCACCAGCGACTCCGAGAGCGAATCCCGCCAGTCCGCCCAGGGATGTGATGAGGACGGCCTCGCAGAGAAACTGGAAACGGATGTCACCTTTTTTTGCTCCAACGGATCGCCTGATGCCAATCTCTTTGGTTCTCTCCTTCACGGAAAGAAGAAAAAGGTTGGCCAGCACGAATCCGGCCACCACCAGTGACATGACGCCCACAATCCCCAGAAATGCCACCAGTGAACCCGTCAGCGCCACGAGAAAGCCGATGATCTCCTTGGGAGAGATGATCCTGAAATCATCGGGTGCCCCCTCGGGGGTTCCCTGGAGTTCCCGCAGAAAACTTCTCAGTTCCTGCTCATGGCTTTCCAGCCTTCTTGCATCCACAAACCGAATTCGAAAATTGTTGATATACCGCGTTTCATTTTGAATCTTTCTCATGACCGTGGTGATGGGCATGATGATCCGGTCGTCGAGGTTGTGTCCCGCGGGGCTTGTGCCGCGTGAAGCGAGCACTCCCACCACCTGGGTGGGAATTCGGTTCACAAAAATATATTTGCCGACGGGATCCTCCTGGCCAAACAGGGTTTCCACCAGATGGTGACCCAAAAGGGCCACATTGCGCAGGCCTCTCACATCATTTTCCGTGAGGTCCGAACCCTGAACGACGGGCCACGTCCAGGCCTGACTGTAGTCGTGGGTGGAACCTATGACCCGTGTTTGCGCCCGTCTTTCACGATAGGAGGCGATGATGTTGCCCTGGGCGGTCATGGGGACGACGACATAAGCGGAAGAAAAGGCCTCTTCCACGGCCCTCACATGGTCCAGAGTGATGGTTTTTTCGCGATGGCCCACGGCCCTTGTGGTTTCGCTGCCTCCCAGAACCATGAGGGAATCGGGTCCAAATCTCTCCACCATTTCAAAAGCCTGCTGATAGGCTCCTTCCGTGGCGGCCACGATGATCGTTATGGAAGATATGCCCAGAGCGACGCTGGCAAGGCAAAAAAAAGTTCTCAGCTTGAAAGCCCTGACCGCAATGGCAGCCTCCTGAAAGATTTTGAAAAAACGCTCCATGATTTCAGCCGCTCACCAGTCCGTCCTGCATGTGAATTTTCCTGTTGGCATAGGCCGCAGTTTCCCAGTCATGAGTGATGACCAGCACCGTTTTTCCTCCATGACCCATGCTCTGGAGAAGGTCCATGATTTCCCGTGCCGTGCTGCTGTCCAGTTGGCCGGTGGGTTCATCGGCAAGGATCAGCCGGGGGTCATTGATGAGGGCTCTTGCAATGGCCACCCGTTGTTGCTGGCCTCCTGACAGTTGGCTGGGTTTGAATCGCTCACGATCTTCCAGTCCCACCAGCTTGAGGAGATCCCTGGCCCTTTTCAGGGGTTCAGAATCCTTTTTCCGGCTCACGTAAAGGGTGGGAAGAAGGACATTTTCCAAAACGGTGGCGTAGGGGAGCAGGTGGAAATTCTGGAAGACAAATCCCATGTGCTCGTTTCGAAAAATGGACAGCTCATCGTCGGTGAGCCCGCTCACCTTTTGACCTGCAAAAATGTATTCGCCGCTGGAAGGGACATCCAGGCAGCCGATGATGTTCATGAGGGTCGTTTTGCCCGAGCCGGAGGGTCCCATGAGGGCCACGAACTCTCCCTCGTCGATTGCCAGTGAAATGCCCTTGAGGATTTCCACCTCCTCTTGACCGATAAAGAAGCTTTTCCTGATATTTCTGAGAATGCAAAGGGGCATTTCCATCTCCTGATGTCTGAAGCCGGCAAAAGCCCCAGACTCGAGGTGGCGCTTTGTCAGGACAGAGGCAAGATAAGCCTGGTGGCCACGATGTCGCCTTCCTCGGCTCCCGAAAGGATTTCCGTTCGATTTTCCCCCCTGATTCCTGTTTTCAGTTCCAGTCTTTCAACCTCTCCGTTGTCCATCACCCTGTAGGCGACCTGCTGGCCCCGCTCGAACTTGACGGCAGCATTGGGCGCTGTCAAAATATCCTTTTTTTCCCTCACAATGACGCGGACATGGGCGGTCATTTCCGGCTTCAAAAGCTGTGCATCCTTGGGGTCAACTTCCACTGTGGCCAGGTAATAGACGATGTTGTCCCTGATGACCGGCTGTGGATTCAGTCTTCCGATGACTCCATGGAAGTTTTTTTCGGGAAAGGCATCCACATAGTACTCCACTTCCTGTCCCAGACGGGTGCGACCAATGTTCGTCTCATCCACATAGATCCACATTTCCAGGCTCGTGGGATTGAGCACCGTGACGAGGTTGGCCACCTGGAGGCCTGTCACGATGGTTTCTCCCTCCTGAATGGTCACATCGGATACGACTCCGTCAATGGGGGCGTGAATGAAGCTGTAGCTGTGGTTGATTCTCCACTGACTCAACTGGGCTTCGGCTTCCTCAACACTGGAACGGGCAATGACCTTCTGGGTGGCATATTCGTCCAACAGCCTTTTGAGAAAGGCCTCTGAGGTCTTCAGGTCCCTCTGGGCCCTGTCCAGTGCATCCTGAGTGGTGTACTCGTGTTTGAGGAGTTCCACCTCCCGCTCATGGTGGATTCTGGCGTAATCAAGATTCGCCCTTGCTTCCCTGATTCGCTCCGGGAATGTCAATTCCACCTGTCTCAGCGTGTCTCTGGCTGATCGAAGCACGGCTTCCTGGCGCTCGATGATCTTGAGAATCTCCCGGTCGTCAATGCGGGCGATGAGGTCTCCTTTGCGAACGGTGTCACCGATCTTCACATTCATCTGCACGATGTCTCCCGTGATTCGGGAGCCGATTTTCACCTCTGCACCCACCTGTGGCTTGATGATGCCCGTTTCCACGAGAACTTCGCGAATGTCTCCCCGGGTGATTCGGGAGGTTTCAAGGACCTGTATTGCCGGCTCCTGAAAAGCGTTTCTGTAGAGGAAAAAACCACCCGCTGCAAATGTTGCCCCTAAGAGCAAAACAATCAAAATCCTTTTCACGCGCCCTTCTCCTCAATTGGATCTGATACAGTTTCTACGGGGACGTTCCTGATTATGGTGTTTTTAACTGTTTCATGGGGAAACTGGTAAAAGGTTTTCCAGTGTTTCCACGCCTGCATTCCGTTCCAGCAGAGCCCTGGCCAGAGCCAGGCTCAGCCTTGAGAAAACCAGCTGTTCCCTTGACTGGGCCAGGAAGCTTCCTGCCTGGACAAGGGAAAGAATGTCCCCCCTCCCCACTCTGTACTCACCAAAGGCCTGCGAGTAGTTCTGCTCCGCTTCAGCGACCTGGGATTCGGCCAGGGAAATGCTCCTCAGGGCCGTGATCAGGTCTTCATAGGCCTGGGTCACATCCAGCCTTATCCGCCGTTCAGTTTCATCCACGTCCCGTTCTGAGACCTGAATGCTGGCCCGGGCAGCCCTGACTCTATAGAACTTGTCCAATTCAAAGAGGTTCCAGGTCGCCCTCAGCTCCACGGAAGCATCGTGGCTTGTCGCTCTTTCAATGCCGCCGCTCCTGCGTGTTTGCATGAAAGATGTGTTGGCGGAAATGGCCGGGAAAAACCTGCTTTGGATGGAGGATTTAGAGTTTTTGGAAATCTGTACAAGATTTTCCGCCTGCTTCAGTTCTGGCCTCTCCAGGGCCACATGGGACAATTCCTTCAAGGTTGGCAGGGCGGGCAATTGGACCAGGTCCCCTTCCAGGTCATGGGGCTTTTGCAGGGGTTTCCCCATGAGAGAATTGAGTGCGGCAAATCCTTTGCGCAACGCTCCCTCCGCTTCCGTGATATTGAATTTCGCCTGCTCCAGTCTCACCGATGCCTGAAGCACATCGGAAAGCCTGGCCACCCCCAGCCGATGTCGCCCCTGAGCCACTTCCAAATCCTTCTGGGCATCCTCCAGTTGTATTTTTCTCTCCCGCAGGATCTCCTCTCGTGCCATGGTGGAATAGAATGCGCTCTTCACTTCAAACTCCAGATCAAGGTGCACCCTGTTCAAGTCCTGCCTGTCCACGTCCAGGTTCAGGCGGGCAATGTTTCTGTTTGCACGCCTGGCTCCCCCGTCAAAAAGGAGATAAGAGACGGTGACGTCATAGGTGCTCGAATCATAGCTGGTGGCATCGGTATCGTGGTGCCGATGGGCGGCAAAAACATCCACAGTGGGCACATAAGGGGACAGGGAGGCTTTGTAAAGGGCATCGGAACCGTCCACACGCATTTTGGACGCCTGGTACACAGGAAGATTGTCTTTGGCTTTTTCGATGGCTTCATGAACAGTCAGTGCTTTGCCGCAGGTGTGCCAGAAAAAGATGAGCAGGGACGACAGTGCCAGAATAGAAGTAAGCTTATATGTGAAACGCTGGAAATGGGTTGACGGCATGGATGATCTCCCGTGTTGAATTGCCAATGGTCCTTTCCACCTCTTGGAACCATGCAGTGAAGTCAGCTGAAACATCGCCTAAAAAGGCGTCCATGGCAAGGCATGGGGCTGAGGCTTTGAGCGGAGGGATGGGCTTCGATGAAGGGAAACGCAGGTATAAGGGGGCGGGTGCATTCGTTCCATGATCGGCGGAAGATCCCGGAATTTAGAGAACCAGGATCTTCTTCCTTTCTGGATGGATCATGAGGGGTGGGCTATGAGGAAAACTCCGGTGAGATTCTTCACAGGAACTCAGAGTACTTTACAGACAGGCTCTCCAAAGACGAACGGCAGTGATTCAAATCCTTCAGCATTTGGGAACGGTCTTCCGAAGACTCCTGTCTGATGTGAGGAATGAGTTCCTCGTAGTATTCCATGCCTCTGATGAGATCATCACGGTATTCCTTGAGGTATCGGGCCCTTTGCTCGTTGGGATGGGCCAGGTATTCGCGCACTTCTCTTTCCAGGTAGTCGATGTACATTTGCAATTCCGCCATGAACATGTGGGGGCGGGAAATGGAACCCAGAACATCGGTCCTGCCATAAATGTGGTCCACCATTTCCTTGAGAGAGAAGGTTCTGGAAAAATAGGCGAGGTTTGGACCTGGACAGATGGCGGGTTTGGGAGGAGGTTCCCCTTCTTCATGAAGATTGTACAGCAGCAGGGCCGCCCCTGCCAGATCGTTGCAGAGGCAGGCCTTATCCATGATGGCTTCCTGCTGTTCTTTCAACTGTGCCCGGTCCAGCTCCATGCTGCTCAGCTCCTCCAATTTCTTCTTCTGGTAAAAGCGGGATGCCAGGCACACGGGTTTTTTGGAATATTCCGTATTGGAAACGAGAAAACCTTTGGCGCAGCTGCTGCCGGGACGCCCTTCCCTGATCCGGGTCCCTTTGTGTTCCTCGCTGCTGGAGTTTCTCAGGTTGTTGAAGGGCACTCCCAGAGGAGACACATTGCTGAGAAAAAGTTCTTCCCTGGTGGCTCCACAAAGCTTTTCAAGGGTTTCGTGATCCACGGTGGTGGCCTCCGGGACGAGCAAGAAAGGGGTGCCCCAACCCGTTCCATCCAGCTGGTAGTGGTCGAGNAGAAACTGATTTTCCCGGGCCGTTCCAATGCCTCCCTGAGCCGTGATGCGCACAGGGTGGGGCGCTTCANAGGTCTTCCGCCCTTTTTGCGCCAGCGCCTTGTTGTAGACTTCAAAGAGAGAAGAAACCAGTTCTTCTTTTTTCTTTTTGAATTCCTCAAGGCTCGGCCCCATGAGGTTTCCTCCATGGGCGAAAGCGTGGCCTCCACAATTGAGGCCTGATTCCACCCGGTATTCAGAGACCCAGAGACCTTTCTTGGCGAAAAATTTTCCCTGCGTCATGGCCGACCTGAAATCATTCACTTTGATCACGATCTTTTTCTTGATGAAACCTTCATCGTTGGCATGAAAATCCTTAAATTTCTCCACATAACTGTAGAGTCGACCATTGAATCCCGCTGAAAAGACGATGGATGAAGCAAGGGTGCTTCTGGCATATCCTCGAAGGGCTGCCATGGCATCGTTGAATTCAGACCCGAGAGGTGTCCCATCCACAGCGAAGTTGGTGCGATCCAGCTTGGTCATGATGTTGATGTCAATGCTGCCCGGCTCGATTCTTTTTCTGAGCTCCTCCTGAAGAGTGAGCTGTTCCTCTGCGTTGTTCAGCCCCTGCATTTTGAGATACATCTGCTTGAGCGCCGAAGCCTCGGGCAGGAGCTCAAAATACTTATGAATCTCGCTTCCGATTTCGAAGGCCGACTGCTTGAGCTTCTCCACTTGATCCTTGACCATGCGATCCAGGAGATTCAGGTAGGCCGTGATGCGGTTTGCTCTGGCATCTGGGTCTGTTTTTTCAATGGGATTGCATTCCTCTCCCATCATGCTGCAGTAAAACCTGCGCATTTTTTCGATGAGAACATCGTCTACACAGGAGATGACCGAAGAGATCCCGTACTTGGCGACTTTTGCGGGAGAATCAATGGTGAATGCGGTGCCCATTACCGGGATGTGGAAGGTGTGAATGGTTTTTGTCATTTTTTCCTTCTCNATGATTTTTGATTTTCCCTGTGAGGACGGCATTTGGCTCCGGTGTTCTGAAATGTGACCGGGTGTTTTTGCATGATGCGTGCCGCGGCATCGATCTAAGAGCCCTTCCCACGAGCCCTTCCAATGCCTGAAAGCCCTGGGGCATGCATCTCCCTCCTGCAGAAACCGGTTCCGGTGGCCATTGGAAACAAAGTTTTCCAGCAGATTTTCGGGCATTGCATTTCAGACGGTCCTCCGTACAAGGACCTGAGTAAAAATCATAGATAACATTTCAGAGCTTCAATTGCCAAGGATAGGTGACCATGAATGCCGTTTCATGTCATTTCCCCTTGTACCCTGATTGCATTGCCCCTCTGCGAAGGATGCTTTTCAACCTTTCCCGATCCTCCTTGGAAAAACGGAAAGAATCTTTTCTTTGATGCACCGCCGCTTTTTCACAGCGGTCCATGAGTTCGCTCAAAACTTCGGTGACCCCGGGTTTTGCTGCCGCACCGGCTTGTGTTGACTCGGCCCCTTGCTGCGTTTTCAGGCCCTCATGAGCTTCCGGGTTCGGAGTTTTTTGCCCTTCGAGTTTTTCATGGATATGGAAATAGCTGAGCGCCTCTTCCAGGTCACCTTTATTTTGCGCCATTTCACCCAATACCCTGTAGAGGACGGCTCCCTTTTCCAATTGCTTTTGAGCTCGCCGCAGCGTCTCTTCCGCCTCCTCGCTCCTTCCCGTCTCCCAGAGCGCCCAACCAAGAAGAATTTGCCCCTGAAGGCTGAAGGGGTGGCGAAGAAGGCCTCTGCGGCATATTTCGATGGCCTCGTCCCAGTCTCTGGAATGGCAGAGCTGGTCTGCAAGGAGCACAAAGGCTCCTGAGGCAGGGTCAATTTGAAGCAACGTCCTCAGGAGATGGGGATCATTGGGCCACGTTCCAGGGGTCTGGCCACCGGGGTGCGCCGATGCCGTTGAGGGAATGGACACGGGGAATGCAGAATGCGCCGGAGACTCCAGCCTTTCTTCTTGCTCCCCTTCGGTGTTTTCCATGGGGAATCTTTGCAGGTAAAGGGTCACTTCATCAAGCAAAGGAATGAATGCGGTCTCAAATTCGGGAGATTGAAAGCCCCTTGCCGTTTCTTCCAGGCAAAAAACGAGCGTGTTCGCTGCCTTGGAATCCCATTGAGGAAGAACATTCTGGGAGAAAAAATCCTGGAACCTGCCGCCCATTTGCCCCAGAGCCTCAAGACTGAGCATGAGAGCGGTGCTGGTGAACTCTGAAAGCACCCTCTGCGTTTCCGGGGCATTCCGGCTTTCCACCGCTTCAATGGCTTCGTGAATCAGGTTGGCGAAATCGCTCCGCTCTTCCCATGTCATGGGGATATTCATCGCGCCCCCTTGGAACCACCGTCACTTGAGAACACTGATCTTTTCATTGCCTCGCACTCATGGTGTTCCTGCTTTGAATTCAGTGATTGGCTGAGCCAAACAGCGGCCCAATTTTTTCAGTTCCCTTTCAGTTTCCGGGAAAGGGGATGTCCCGTGGAATCAGAACATGTGCACCCCTTCACGGGGAAACGGCTTGGATTGGACACGGCCCGTCTCCTTCCCGCCTCCCCGGGTTGTGGGCATGGGAACGGGAATTTCAGGCTGTTCCCGCCGGTGAAGGGCAAATTTAAGCCCGTGCGGGCTCCCCCGTGGCTTGCAGGGATCAAAAAGTTGAAACACATGCCCTCAAACATGGACCCTTAAACGAGCATTTACAAGCTTACCCGATCCGGGGTCAAGAGATAAAGTGCCCTGTCATTGCTCTGTGAGCAAGGGGAAGCCAAGTGGTTTCCGTCATGAAGGAAGGCATGTGACCCTGCCCTGGGCGGCAAGCTGACCTCGAAGCTGAGTGGCGAGGTGATGGGCGCGTCTCAGTGGTTCGGGAATGCGAAAAGTTCCCAGGCACCGGCGCACCAGCTGAAGGGCGCTTTCCGCATCCGCTTTGTGTCCTGGTGAGATGTAGATGGGTTTGACACGTGTTCTCGAGCAGAAAACATAGCCGACCATTGCATCCTGGAACATGAGGGGCTCGTGCTGGCCGCGAACCAGGGAGAGAGTCCGGTGATCGCCACAGAGTTTCTTCTTGGCGCATCCGACGGTTGGAAGATTCAGGCAAATTCCGAGGTGTGATGCCAGGCCCAGCTTTCTTGGATGGGCAATGCCCTGCCCATCGCAGAGGATCACATCGGGCTTCCTCTCCAGTGCCTCAAAGGCTTTGAGAAGGGGAGGGACTTCGCGAAAAGAGAGAAGTCCCGGAATGTATGGAAACTCAATGGGGAATGTGGACTGGGCTGTCTCCAGCAGCGTGAGGCCCGGCCACTGAAATGTGACCATGACCGCCACCATTTTCCTTATGGATGGCACATAACCCGCGTCAGCGGCTCCCAGCACCTCAAAGTGATCTGGAAGGGGCTGAAGAATCACGCGTTCGCAGAGGGTCCGCTGCAGTGAGACAGCTTCCTGGGGAGACAAGTTCCATGGATGTGAGCAGGCCATTTTGCAGCTCGCAGGGTGATCAGCTGCACCTGGAAAATCCGCAGGACCGGCAGACGATGCAGCCTCCCTCATGCTCCACGGCGGCGCCGCAATCGGGACAGGCGCCCATTTCATCGGCTGCGGAGGCCACATTGGCCCTGGCGTGGTGATTGAGCACCTTGGCAATGGCATCGGAGCAGGAAACCACCTGTTCACCATTTTTCCACACGGGGGAGGGGCATCGTATGCCCATGAGCTGGCGAATGACCGCCTCCACCTTGACGCCCGACCGCAGAGCCAATGATATGAGGCGGCTTGTGGCCTCGATCTGTGAATAGGCACATCCTCCCGCCTTTCCCATCTGAGCGAAAATTTCGCAGAATCCGTATTCGTCGCTGTTGATGGTCACATACAGCTTGCCACAGCCCGTGTTGATTCTTTCCGTGACGCCCGTGGTTTCATCGGGCCGGGGGCGCGGCTCCACCTGGGGATAATGGGGTTTGCGCTGGATGTTCAAAACCTGGACATCCCTGCTTCCATCCCGGTAGATGGTGAGCCCCTTGCAATCCAGGTCGTAGGCCATGATATAGGCCTCTTCCACATCCTTTTCCGTTGCCTCAAAGGGAAAGTTGATGGTCTTGCTCACCGCATTGTCCGTGTGCTTCTGGAAGGCTGCCTGGATTCGAATGTGCCATTGAGGTTTCACGTCGTGAGACACCACAAAGACACGCCTGACATCTTCAGGGATTTCCATGAAGCTCTGTATGCTGCCTTTTTCCGCAATGCGCTTCATCAGCTCTTCACTGTAGAAACCCCGCTCCTTGGCAACCTTCTGGAAGAGGGGATGGACTTCCAGCAGTTCTTCATTGTCCAGCACTTTTCGAACGAAACTGATGGCGAAAAGGGGTTCGATGCCGCTGGAACATCCCGCAAGAATGCTGATGGTTCCCGTGGGGGCAATGGTCGTGGTGGTGGCATTGCGCATATGGGGCGTCTGGGGACTGTCGTAAAGGGAACCCCTGTAGTTGGGAAAGTTGCCGCGCCTTGAGGCCAGTTCGGCGGATGCGGCTTTACTCTCTTTCTGAATGAAGGCCATGAGTTTTTCCGATACCTCCACGGCCTCCTGCGAGTCATAGGGAATTCCAAGGGCGATCAACAAGTCGGCGAAACCCATGACTCCCAGTCCGATTTTCCGGTTTGCCCTGGTCAGTTCTTCAATGAGTGCCAGCGGGTAGTTGTTCACTTCAATGACGTTGTCCAGGAAATGCACGGCGTCTTGAATGACTTCCCGCAAATGATCATAGTCGATCTTGCCGTCGCGAAACATTTGGGCAAGATTGATGGAGCCCAGGTTGCAGGATTCGTAAGGCAGGAGGGGCTGCTCTCCGCAGGGATTTGTGCTTTCCACGGTCCCCGCATGAGGAGTAGGGTTGGAACGGTTGATGCTGTCGATGAAGATGATTCCGGGCTCGCCATTGCTCCAGGCGGAGTTGACGATCTGGTCGAAAACCGTTCGAGCTTTCAGCCTGCCCACGCATTCCCTGGTGCGGGGATTAATGAGTTCATAGTCCCTCTCTTCCTTGAGGGCTTTCATGAATTCATCGGTGATGGCCACAGAAATGTTGAAATTGGTGAGGCGGCTGTTGTCCGTTTTGCAGGTTATGAACTTCTCGATGTCGGGATGGTCCACCCGCAGGATTCCCATATTGGCACCACGCCGTGTGCCCCCCTGCTTGATGGTTTCCGTGGCCGTGTCAAAAACGGTCATGAAAGAAACGGGACCGCTAGCCACCCCTTGAGTGGACAGAACCTTGTCACTCTCGGGACGGATCTTGGAGAAAGAAAAGCCCGTTCCTCCCCCGCTTTTGTGGATCATGGCTGCATGCTTGATGGCTTCAAAAATACTGTCGATGGAGTCCTCCACCGGGAGCACAAAACAGGCGGAAAGCTGGCCGAGACGGCGGCCTGCGTTCATGAGGGTCGGCGAGTTGGGAATGAAATCGAGGGACGTCATGAGACGATAAAATTTCAGGGCCGTATCCTGAACCCTCTCTTCTCCCTCATAAGGAATATCGCCTTTCGCCAGGGCGCCCGCAACGCGCCACAAAAGCTCCTCGGGAGTTTCTATGGGCTCGCTTCTTTCATTTTTTTTCAAATACCGTTTCCGTAAGACCACCAGGGCGTTCTGGCTGAATTGAGGCTTTGGAAGTTTCCTCAGTGGTTTCATGGATCTTCCTGGCACCTTGGCGGGAGCTTCCTGCTGGTCCGTCACCTGGGCGGCGGAGGCCTGTCCTTGGTCCGTCATGTTTGTTTCAACCTCGTTTTTCAATGCAGTTCCTCAATGCAGTTCCTTGCGATGCGACCTTCGTCACGCAAACTCATTTGCATCTTCCAACTTGCCGTTGAGGAAAATCTTCCTCTTCCAAACGGGTCTTTTGATGCAGAGAAGTGTGTGTCGTGGCTTCTGGAAGTGATGGAAACCATCACTCACTCATTGCTTGAAACACATCTGGCGTCCAAAAAACAAGTGCCCCTGAAAAGGAAAAAGTCATGCAAATCAGGGAGGTTTCAGCTAAGCGCATGACATGTTGACATAAATGGAGTTTTTTTCTTGAAACCCCTCCATGGCGCCATTGCAGGCCTTTTGGGCCAGGTGCCTGCATGCATGTCAGCAAAAACAAGTGACAAAATTTTGACAAATTTCCATGAGCACACTGGAAACTTTCAGGGAAATGATTAGTTTTGAATCCACAATATGGAGACGGTGACCTATGGGAAAGGGAACAGGAAGCTTTTCAGCAATCCATTTTGAATCCATGGGGAACGGTGCACGGGATCAAGCGGTTCATGGGGCGCCGAGTACAAGCAGGGGATTCTCTTCCGGGAGTGCTTCCGCCTTTTGTCCCCAATGAATTCCATGCGGTTCGCTTCTCCATCCATGGACGTGAAATGGTTCCCGAGGCGCTGATGGCCTTCCTGCTGAAAAGATTGATGCAGGATGCTTCCCGGTATCTCGAAGAAGATGTCACGGAAATGGTCATCGCAGTGCCTGGGTGCTTCGGTGACGCGCAGAGGCAGGCCATTCTGGACGCTGGAGAGATTGCCGGTGCAAAGGTGCTGCGCCTCATCAATGAACCCACAGCAGCGGCCCTGGCTCATCTCCTGGCCGGGCCTCAAAAGCCTCAGACCCTTCTCATCGTCGACCTGGGGGGAGGATATCTCGATGTGTCCCTCGTGGATGTTTCC
>SL_3KL_010_SEDDRAFT_10000832_pt1 | contig 26961 bp, 25 predicted proteins | sample SodLakKL_010_SED_2_FD_10381 | JGI IMG/M metagenome (IMG submission 10381) | reverse complement strand
TTTAACACTTGCCGGACATATAGCGGCGATGTCGCCGGGAACAAATATGGGTGCAGCGCATCCGGTCGGTATGGGCGGTGATGTCGATACCGTAATGATCGAGAAAGCACTCTCCGATGCATCTGCATTTATCAGAACGATCGCTGAGCATCGGGACAGGAATGTAGAATGGGCGGAAAAGGCAGTTCGTCAGTCACTCTCGGTCACCGAATCGGAAGCCATGCGTGATAATATAATCGACCTCATTGCCAATGATGTGGCCGATCTCTTGACGCAACTTCACGGTCAGGAAATTCAAACCAAAAGGGAAACACGCGTACTCAACACCGAGAACGCAGAGATAGTTATACTCGAGATGAACTGGCAACAAAGGTTTCTGAACCTTATAAGTGATCCGAATATTGTATACATTTTAATGATGATCGGATTTGCCGGCATTATGTTCGAGATTTATAATCCCGGGGCTATATTTCCCGGCGTCATCGGGGTAATCTCACTCATACTGGCCTTCTATTCGTTACACACCCTTCCGGTCAATTATGCCGGTATCGCTCTGATCATCTTTGCAGTTATTCTGTTTCTACTCGAAATAAAAGTAACAAGTTACGGAGTATTAACTATCGGCGGAATTATATCGTTGCTTCTGGGTTCGATCATGCTGATCGACCCTGACTCTGCCCTTGAGTATGCCAGAATTTCGTGGACAGTCATTATTCCGGTGACATTCTTTATAACTGCATTTTTCGTCTTTGCAATCAGTCTCGGTATTCGCGCACAACTTCGTAAACCGGCAACCGGAAACGAAGGGATTATCGGTGCGTACGGTGAAGCTCTTGAAGTACTTGAACCTACCGGCGAAGTAAGAGTCTGGGGTGAACGTTGGTTTGCTGAATCTGTTAGCGGAAAACTGAAAAAAGGAGAGCGGGTGAAAGTTGTGGGAGTTGACAATATGAAACTCAAGGTTGAAAAAGCCGAATAAACGAAAGGAGATTATTATATGGAAGTTCTCCCGACTATTTTTGGTATCGGTGTCGCATTTGCCGTTATTATTCTGGCGAATGCAATACGTATTCTTCGCGAATACGAACGGGGTGTTATCTTCCGGCTTGGTCGTCTAATCAATGTCAAAGGACCGGGTCTTATCCTCTTGATCCCAATAATCGATAAAATGGTTCGGATTAGTTTACGTACCATCGTTATGGACGTTCCCACACAGGATATCATAACGAAGGATAACGTATCCGTCAAAGTGAACGCGGTTGTTTATTTCCGCGTTATCCAGCCGGATAGAGCCGTCGTATCGGTGGAAAACTATCTGATGGCTACCTCGCAACTCTCACAGACAACGTTGCGGAGTATCCTCGGCCAATCGGAACTCGATGAATTACTTGCAGAGCGTGATAAAATTAACCGTGCACTGCAGCAGATAATCGACCATCAAACCGAGCCGTGGGGAATTAAAGTCTCCGCAGTCGAGGTTAAGCATGTCGATCTTCCTGTGGAAATGCAACGCGCAATGGCACGTCAGGCGGAAGCCGAACGTGAACGACGGTCGAAGATAATTCGCGCCGAAGGCGAATATCAGGCCGCCCAACGTCTGTATGATGCTGCTAAAGTAATCAGTGATTATCCCGTCGCATTTCAACTTCGCTATCTGCAAACACTTGGCGATATAGCAAGCGAAAACAATTCGACCACGATATTCCCTATCCCGATCGATCTGTTTAGGCCGTTTATTGAATCGACGAGCGGTAAAGTTTCATCGCCAAAATCGCAGTCAGGTAAGAAGTCATCATAACGTTTAACTATTCAAGCCCTGTAAAATACAGTATATCTGAGTTTTACAGGGCTATTCCATATTCCTTCCACATAGCTTTAAAACTAAAAAAATATGCCGGGTATTGCTATTTGCATGGTTTTTTTATATATATCAGGCGAGTGTTTTTCATTGTTCTTCTCAACCTCAAGTGTAAAAATATCAAATTCGTACTACGAATAAATTAAACACACTGCCGGGGACTCATCGGTATTTGTCCTACCGATATCGTCTGCCGGAGGCTGTTACACAGTTTTCTGTTGTGTCGTTGCGTTGGTTGCATTGAATACTTGACCGGATAAAGATAGATTCTTATAAAAGTATAACAGATGATAATCAGAATATTTTTCTTGAATATGCAGTATTCAGCCCACAAAACAACCAACTAATCCCGGAGGATTAAATGAAAAAGCAAATCTGGTTTTATCTTACCACATTTGTGATCATTTTTATCACGGTAGGAGCTGTAACACACTACGACGACAAGGCAACCCGGTCAGAAGAAAGCGGTCAAAGGTCAACTGCTCTTCTTCCGGCTTCCCTTGATGCCTTCTACCCCCCACAAGCGGACAGACCGCTATTTACTATGAAAATGTTGGAAATGGATTTTCCGTTTACGGGTATTGTTGTCGATGTACTCGAGGACGATATCGAGAAGGCACGGGAAAATTTCGAAAAATTCAAAACCCTGTATGTAGAATTATCGGAACTCATTCCGGAGTGGGAGCACAAATTCCCCATGGAACCCGTTCATGAACTTGGAGAAGCACTTCGAACGGGGAATCCCGGAGCAATTATGGGGGCGATGGAGAACGTTGGCACCGTATGTCATGATTGTCACGTCCCGAATATGGTAAAAGTGCAGCAGAAATATCATTGGCCGGATTTCAATATGATAACGGTTCAGGACCCGTTGACGAACGATATTTTAGATTTTGCAATGTTTATGAGATATCTCAACGTAAATTTTACCGGAATTTTTCTGAATCTCGAACGCGGTAATATTGAAAATGCCCGGAGATATTTCCAGGGATTTACGGCACGTTTCGAAACTCTTAAAGAGTCGTGCCAGGGCTGCCACGATACGGAACGTATGTACTATGTCGACGGAACTATACAATCTCAGATACAGAAGTTGGGTCAGACACTCGATGAGCCAACTATCAATCCTCAAACAGTTATGGGACTTGCAATGGATATTGGCAAGCAAAGTTGTCAAAAGTGTCATCTGGTACACCTTCCGGCAGCCTTCGCTAAAAAAGAATGGAAAAAGTTAGAATAAATTCATCACGTAGATATCTTTGATCAAACTTGATTTTACATTATTCGAATTGTATATTCGCTTGTAAGCTCACAACCCTACCCCCTGCTTTGGGAGGGTTTTTTTCGTCACTTGTATGAGGTACATTGCTTTATGGAACGCGGTATCGTAAAATGGTTCAATAACGCAAAGGGTTACGGTTTCATACAGAAATCGTCGGGGGAAGATGTCTTTGTCCATTATAAAACTATTAACGGAGAAGGATACAGAACCCTGCACGAAGGGGAGACGGTAGATTTTGATTTTGAGGAAGGTCCGAAAGGTCTGCACGCAACGAGTGTTGTCAAAATCGTACAACAAAATAATTGAGCCATAACGAATTAAGGAAGCTTCTATCGCAAGGTAAAAGCTTCCTTAATTTCTATGTTCAGCAACCCAGTTATTCACATATTCTACAATATTCAGCGTCGATGCGCCGGGTCTGAATATCTCACCGACACCCATCTCTTTCAACGCCTGCACATCCTTGTCTGGAATGATACCGCCGCCGAATAATAGAACATCCTGCATATCATTCTTTTTCATCAATTCAAGTATCCTGGTAAATACCGTCATATGGGCACCGCTGAGTATACTGATACCAATCGCATCAACATCTTCCTGCAATGCGGCTTCAACAATCATCTCCGGTGTTTTACGGATGCCCGTATAAATAACTTCCATACCGCCGTCCCGCAATGCGGCGGCAACGACTTTTGCTCCCCGATCATGGCCGTCAAGACCTGCTTTGCCGACGAGCACGCGAATTTTTCGATCCATATTTCGACCCCTTATTCATTATCGATTTTAGGATGCTGTATATATGTTTTCAGATCATTATATACTTTTGCAAGCGGCAATCCGACAACATTATAATAACAACCTTCTATTCTCTTTATAAAAACCGCTCCAAAATCATCCTGAATGCCATAGCCACCGGCTTTATCGAAGGGAGAACCCGACGCAATATATGCATCGATTTCATCCCGATCCAGGTCACGAAACCATACCTGCGTCAACTCATAATCAGTAACGGCATAATCCGACGGCCGATCATAGATAGTATACCCGGTTATAACCTCATGCCGTTTTCCGCTTAAGTCAGCGAGCATGGTCGCGGCCTCTGCGGCATCTCTCGGTTTTCCGAGTATACGATTTTCTAATACTACAATGGTATCCGCTGCCAACAAAATTGCATAGTCTGTTGATAAAGCTACAGCACGGGCTTTTTTGTACGATAATTCCTTTGCAAACGCAATAGGTTCCCGGCCATTATATTCCTCATCAACTTCGGCAACGGTAATTTGATATGACAGGCCTACCTGGCGCAATAATTGAGCACGTCGCGGAGAACCGGATGCTAATATGAAAGGTTTTGGTAAATGCAACATACTCAATAGAAAAATAAAAAAGCGATACTCAACTACCCGGGTATCGCTTTCATCTATAATTTGATACTACATTGTATAACTGACCGTTATTACCGAAACATTGATTTAATGCTTCCCCAGGTGCGTCGTACGCTGCTTATTTTGCCGAGCGGGGTCACATCGGAATAATATACACCACCACTTAATTCTACGATTGCTACCCTGTAAAAGACAACGGCATTCTCAATCTTGTAGACGCTTCTGTCAATGTATTCGTATTTTCGACTTTCATCCAGAGGTATTGGACGATCATTGATCCGTATAAAGTTATCCTGGTCGCCTGCCCTGCGTTCCACATCAAAGTGTCTGACTCCGGCTTGATCGAGCATTTCCCAGGTTATTTTGATGTCTCTCCCTTCACTGGTTACCGATAAATTGGATACTCGTGATCCTGCCATAACAGTTCCAATAATCATTACAATAATGAGTATAGAAGAAATATGTTTTATTGATTTCACGTTATTGTATCCGTTATGAGAAAGGTTTTCCGATATATATTCTTTTTAATAATTGTTCTTTATACAATCAGACTATGGTACAAAAATCATACCGTCTAGATGAAACCTATTTTTAAGCTTCAATGCACAGGTATTTTTTAACCGACACCTGTCATGCTTTGTTTTGTTAAGTGAAAAGGTAATAATGTCACTGTAATTATTACAGTATTTCACACAAAAGCTCCCATAAATATATATACAATATATTTAAAAATCAATAGAATTCCGAAAATTGAAGCGGAGAATCAACAGCCCGGGAAAAAACAAAAACCCCATTCTTCTAAGAGAAAAATGGGGTTTTCATTGGATTCTGTAAAATATTCAAGCTGCTATTTTATCTTCTTAATTCTTCAAGTTCATATTCGGCATTTCTTCTATACGTCGGATCTTTTGCTGCTTCCTCAAATGCTCTGATAGCCTCCTGCCGACGGCCCTGATTTTTTAACGCGACTCCGAGTTCAAAATACTCTCCACCGAGTCGTCCGCGTTGCTTATATTCAATAGCGCTGCGGGCGTGTTGTTCGGCATTCTGCGGCTGACCGGTCCGATTATAGGCAACTGCGAGAAGTAAATGTGCCTGATGATGTCGGGGGTTGACTTCAACGGCTTCCTCTAATACGGAGATTGCCTCCCGAGCCCGACCACGATTCAGATGTTCATTTCCCTGGGCGGTATACGATGCTGACAGACCGACTCGTGCCTGTTGCATAGTCGGTTCAAGTTCTAGTGCTTTCTTATACATTTCGATAGCATCATCGAAACGCTGCATACCGACGTAAGTACCTCCCAAACCGGCATATGCGACTGCATATTCGGGATCAAGCTCGATAGCTTTTTGAAATGCTTCAACCGCCTGAGCTTCCTGATTACTTCGCCGCGATGCGATTGCGAGTCGGTTATAATATCGTGGATCGGGATTTATTTCAATAGCATTCTTGTATTGCGTTATCGCTCCCGAGTAATTTCCCGCACTAAACAGTTCTTCTCCTCTATGCATGTACGCACCTGACAAACCTAGTCCTACGGTCTCCATATCCGATCCATGCTGCAGCGCACTATTAAATGCATTAATGGAATCTTCAAAACGTTGCAGCCGTAGCAGAGCTATCGCTTTCTGATAGTAATAACGATGATCCTTTACAATATCAAGCGCTTCGTTATATTTGGTCACTGCTGCCGCGAAATTACCGGCACGTAAAAAGGAATTCCCTTCATTGAAGAGTAAATCTGCCTGTACCTGTGGGTCGTCATATTCTTGTGCAAATCCTATAATGCCCACAGTGAGGAGAAGCAACAGTAGTAATGAGATTCTCTTCATCGTAATACACCTCCGTTATATTTAGTGTGTGTTCCAATTTAATTTTGGTGCGGAAGGGGGGACTTGAACCCCCATGCCCTTTCGAGCGCCACCCCCTCAAGATGGTGTGTCTACCAGTTCCACCACTTCCGCATATCCTACTGTGTGAGGCTGGATGGACTCGAACCATCGACCACCTGCTTAAAAGGCAGATGCTCTACCGACTGAGCTACAGCCTCATTGTACGGAAACGTTTAATCTATTAAGATAAAAAACATCTGGCGTTTTGTCAAATTTTTGATGTCGTTTCCGCTTTTCTACTGATTTCTTCCCTTTTTCTATACAACAGAGCTACGGGAATAATGACACAGTAACCGATGACCAGCAACAGAGGAGAAATCGTTATCGGCATCAATCCATCAACTGAACCCTCCAACATAAACAAATAACCGAGTATTATAACTCCCACACCAACAAGCAACAAAGTATAGTTAATCCTGGTCAACGGTAGCGTTTGCTCGCCGGTCCTTCTTTTTTTTGTGCTCTTCTTTTTAACGGGTCGCGCCATAAAATTGTTACACCATTCATTAGTTTTTTCAGTACCGAACAATAAAAAGCCCGGCGTTGGGGGGGACGCCAGGCTTGACCTTTAAATTATGACAGTCAGGGGAGAAACTGTCATAATGGCCTGTATTCAATATACGTTTTTTCCAGAAAATGTCAAGACATTACGATAAAAAAAACCATTAATTTTGCTCGCCGGAATTAGCGATTTTCCCGTCAATTAAGCGAATAATTCTATCCGCTTTTTCAGCTAAACTCATATTATGTGTAACGATAAACAGGGTTATGCCGGTATCGTTGTTCAATGTCCATAACAAATTATGCAGTTGCTCTCCTCCTGTTCTGTCAAGGTTTCCCGATGGTTCATCTGCAAATAATATTTTGGGATTATTTAAGAGAGCTCTTGCAACGGCTACTCTCTGTTGTTCACCACCGGATAATTCAGCCGGGAAATGAGAAACACGCTCCGACAATCCTACCATCCCGAGTAATTCTTTTGCCTGCTTTTCACTTTTTGAAAAAGATTGACCATGTATCAGGCCCGGTATCAGCACATTCTCAAGTGCCGTAAATTCGGGTAATAAATGATGAAACTGAAAAACAAATCCGACATCCTGATTCCGGAACCGCGCAAGAAGGTCATCCTGGAATGTGAATATATTTTCTTTACCATAGTATACCTCTCCCTCATCCGGTCGATCCAGTCCTCCCAAAATATGGAGCAAGGTACTTTTTCCGGCACCGGATGGCCCTATAACCGCAATCGTTTCGCTTTTTCTGATATCGAGAGAAATACCTTTTAACACTTCAAGTGTCTGCTTTTTCGACATTGAATATCGCTTTTTGATATCCTTTGCCCGTAATATATAATCTGTCTTTTTCATCCAAATCCTGTGTTTAGTATTATTCCCATCTTACCGCTTGTGCAGGTAAGATATTGGCTGCGCGCCGGGCAGGATAGAGCGCTGCAAGTGACGATAGTAATAGTGCTGCTCCTCCGACGGCGAAAAAATCCAACATTCTGGTTTCAACCGGTAATGCCGGGATTATATATACGGTAGGATCCAGCGGAAAGATATGATACTGGATCTGCAGATAACATACGACATACCCTATGATACCTCCGAGTATTGAACCGATCAGTCCCACGAGGATTCCTTCGAACAAATATATTCGAACGACTTCCCGTCTGGTTGCACCCATAGCTTTTAAGACACCGATATCCCTCGTTTTTTCTATTACCGACATTGTCAGTGACCCGAGTATGTTAAAAGTCGCAACGGCGATTATTAATGACAATATTATATAGGCAGCCCATCGTTCCATCTCCATGACTGAATATAAATCACGATGAAGATCGTACCAGGTACTAACCCGGTATTCGCTGCCGAGTTTGCGTTGAAGATCGCGTTTTACATTTTCCGATTGCCGAAAATTATGTAACCTGAGCTCTACCCCGGTTACATTATCCCCGGCCCTGTACAACCGTCGGGCACTTTGCAATGAAACAAAAGCATAATTTGCATCATAGTCCTGATTCATCGATTCATAAATTCCCGAAACGATGTATCGGCGGAGCACGGGCTGTCCGAACCGCAGCAATGCCGCTTCCATTCCCTGCGGACTGATTACGGTAACCGTATCTCCCATCATTGCGTTGAGCCGGTCGGCAAGGCCTATACCGAGCACAATCCCATCGGAGCCATCCGGACGGTCAAGAAGCAAAGCTCCGAGAACGATTGATTCATCCACTCCCGACACATCCGCAATTTTGTTCTGGTCCATGCCTCGTATATTCACAATCCGGTTAAGATTACTCACAACCATCATTGCCCGACCGCTTATAACGGGTGAATACGCTTCGACACGGTCATCGGGCTCAATAATTGATGCCACGTTCTCATAATCCTGAAGGACAGGACCCCGTGCGGGTTCAATCCGTATGTGAGGATCGAATCCAATCAGTATGTCGGTAACCAGACTATTAAAACCGTTAAATATCGAAAGCACGATAATGAGTGCCGCTACACCCACAGTAATCCCGATAACCGAGATAAGAGTAATGATGCTGATAAAGCGCGCCTTTCGCTTTGAAAGAAGATACCGCCTCGCTATGAATCGTTCAAACCTCATCACGCAAACCGAATTGTTCGTATGGGATCAAGACGTCCGGCAAGATAGGCCGGAATCAGAGTACATATAAAGCACATAGTAAGTGCTATACCTGAAACTATAATATACTGAAACGGTACGATTGCGATAGGGACATAATTCATGTAGTATATTTCACCCGGAATCGATATGATTTTATACGTATGCTGCATGAAACAAAGTATGAAACCAAGCGCATTACCGATAAGAACTCCGATCACCCCGACAATCATTCCGTCGATAACGAATATCCTTCCGATTCGGCTGCGTGTCATACCGAGCGCTTTCAGGATACCGATTTGATTTGTTTTCTCCATAACGAGCATGAGCATCGTTCCGATAATATTGACCGAGGCTACGAGAACAATTAATCCCAGGATCAGCGGTATCGGTTTTTTCTGCAACTCGATCCAGGTAAATAAATGACGATACATTTGATACATAGTCCGGGGATAGTGTGGGTAACCGAGTGACAGAAACAGTGATTCCGATATTTCCGGTATCCGGTCAATATGCTGCACCATTATGTCATATCCCGAAACGTTGTCCTCCATTCGTAGCATTCGCTGTGCAGCCGCCAGACTGACAAACACATAAATATCGTCGTACTCAGCCATTCCCGTAACATATATACCCGTTACAACAAATTGCGCAGCGCGTGCAAAACCGATCAATGTTCCCTCCGACTGTTCGAGGGCAAATATGGTTATCCGCTCACCGATATCGACGGCAAGTTGACGGGCCAGTTTCTCACCAAGTATGATACCGCCACGATTCGGTTCCTGCTCCGAAAGGTCGAACGAACCGCCGACGATATAATCTCCAATCAGGTTTACATCGTCCCGGGCATCGATGCCTTTCATAAGGATTCCCTCAAATCCTTCCCTGGAGCGGATCATTCCTTCCCGCTGAATAAAGGGAGTAACCGATCGTATATCCCCTTTTGATTTTATGGTCTGTTTCGTTTCTTCTATATTAGCCAACGGTTGATTTTGAAATCCCGTCACCTGAATATGTGATGCGAAGCCCAGCAGTGTCTCTTCGAGCTTGCGTTCAAAGCCTGTAATGATCGCCAGGGCCACGATGAGAACGGCGGTACCGATGGTAACGCCGAGGATTGCGATAAAGGTAATAAATGAGAGAAAGCCCGTGCGGTGCCGGGAAGATACATAACGGCGGGCTATGAAAGATTCAATTGCCATAAGCGAGTGACCGGCCTTAAGCCGTTTTCACGATTGACTGAGATCCGTATTCTATTAAATACGCTTTTATAAATGCATCCAGGTCACCATCCATCACGCCCCGCGTATCGCTTGTCTCAACATTCGTGCGGTGATCCTTCACCATATTGTACGGATGGAATACATACGACCGTATCTGACTTCCCCACTCTATCTTCTTCTTCGCCCCTTCTATGGCATCGCGCTTTGCCTCCTCTTCTTCCCTCATTTTCTGATACAGCCTTGCTTTCAACATCATCATAGCGCGTTCACGGTTCTGATGTTGTGACCGTTCCTGCTGGCATGCGACAACGATTCCCGACGGAAGATGCCTGATCCGAACGGCGGTTTCCACTTTGTTCACATTCTGTCCCCCTTTACCGCCCGAGCGGAATGTATCCATTTCTATATCGGCAGGGTTTATTTCGATTTCGACATCGCCGTCCTGTTCAATTTCAGGATAAACATATACCGAAGCAAAGGACGTGTGACGCCGTGCATTCGAATCGAACGGTGAGATGCGAACCAGGCGGTGAACGCCATTCTCTGCTTTAAGATATCCGTAGGCATAGAGTCCGCGTACTTCTATGGTGGCGCTTTTAATGCCGGCACCATCACCTTCCAGCGTATCGAACAGGGCAGCGGTAAACCCCTTTCGTTCTGCCCAGCGCAGATACATTCTCATCAACATTTGTGCCCAATCCTGAGCTTCGGTTCCACCCGCACCCGAATGAATAGTCAGTAATGCATTTCGCTGATCGTCCTCACCGCTTAACATACTCTGGAACTCAAGGTTAGCAACACCTTCTTTTACCTTGTTGTATTCGGTATGGATTTCATCTTCTAATGAGTCATCCCCCGATTCCTCTGCGAGTTCAATCAGTGTGGCGAGATCTTCAACTTGTTTATCCAGGTCACTCCAGGTATCCACCCATTGTTTTCGGGTAGTAATTTCCCGCATAACTTTTTGTGCACCGATATTGTCGTCCCAAAACCCTGGCTCCTGGGTTTTTTCCTGGAAGTCTGCAATTTCGTGCTCTTTTCCCTCTATGTCAAAGATACCTCCGTAAATAAACGATCTTTGAACGTACATCCTGTAATTCAGCTTTTATTTCCTGCATAATTGTTTCACCTCTCGATTAAACAGTCTCTTCGATTTCTAATTCCATTCGTAACATGGCAGCTGCAAACGTTTTTCCCTGTGCATCGGTCATAAGCGATTTAGTTCCCCCTCCTCCGAGAGCACCATGTAAAAGGAAATTCAGCGCACCAAGATTCGGCAACTCAAAACGTTCTACACGCCCTTTCACCATCGTTCCGAAAAAAGATTTTACTTTTTCTTCCGTGACATATTTCTTTAATACGGGATAATCTTTTTCATCTCGGGCGATAAGACCTATGTTTACCGTATCGCCTTTATCACCGGACCGGGCATGTGCTATGTCGATTAAACGTATATTCATAATTATAATTGTTCAATAGTTATTGATGGTTCCACAGCATCTTTCGGGATCAATGCAGGCCAGAATGCAATAACTTCACTCGGCTTTGGACGACCGCCTGCGAATCCTGTCACACTCGGCGGACCGGTAAGAATCAGCGGGGCGATTTCTTTACCAAAGCGCTCAACCGATTCATAATGTTTTCCACGAACACCGACCCGCAACACAACTTCGTTCACCGGATTGGGCATCGCTGCAAGATGATCGTGACAGGCATTGACACCGACGTACTCCGTGCGAATTTCCTCGAATTCCAGACCGAGGTTCTTCAGCCGCTCGCGTAAAATCCTGTCAGCGGCTTTCGCTTTTTCAAGCGCATCGGGCCAGGTATAGGTTAATGTGCTTACCGCCGTATAGCCGTCGGCAAAGGACATTGAGACCTTATACGTATCGGTGCGGGGTCTTCCTTTGACACCAGTCATCTTTACCCGGCCGGGTCCGTCATCCGAGAGCTGTATGGTCGTGAAGTCTGCAATCACTTCCGGGGTGATATACTTATTCGGATTTCCGATCTCATACAACAACTGTTCTTTCACCGTTTGCCGGGAAACGAGGCCGCCGGTTCCTTCATGCTTTGTAATCACTATAGTACCGTCGGGGTAAGCCTCAGTTATCGGGAAACCGATATTTTCCAATCCGGGAACCATCTTCCAGTCTGCTGAAAAATTACCGCCTGTTGCCTGTCCGCCGCACTCCATAATATGTCCCGCAATGGTACCTGCGGCAAGCTTGTCCCAATCATCTTCTTTCCAGTCATATTCGTATATCATCGGCGCCAGAGTCAGCCCGGTATCGGTTGTTCTTCCGGTTATGACTATATCGGCTCCCCGGCGTAAAGCTTCGACAATCGGGAACGCCCCGAAATACACATTCGCGCTCGAGAGCCGGTCTGCTATTGTTGCAACATCCTCACCGGTTTCCATGTTCCTGAATGCATTACCATCTGAGCGGAGTTCATCGATGCGTGTCAAGATATCATCGCCGGTCACAATACCGACGATCAATTTTTTAATACCGATCTTTCTGGCACTGTCGAGTATTGCCCCGGCACAGGCATGCGGATTCACCCCTCCCCCGTTCGTGATGATCTTCACCTTACGTTCGAGACAATCCGGTAATATATCTTCGATCAGCGGGATCATATCTTTTGCATACCCCAGGGCCGGATTTCGCCGTTTCTGCTTCTGCATTATCGACATTGTGACTTCCGCGAGATAATCCATCACAAGATAATCTATCGGTCCTTGTGTGACCTGTACCCTGGGTGCCGTTAGCAGATCTCCCCAAAAACCCTGTCCGCTGGCTATTCGTATTTGTTCTTTCATACGTTATAGTCTGAGTTTTAAATGTAATTCTTTTAATTGCTCTTCGGTTACTTCCGACGGTGATCCGTCCATCAGAGATAAACCGCTGCTTGTCTTCGGGAACGCGATAACATCACGTATAGATTTCATCCCGGTAAACAACATGACCATTCTATCAAAGCCGAAGGCAATACCTCCATGCGGCGGGGCACCGTACTTAAACGCATCCAGGAGAAATCCGAATTTTTCCCGCGCTTCCTGCTGACCGATACCGAGCTTTTCGAATACCAGTGATTGCAGTTCCGGGGTGTGTATCCTGATGCTACCGCCTGCAATTTCATTTCCGTTCATGACGAGATCATAAGCCCGCGCTTTGACACCGTCTACACCATCCTTTAGTTTTTCAATATCACTGAGACGCGGTGACGTAAACGGATGATGCATTGCATAATAACGTTTATCCTCATCGTGCCATTCAAATAACGGGAAATCCGTCACCCATAACATATCAATCTTATCTTTTTGTATAAGATCCAATCGTTTCCCGAACTCAAGACGCAAATCACCGAGCACCCCGTAACACTTCTTCCAGGTGTCGGCAACGATCAGCATTAAATCTCCGGTCTTTGCACCGAGAGCGTGCGCGACGGCGGTCATATCATCCTGCGTAAGAAATTTCTGAACCGGTGTTTCGAAGCCCTCTTCCGTTACCTTTATATACACCAGGCCTTTTGCACCGAGTGATTTCGTCAGATCGACAAGATTATCGAGTTGATTACGCGTATACGACGCGCATCCGGGTGCGATAAAACCGGCAACGGCCCCGCCCTGTGCAACGGTCTCACTGAACACTTTGAACGGCGTATGTTTCACCACATCGTTTAACGTGGTGATCCCGAGACCGAAACGCCGATCGGGTTTATCAGAACCGTATCGCTCCATCGCCTGCTCGTAGGATAATCTGTCAAATGGAGCAGCGATCTCTACACCGAGGACATCTTTCAATAGACGTACAAGAAGCCCCTCAGATAAAGTCCAAACTTCTTCTTCCTCTACAAACGACATTTCAACATCGATCTGCGTGAATTCGGGCTGACGGTCGGCACGCAGGTCTTCATCACGGAAACATTTTACTATCTGAAAATACCGGTCGAATCCGGACACCATCAGGATCTGCTTATATGTCTGAGGTGACTGCGGCAGCGCATAGAATTTACCCTTGTTAATTCTGCTGGGAACAAGGAAATCCCGGGCACCCTCGGGCGTACTCTTCATCAGTACGGGCGTTTCGATTTCTATAAAATCGTTTTCATCGAAATAACTTCGCGCAGCCTGTGCCATAGCGTGGCGTATCAGTATATTATTACGCATGATCGGCCGGCGAAGGTCGATATACCGGTATCGTAACCGGTGATCTTCACTGACTTCCACTCTGTCCTGAACGTGAAATGGCGGGGTTTCGGATTTATTTAATATCTCAAGTTCATTGACAATAACATCGACTTCACCCGTCGGGATGTTAGGATTATACGTTCCCTCCGGACGGTGTTCCACGACTCCCTTCACGGCTACAACATATTCACCCCGCAGTACGTGAGCGCGCCGGTATAGTTCTTCGTTATGCTGGGGAGCAAAAACAATTTGAGATATTCCATAGCGATCGCGTATATCAATGAAAATAACTCCACCCAGATCGCGACGGCTGTCAACCCATCCATTGAGAACAACGGTCTTACCGATATGTTCCCTTCGTAATGCTCCGCACGTATGTGTTCTTTTTAGAAACGCTTTCTTTTCGATATCCATGAATACGCAGATTTCAGGTTAATGATACATCGATATATTTATTGCACAAAAGCCGTAAACTAATAATATACAAAAAGGCAGCGATGGGAGCAATTTTTTCCGGAATGATTGTGAAGGGGCAACAGCCGGATGCCCCTTCACTGTGTTCATTATTAAGCAGGAACGTGTTTTTCGATTTTTTCAATAAGATGTCTTTTCGGGACAGCACCGATAATTTGATCGACGACCTGACCGTCTTTAAAAAGAAGTAATGTCGGAATGCTGCGGACACCAAACTTACCGGCGGATTGAGGGTTCGAATCTACATCGACCTTTGCAACTTTTAACTTCCCGTCATAGTCTTTTGCAATCTCTTCAACAACCGGTGCTATCATTTTGCACGGTCCGCACCATTCTGCCCAGAAATCGACCAGGACAGGTGAAGCCGATTGTACTACTTCATTGTCAAAACTTGAATCAGTTACTTCAATTGGTTTCATGTTGTTCCTCATTGATAGTATATATTTAGTTAGCAGTTATTGAATTTTCACCGAGCAATTGTTGAATTTCTGTGATAAAAGCATCGCTGGGATTTACCATATACCGGCGGCTATGCCATTTCGGGGGAATCGAATCATCCGCTCCTCCAACGATAAAGACACATGAACAGTTCCCTTCATACCGCTCCAGTATGTCACGAAGTTTTTTAACCGTCTCCGTCCCTACACTGCCGATTTCGATCGAGATCACGACATTTTTCGCATACTGCTGCCGCGCATCGGTCAGAGCATATACAACCGAGGGGAGTATCTTCAACGTATCTTCGGTAGGTTGCGCTTTTCCTTCGATGATGACAAGGGAATCGGGGTATAACAGACTTTTATATTGCCTGAACGCATCGGAAAAAACTATGAGCTCCCCCTTTCCGGTAAAGTCTTCCATCGTAACGAATGCCATCGTGTTCCCTTTACGATCGATTTTTGTCCGTACAGCAGTGATTATTCCGCTCACTCGTACGTTCATATTATATTCGACCAACTCTGCCTCACCGAATTTTGCCGTTGAAAACGCCTCAATTTCTTTTTCGTATTTCTTAAGAGGGTGACCGGAAACATAAAAGCCGAGCAGCGATTTTTCACGGGACAGTTTCTCGGCTTCACTCCACGGCTCGATATCGGACAATGTCGGATATTGTACTTCGACCTCGTCCTTTTCCCCGCCGATGTCGAATAAATTCTCCTGGCCTGCAAGTGCATATTTTTTCTGAGCCTGTCCGTACGTCAAAGCCCTATCGACAGAGGCGAGCAATTGCGCTCTGTTCCTATCGATCGTATCGAACGAACCCGCCTGTATAAGACTCTCTATTGTTTTTTTATTTACCGTCCTGAGATCAACGCGGGCACAGAAATCAAAAAGATTCTTGAACGGACCGCTTTCCTTTCTCACCCTCATAATCTCGAGGACAGCTCCGGTACCCACATTTTTAATTGCCGCGAGACCGAATCTCACTTCGTTTTCTTTTACAACAAAATTCCAGTCGCTCTCATTCACATCAGGTGGTAAGACGTGGAGATCAAGTTTACGGCATTCATCGATAAACAAAACGATTTTATCGGTATTGTTAATTTCACTTGTCATTGTTGCAGCCATGAACTCGGCGGGGTAATGAGACTTGAGGTAGGCTGTTTGATACGCAAGCAGGGAATATGCAACGCTGTGTGATTTATTGAATCCATACGATGCAAATTTATCTATAAGATCGAAGATCTCTGTAGCCGTACGTTTGGGTGTCCCTTTCCGGACGGCACCGTCGACAAACATTTTCTTCTGTTCCGCCATCAACGCCTTGTCTTTCTTACCCATGGCACGGCGCATCATATCTGCCGCTGCGAGCGTGAATCCCGCAATCTCACTCGCAATTTTAATCACCTGCTCCTGATAGACGATGATTCCGTACGTTTCCTCAAGTATCGGTTTGAGATCGGGGTGNATATAACTGATCTCTTTTCTTCCGAATTTCCGATCGATAAAGTCATCTATCATACTCATCGGTCCGGGNCGATACAGGGCGTTCATGGCAACGAGATCACTTACGGATTCGGGCTTAAGTTTTTTAAGGTAGTCCTGCATNCCGCGGGACTCAAATTGAAATACAGCGACGGTCAATCCTTTTGAAAACAAACCGAACGTTCTTTCATCATCCATCGGGATAGCATCAAGATCGATTTTCACACCATGCCGGTTGTTGATCATTTCGAGAGTGTCTTCAATGACGGTAAGGGTTCTCAAACCGAGAAAATCCATCTTCAGCATGCCGGCATCTTCGAGATCCTTCATATTATACTGCGTCATAAGCTCGGTTTGGGGTGTTTTATAGAGCGGCACATAATCACTCACGGGGCCGGGAGCAATGACTACACCGGCCGCATGGGTGCTCACATTTCGATTCATCCCTTCCAATACGACTGAAATTTTGATCAAATCTCTTATTTTCGGATCGTTGCTGGTTTTTAGCCAGGCAAGCTCGGGGATAGTATTGATCGCCTCCTGGATCGGGGTCACCCGTCCCTGAAAAACGGGTATCTGTTTTGTAATCGATTCAACGGTACTCAACGGTATTCCGAGTACTCTGCCGACATCCTTGATCACCGCCCGCGTCGATAATGTTCCGAATGTAATGATCTGCGATACGGAATCCGCTCCGAACTTGTCTCGTACATATTGAATTACTTTTTCGCGTTTACGGTCGGAAAAATCGACGTCGATATCCGGCATGCTTACACGATCCGGATTAAGAAAACGCTCAAACAACAAATCATATTTCAGGGGATCGACATTTGTGATACCGAGTGCATATGCTACGATACTTCCCGCGACACTTCCCCGTCCCGGTCCGACGAGTACATCCATTTCCCGCGCTGATCTTATAAAATCATACACAATTAAAAAGTAACCGGCATAGCCCATCGTCTTCACGACATCGAGTTCTTTCCGTACCCGTGCTTCGATCTCAGGTGTTATTGTATCATAACGCTCGCGAATACCCTCGAGTGTAAGTTTCTCGAAGTAATCTTCGAGTGTATCGACACCCGCATCCGCCGGAATCGGGAAGTTGGGCATATGATTGGTCTTCAGGTCAAGCTCTACATTACACTTCCCGGCAACTTCGAGTGTGGATTCTATTGCCTCCGGCCAATCCCTGAAGATTTCATGCATTTCGGCAGCGCTCTTAAAATAGATCTGGTCGGTACCATAGCGGAGTACATCGATATCCTGAGCATTGGTGCTGTTTGCATCGGGAATCTTCAGCATGACATTATGCGGAATTGCATGATCTCTTTCGATGTAGTGAATATCATTCGTCCCGATGAGTTTAATACCGAGCTCTTTCGCCAGTCGGGGCATTCCTTCGAGTACAGATTTTTCCGGTGCATAGTTGTGATTTTGTATTTCCAGATAAAAATCTTCACCGAAAATATCTCTGTAAATAATCGCGACTTCCTTTGCCGCATCGTAGTTGCCATCGACTAAATGAGCGGCCACGACACCACCCGCACAAGCCGATAAACAGACAATGCCTTCAGCGTATTCTTTTAATAACTCTACGTCAATGCGAGGTTTATAGTAAAATCCGTCCGTATGACCAAGCGTACAGAGTTTCATCAGGTGGCGGTAGCCGGTATTATTTTTGGCCAGGAGTACAATGTGATGATAAATATTTCTTTTACCGGTTTTTCCGTTCCCCCCCTGATCTGCTTTGTCGAATCTGCTTCCCTTCGTTACAATGTAAAATTCACAACCGAGAATCGGTTTTATACCGGCCTTTTTCGCTTTTTTATAAAATTCAATAATGCCGAACATCACTCCGTGATCCGTCAATGCAAGCGCTTTCATATTGTGACGGACGGCGGCACTCACGAGGTCGTCAATCGTTGCGGCACCATCGAGTAAACTGTAATGAGAGTGGTTATGTAGATGAACAAATTCCGGCATAGGTTTTTACACAAAATGAAAAACTAACAATTTCAATTCAGTCATCGCTTCGATCGCGTATCGCAACCCTTCCCTTCCGTAACCCGAATGCTTGACGCCTCCGTACGGCATATGATCGATCCGGTATGTCGGAAAATCATTTACCATCAAAGCACCTACTTCAATATGATCGTAGGCATAAAATATATTTCGGTGATCGTTCGAAAAAATGCCTGATTGCAGACCGAAATCACTGTCATTGACACCGTCGATCGCTTCCTGAATATCGTTGAAACGGTGCAGCGTAGCGACCGGTCCGAACACTTCTTCACAATAAACCTTCATATCGGGTAAGATATTTGTGAGCAGAGTCGGTTCAATTATGTTCCCCTTACGTTTTCCGCCATGCAGTAATGTGGCTCCGCCCTTTTTTGCTTCTTCGATCCATGATTCAACCCTATCGGCGGCAGACGCATTAATCAGGGAGCTTATAACCGTATCTTCAAGCATGGGATCTCCTGTTTGTAACGCTTTCATTTCTTCTTTGAAACGTAACAGGAATTCATCATACACATCTTCGTGCACAAAAATGCGCTGAACTTTGATGCATATTTGTCCTCCGTAGGCGTATGCTCCCATCGCGATTCGTTTAACCGTAAAGTCCAGGTTTGCAGTGCGGTCTACAATAACTCCGGCATTTCCGCCGAGTTCCAGGAGCACCTTCTTTTTACCCGCTTTAGTCTTCAATTCCCATCCTACTTTCGGAGACCCGGTAAAGCTCAACATTTTTATTCTTTCGTCGGTAACAAGTTGTTGTGCCACATCGATTCTGCAGGGTAAAACATTGAAAGTGCCGGCAGGCGCGCCCGCATCCAGAAAAATTTTCGCCAAATGGAGGCCGGTCAAAGGTGCCTGATGCGGAGGTTTTAACACACAGGTGTTCCCCGCTGCAAAACAAGGTGCTATCTTGTGCGCGACGAGATTGAGGGGATAATTGAACGGCGATATTCCGGTGATAGGGCCAACGGGAAATCTGCGTGTCAATGACCACCTGCGCTCGGAATGAGCCGCGAGGTCAAGCGGAATGGTTTCACCGTATATCCGCTTTGCTTCTTCCGCTGCCGTGGTAAAAGTAAAAACCGCACGGTCGACTTCTGTCAGTGACTGCGAGATCGGTTTTCCCGATTCCTCGGTTATCGTTTTTGCAAGTGGTTCCCGGTCTTTTTCCATACGGGCCGCAATGTTCAATAATATATCAGCCCGCTTGTATGAAGGCATCTTCTTTGTTTGTTCAAACGCTTCGACCGCACAGGATATGGCATCCTCCACATCCTGTACCCGAGCCTGACATACATCGGCAATCACTTTCCCGGTATAGGGATTTATATTCGGTTCTTTATCCGCCGATGATCGCCATTCTTTTCCGACAAGAAATTTCTGTTCCTGTGCCATGGTTCTGTATCCCATTACATGAGGAGTTTGTGTATTGTATCAAGGATATCATCAATCGGAACCACCGAACGTTTCCCGGTCCGGCGTACCTTGATTTCGATATTCCCGTCCCGCAAATTCTTCTCTCCGATAATGACCTGAAGCGGCATACCCAATAGATCCGCGTCTTTAAATTTGAATCCCGCCGTTACATCGTCACGATCATCGAAAATGATTTCGTAATTATCATCAAGCAATAGTTGATAAACATTCTCTGATGCCTCGCGCACCATCTCGTTCTTCATATTGAGTCCGATCAGATGAACCCGGAATGGAGCAATCGATTTATCCCATATAATACCGTTCTCATCGTGATTCTGCTCGATATGACTTGCTACGATACGTTCGACGCCGATACCATAGCTCCCCATTATAATCGGTTTCTCCTCGCCTTTCTCATTGAGAAAATATGCCTTCAGACCTTCTGCGTATTTTGTTCCAAGTTTAAAAATATGGCCTATCTCGATCGCGTGCACAACGCGAAGATCATGACCGCACTGTGTGCACGGTTCCCCTTGCTGAACTTCACGAAGATCGTAATATTCGTTCAGCTTTACATCACGTACAAAGTCGATATTGCCGATATGATAATTATCTTTATTAGCACCGCTTATCAAACCGTTCGCATCTTTCAGACGATTATCGGCAATAATTCTGAAATTCTTCAATCCGACGGGGCCGAGTGATCCGGCATGTGCGCCCGTAAACTGCACGATCTCTTCCGGATGCATCGGACGGATATTAGCTCCGAGTACGCTCGTCAGCTTGGTTTCGTTTAGTTGGTCATTCCCAACCATTAAGACAAGTATCGGTGTTTTATTATCCTGCATATAGACAAGAGATTTGGCTAATGTATCGGCAGGAACATTTAAGAACTTTACCAGTTCATCTATTGTGCGGATATCAGGAGTATGAATCTCTTCCAGGGGAAGATCTTCATTGTTTCTGCTCAGCGGCGGGACATTCGAAACAGCGACTTCAACATTTGCCGCATAGTTGCAGTTCGGACATACGACACATGTATCTTCACCGGATGGCGATTCGACCATGAATTCCTGTGAACCGGATCCACCCATAGCACCGCTCGACGCTCCTACGATAAAATATTTCAATCCGCACCGGGAGAATATTTTTTTATATGCTTCGGCATGTTTATCATAGCTCACATCCAATCCTTCCCAGGAGGAATCCATACTATAGGAATCCTTCATCAGAAATTGCCGTCCGCGCAGGACACCCGATCGAGGGCGCGGTTCATTCCGGAATTTCGTTTGGATCTGATACCAGATTTGCGGCATATCGCGGTAAGACTTCAGGAAGTTTTTGGCAATTGAACAAATCACTTCCTCATGTGTCGGTGCAAGAACCAACGGCCGGTTTTTTACGTGAAACATAATATCGCCAAAGTCATCGACCCGTCCGGTTTCCTGCCATAATTCGATTGGATTCAAACCGGGAAGAAATACCTCCTGTCCGCCTATTGCATTCATCTCTTCCCGTATGATGTTCATAACCTTCTGCATAACCCGCAGTCCGGCAGGCAAATGCGAATATACACCTGCGGCGAGGGGCCGGATAAGACCCGCCCGAAGCATCAGTATATGACTGGGAATGGTAGCGTCTACGGGGACTTCTTTTTGTGTGGGGAAAAAGGATGTGCTGAATTTCACGATCTGATTACTGCTCCTTTAACTGATGGATATATTTAAATAATTAGAAAATAACGTCACTCTATTCCTATACACTGATAAGCATTGCACTGATCACCTCGTCTGTCCTGCTGCGTATTTCCTCCAGCATCCCGTCGGTCGGACGCGCATCGAGTTGCATGGTACAACAGGCCGCGATATTACCGTCGAAAATAACATTTTCAAGTTCCTGCACATTGATATCACCCTCTTTTAATACTGCCAGAACATTCGCAAGCACGCCCGGTTTATCATAATGTCTGACAATGAGCTGCCATTCTGCTTCGCTTGCTTTGGATCTGTTAACCCAATTCCTGACCCGTCCTTCCTGCATATATTCGCGGACAATATCGACCGCATCCTCTGCGACAGCATTTTGAGCCTGATCCGTAGAGGCACCGATATGGTGGGTTACATATATATTTTTTATACCCTGGAGTTTACTCGAGAACTCACCGTCCTTTTGTTCCGGTTCGTCAATGAAGACATCCAGTCCGGCTTTTATAGTTCCTGCTTCGACCGCTTCTATTAATGCATCTTCATCGACGACCTCGGCGCGTGCCGTATTGATAAAAATCGTACCCGGTTTCATCCTGCCGATAATATCCTTCGATATGATTCCTCTGGTTTCAGGCTTCAGGGCCAGATGCACTGAAACAATATCGCACGCATCGATAAGATCTTCAATAGTTTTACAGAAATGTACTCCTATAAGTTCGGCGGCTTCGGGAGTCAACGACCTCGACCAGGCATACACTTCAATACCAAATGATTGCGCACGTTTAATTAATTCAAAACCGATCTTACCGGTGCCCACGACACCGAGTTTTTTCCCGAACAACCCGTCGGCTTTTGAATACAAAGCCTTGTTCCATTTCTTACCTCTGAAATCCACAACATTGTCCGGTATCTTCCGGTCAATGGCAAGAATGAGACCCATTGCAAGTTCCGCAACGGCTATCGAATTCTTACCGGGACAATTCGCGACATATATACCTTTTGCACTTGCTGCCTTTAAATCTATATTATTAACCCCTGCACCGGCACGGATAATCAAGCTTAATTCCTTGCTATGAGAGATACATCTCTCGTTCACAACAGTTGATCGGACTATGAGAACGTTTGCATCACCAACAGCGTCCGCCAATTCACTTGCCCCTAATTTGGGATTGTAGTCGACACCGGTACTCAAAGATTTCAGTTTATCTATATATTGTTCAGGGAATTTGTCAGCCACCAAAATTTTCATGGCCGTTCTCCTTTCTGGTTGTTACATGCATAGGAATGATTGATCGCGTAGCGAATATTTCTTTTAATATACGATAAAAAGGGAAAAAATTCACCTTACAAGGGTGCCGGGCTAAATTCAAATTTTCGCTCATTCGGGACAGAAACAAAGACTCTTATTAAATACAAATAGGTCAGGTCAAATGATACTTATGCAGGGTATCAATTAAGATTGTATGTATAAGTTTGACCGTTATGATGTGATTGCAGCGGTACAAAAAAAACTAAAAAAACAGGCCGCCTCTCAACGATATATTTCTTATGAGGCGATATTCAGAACCAGTTTGCCGAATTGTGCCGAATCTTCCATTCGTGCATGCGCTTTATGCGCTTCTTCGAGTGGCAATATGGAATCTATGACCGGTTTGATGTTATTATTCGAATAAAATTCCAGCATATTTTCAAAATCAGCCGGCGACCCCATCGTAGAACCCAGAATATTAAGCTGTTTCCAGAATATGCGGCGGATGTTCACGTTATCGGACGGACCAAGGGTTGAGCCGTAGGTGACTATTGTTCCCCCGGGTTTTGCAAGATCAAGAAGCGCATCAAAACTCTCACCACCGGCACTGTCGACCACAACATCTATTCCGTCGCTGCCGATCATTTTTTTCAAATCGGACAGCCAGTGGTCTTGTTTATAATTGACTCCACCTTCGGCACCGATATCTCGCGCGCGCTCAAGTTTATCATCATCTCCCGAGGTTACATATATACGTGCACCGATTTCTTTCGCTATTTGAAGTGCGAAACTTGCAACTCCGCCCCCGACACCTGTTATGAGCACCGTTTGTCCGCTTTGAACATTCGCACGTGAAACGAGTACACGGTATGCCGTTAACCCCGCCAGAGGTAACGCAGCTGATTCTTCCCATGAAAGGTTCTTTGGTTTACCGTATACATTTACAGCGGGTATACAAACATATTCAGCATAGGTGCCATTATCGGGTAACCCGAGTATCCGGAAATCGGCTCGCTGTACCCGCTCGTTCACTCCCCAATCCAAACAGGGGTTGATGACAACATCTTTACCTCGCAGTGCTGAATCTACCCTATCACCGGTTTCAACGATAACACCGGAACCATCCGAACCGGGTACGATCGGTAATCTAATATTTGCGTATCTGCCCCTGCGAATCCAGACATCCCGGCGGTTAAGTGCAGCCGCTTTCAGCTGAACGACAACCTCACCCTTGTTCGGTTTCGGCGCGGCGACTTCTTCGACCTTTAATTGATCGGGTTCACCGAGCTCTCGAAGAACCACGGCTCTCATAACAAACTCCCCTATTAGATTTGTCTGTTTTATTTATTAGACGGGGCGTAATAAGGATTGGCACCGGCTACATGGTCGGTTACATCAAGAACGCTACCAACCTGGGGAACAGATTGGCGGATCATTTTTTCGATACCCTGTCTCAGGGTAACATTTGCCATACCACAGCCCTGACAACCTCCCCCGAGCTGAAGATATATATTATTTTTCTTTACATCGACCAACTGAACGTACCCTCCGTGAGATGCCACGGCAGGGTTAATCTGAGTTTCGATCAATTCACTTACTTTATTTCGTATTTCTTCCTCGGAGGGAAGATTTTTTTCTACATCTTCTGATATTGCCGGTGTGTCTGATTGTAACGTAGTCCGGATAATTGCCCCGACCTGTTTTGCAATCGGCATCCAGTCATCCCGGTCAACTTTCGTAACTTTAACAATACTTTCGTGTACCATGACGGAGGATATATTTTCCAGTTCAAATATTTTTTCCGCCAGCGGAGATCCCTCCGATTCTTTCTTACTGCCAAAATAGACCGCACCATTCGGATATACCGGTCGGTCTACGGTGAACTGACATACTTCATTTGATACCACCTGGGCTTGTATTTTAATCTGATCTGACATAAATTTTCATCCTATTGATCTTAGATTCAATTGAAATCAAACTCCGAAGGAGCTTCCGCAGCCGCACGTTCTTGTCGCGGCGGGATTATTAAAAACAAATCCGCGTCCGTTCAGTCCGTCTGTATAATCAAGGACGGTTCCCTGCAAATACATCAAGCTGCGTTCATCTACTATAACCTGAACGCCTTTGTGTTCTATGAGAATATCTCCATTTCGTTTCTCCTCTTCGAACGCAAGCATGTACGATAATCCCGAACAACCGCCGCCCTTTACGCCGATACGGAGAAAATGGTTTTCCGGTATATTATTTTCTTTCTTTATCTTACCGATTTCATCTGCGGCTTTATCTGATATCGTAACATCACTCTGCATCCCCTCGGCGGGTTCGTTCATCGGGTTATTGATATTGGTTGTTTCAGACATATTGACTCCTCCCTTGTTGAAATTGTAGATTATAATCCTAATTCGAGCCGCGCTTCTTCGCTCATCATTTGAGGATTCCACGGCGGATCCCACACAACGTCTACCTTAACCTCTTGTACCTCTTGCACACTACGAACTCTTTGTTCGACATCCTTCGGAAGTGTACCGGCTACCGGACATGCCGGCGATGTCAGCGTCATAATAACACGAACATTGTTTTCATCATCGATGTGAACATCGTAAATTAATCCGAGTTCATATATATTCACCGGGATTTCCGGATCATAGCATGTTTTTATGACATCGATAATTTGTTTTTTGAGTAATTCTTTATCGGGCATACGATTTACACTTCGGTTGATACAACTTGTTCTTTATCTTCGAGTGCCGCACGCAATGTGTGCCATGCAAGACTTGCACACTTCACTCTTGCCGGAAACTCGCTCACACCCGCAAAAGCGGCAAGTTTTCCGACCCGATCGATTTCTTCCATCGGATCGGCAGTACCGGTGACGAGCTTCTGAAAAAGGGTTATCAATTCTTCGGCCTCTGCTATTGTTTTTCCTTTGAGCAACGAGCTCATGACGGAAGCCGATGCTTTGGATATTGCACATCCCGAGCCTTCAAACCCTACTTCCCGGATTATATCATTCTCGACCTGGACATAGATAGTATATTGATCGCCGCACAATGGATTATATCCCTCCGCGTGGCGGTTTGCATTCGTAAGCTTTTTAAAGTTACGGGGATTTTTATTATGATCCAGGATAAGATCCTGATATAATGTTTTTAATTCTGACATTATTGAAAGACTTTCTTTACTTTGTCGAGGCCTCGTATCAACACATCCACCTCTTCTTTTGTATTGTATACTGCAAACGACGCGCGTGCCGTAGCAGGTATACCAAACCGCTGCATAACCGGCTGCGTACAATGATGCCCTGTCCTTATTGCAACACCTTCAAGGTCAATGATTGTTCCAATATCATGCGGGTGTATACCTTCGAGCATAAATGAAATAACAGCGGATTTATTCTTCGCGGTGCCGATGATTCTTAAACCATCGATGTTTAACAAAGATTCTGTAGCATACTGAAGCAGTTCCTGTTCGTGCTGATATATCCTGTCCAATCCGACCCCATTGATATAATCGACGGCACTCCCGAGCGCGGTCACCCCTGCAATATTAGGTGTACCTGCCTCGAACTTGTATGGTATATCATTGTAAATTGTTTTTTCAAACGTCACCGACTTTATCATATCACCGCCACCCTGATATGGCGACATCATTTCAAGATATTTCCTTTTCCCGTACAACACACCTATACCGGTGGG
>SL_3KL_010_SEDDRAFT_10000831_pt1 | contig 27024 bp, 25 predicted proteins | sample SodLakKL_010_SED_2_FD_10381 | JGI IMG/M metagenome (IMG submission 10381) | reverse complement strand
CAAAAGATCTGCCGACAAAGCACCATCCGGGGTTCCGGTGTTAATCAAAAACTCCATTGGGAACATGGGTGAGATATTTTCACTGAAGAAGCGGCTATCCTGCATCAATTCGGTGTCATCCCCAACATCGTCGAAAACCCTGCCATTGACTTCAACATTTTTAATTCCGTATCCAAAGAAGAGGGTAATGCCAAGTCCGGCCCAAAGAACTTTTCTGAAATGCAGCCTGTTAATGGCCGAAATTTTCATCAGCCAGTTGTTCAATACGGGATAAAAAGATCCCGATTTTTCATTGAATACCCGCTTTTTCTTAGAGCGCGTGAGTGCTGCCGGTAAAAAAAGTATGGTTACGAGGTAAGCAAGAAGTACGCCTACCGCCGTGTAGGCACCGAATCGCTGCATCGGCATAACGGTGCTGGAAAGTAGTGAAGCAAAGCCGATCGCGGTGGTAACGCTTGTAAGAAAAGTTGCGCTTCCTAGTGTTTTCAACATTTCAATAATCGACGCGCTCTTGTTCATACGGGATTCTCTGGAATCGTCATATTTGGAAATCATATGAACAGCATCTGCTACGCCTACACAGAGCAATATAGGCGCTATAGTGCTGCTCATGATTTCGAGATAGCCGCCGGTGAGCTGAATCAGCGCCACTGTAAACAGGAGCGTGGCCCACACAATAATCATAGGGAAGAGAACGCCCCACAGAGTTCTGTAAAGGTACCAAAGCAATAGAATTATCAATATGGAAGATATGGCGATGTACATGACGATTTCGCCATTTAATAGATTCACATACTGATTTCTAAAGTAGGGGATTCCTGAAATGTGAAAAGTATAGTCGCCCCGGAATTCGTCCAGGGTCTCATTCAGAAGACGGATAATTTCATTTCTGTTGCTGTAGGTGTTTTGCTCTTCATCGATTACCAGGATAATCGCGGTTGCTGTCCCTCCGGTATTAATCAGAAACCCGCTTAAAATTGGGTCTGATGTTATGGATGCCTTCAATTCGTCGCTATCGAATCCGTTTTCCAGCATCTCATCATCGAAATATGAATCGAAGGTAAGCTGATCATTCACATTCCGGATCTGCCTTGCGTTCCAGAGCGAAAACACTTCAGAAAGAAACTCAATGCTCTCAAGTTTTTCCGTAATGGTTCTCAGGTCGTTCAGAACAGGTCGGGTAAGAAGACTATCAGATGCAAAACCGACCAGTATGGTGTTGTCGTCACGGCCGAATTCATCTTCCAGTTTCCTGTACTCCTCGATAACCGTATCATCATCAGGATAAAACCCTTCCAGATTGAAATCTGTATTGATATTGCTGGCTGGATAGATCGCCAGAAATGCAACAATTGCAATGCCGAACAGAACCATCCTGGGATGGGCTAAAATAAATTCTCCGAGACGTTCCAATTGTTTTTGTCAGGGTTGATTTCTGCAGAAGTAGGGTTGTGGCTCTCTGAACCCAAATGTGCACCAGTACATTCCAAAGTAGCCGTCAAAAATAGAGGGCTAATCTGCTGAATACAAAGCTGTTCTCTCTGAATTGGTTAAAGGTAAAATGTCCGTAAAATGGTGAGACAGGTTCGCCTCCAAAAAGGTTGGTTCCCAAAGCCAGCTCGAGTCCGTCAGAGATCTCATAGATACCCTGTAACTGGAACCAAAAATCATCTCCATAAAAATTATATCTTCCCAGCGTAAGAAGTTGCAGCCGATCGCGAAAAAATTGTCGAGCAGCCAGCGCGGTTATGTATGGGAAATACTGTTGGGGTAGGATTCGGTCTTCGTAGTTAAAGATGGTTTCAAGATAGCCCTGCAGCGATATATTTGTGCCTAATGCCTCACCCTGAATGCCGATCATTGCGTGCAACCATGGCTTTCTGAGTAGGTATCCGTCGTCTCGGAGGTCGAAATCCTGCAGAACCAGCAAGGCCTCGCCAAAGTCGCTGAGCGCAGCTTCAAGGCGGTTCACGGCAACAGGTAAAAAAGTGAACAGTCTCCGGTGCACATACAAAGCTTCGGTTTGAAGCGACCAATTATTACTGAACCGCCAGTCTGCCGATAAACCTGCCATAGGTGAGGCTCTGTAGGTTTGGTCGAGCTCTACACTGGGAAGGTTTGGAAAGTTGAAAAGGTTGATATTAAGAGCAAAGGCTGGCATGGGATGAGTCCAGTACAAAAGTTTAAAATCCAGGTCGATGTTGTTGATTGACCGTATACTATAACGAGCAGCGCCCTGGATGGAGGAGAGAGAAGCAGGCTCGCTATTCTCACTAAAATTTACGGGTATGGGCGAGTCTATGGTTTGCACGGGAAACCACCTCGATCTTGCTTCCGGAAGCCTGTCTTGCTGAAAAGCCGGGCTAAAAATCAGCTGAAGTTGATTATTTCCGAAATAGCGAATCAGATTCAGAGCCGTTACACCGAGAACGAGATCCTGGGGATCTTGTGTCAAAAATTCACTCAAATCCAAGGGTGACAAAATATTCGTCACAAAACCTCCATTCGACAAACCCCACGTAATCACCTGGCTGCCAACCCGTAAATCGGATTTGTCAAAAAACCAGTCAAAATAAATTTCACGTAACAAAACATCGGCAAGCTGTTCATCTGAATAGCGGTGTATTACGTCTGTTTCGGCATAAAGATTTGCCCGGCCTACCTGACGGGAGAATTGTACCCTGAGACGGTTCCTTGCAGCGATAAGGTCCTGTCCCTGAGTAGTTTGAAATGCATTATAGTTTTGCAGAAACCCGCTTACACCGTCCTGAGCCCGTGAATGATTACTCCAGGCCAGCAGCAGTATTAGCAGTAAAACTGGTGACGTGCATCTCGATGTGAATGCGATTTTGTTGGTGCAAGAAAATATCTTTATTCCCAAATTGATTGAAGCTTAATCAAAATATGTGTAAATTTATTGCATTGTGGATGAATTCTATCATCATCTCACAGACACTTCAATTTCGAATTATAACTTTTCATTTCCGAAGCTAAATCACACTTATGGCGCACGAAAGAATCGAAGTAGACTTACCTCTTGCCAAAGTTTACGAATTATTATGCAATCCCGTTCATTTTACAAAATTCCTTGAGCGTATAGATAACATTGAGAAGGTAAATTCTCAAACGTTCGACTATACAACCTCAATTGGAGGCGAGGAGTTTCAGTGGACCACCAATATCATTGACAATCTCAGAAACACGAGATTTGCCTGGATTACAATTAACGGCAACCTGAACCAGACAGGTACAATCCGTTTCACTCCGCTTGATAATGGAAAAAGGACACGGGTCGACTTCTCATTAGATTACAGAACATTTTTTGGTGAAGCTGAGGAAGACTTATCAGCATTTATCGAAGAACTTCCGGTCCAACTCAAGAAAGATTTAGACAGATTTAAGCTGCTGGCTGAGTCAGATACATTTAAAGATGCTGACGAAGAGCCGGCATCTGTTGCTACGGAAGTTGCATAAACATACTATTCTACATTAAGCAAATGCGATCCTGAAAGGGATCGCATTTTTTTTGTTTGGCAAAATTAAATGGTTTATTCGCTTGATGAACTGGTGAAAGCCGGCTACGATAAAAAACCGCACTATCTTGTTGTGGGCAACCCAATCGGACACTCTCTTTCACCGGTAATGCATCAGCAGGCGCTCGACTTTCATGGCATTGAGGCCGAATATGTGAGCCTTCAGCTTCAAGTCCACGAACTATCCCGTTTTGTTTCCTGGTGTAATGAAGAAGCTTTTAAGGGATGCAACGTAACAATTCCCTACAAAGAGATGTTTGTCGATGTGGCAGATCAACTCGATGAATTTGCTGTGGAAGCCGGTGTAATCAATACAATTGCGAAACAGCACGATCATCAGCTGATCGGTTACAACACGGATATAGCCGGCTTTATGGCGCCACTTCACGATTTTAGTGACCGTCTTTATGATTCGAGAGCCATTGTTTTCGGAACAGGGGGCGCGAGCAGGGCAGTGATAGCTGGCCTTAAACGGCTTGGCATCAGCGAAATAATACTTGTTTCAAGAAATCCGGGAAGTAAGCGTTACGATGAAGATGAAGTTTTTCTTAACGTTGTGGGATATCAACAGTGGACAGCGTACGCCGATGAATCCGATATACTGATTAATACCACACCCATTGGCATGGCTCCAAAAACCAAAGCCTCATTTTTCGAGACTTCAGACTCGGTTTTCTTTGAAGGAAAAATTTGCTACGACCTCATCTACAATCCCATAAAAACCACTTTTCTTGAAGCTGCAGAGAACGCAGGGGGTATTCCCATAGACGGGCTTGAAATGTTTATTGGCCAGGGAAATGAATCCTTTAAAATCTGGACAGGAAAAGAATTTCCGCAAGATGAGATCAGAAAATTACTTCTATCCCGCTTGATGGGCACTGAATCCTGACATGAAAATCATCTATCCCAATATTCTGAACAGGCACGAAGTGGTCTCGGCATTCTTCACGGAGGCAAATCGTGCCGTAACAAACTATGATGGATCCATACCCGGACTTAATCTGGGCTACAATACGTCTGCCGGCGAATCGGAAGTCTCCGATAACTTTTACAGTTTGTTTTCCTACCTGGGATGGGACTCCGGGGCATACACCATAGCAAGGCAGGTTCATGGCAACCGCGTAGAAACAGTGAACAGCCCGGGTATCATTGAAGCTGCTGATGGCTTGGTAACCAGAAAAAGAGGACTTGCTATAGGGATCAGAGTGGCTGATTGTGCCGCTCTGCTTGCCGCCGATCCTCAAAATCATGTAGTGGGGGCATTCCATGCCGGCTGGAAAGGAGCTGCTTCCGGTATTGTATCGCGAGGAATCGCAAAGATGGCCTCCATTGGAGCCGATCCTGAAAATATCTTTGTATATGCAAGTCCATGTATATCCCAAAAGAATTTCGAGGTTGGAGAAGAAGTGGCGGTAAAATTCCCTGAGCAGTTTATTGACCGGCAAAACTATAAAAAACCACACGTTGATCTGCCCGGATTTATCCTTTCAGAGCTGATTAAATCAGGTTTGAACAGAGAGCAAATAAAGATATCGAATGAGTGCACAATCGATCATTCAAAATATTATTCATACAGGAGAGAACGGGAGAAGGCGGGCAGAATGTTAGCCATGATAAAATTAAACCATAATCACTGAATTTGAGAATCAGTTATTCACCGGGTTACGTAGCGCCTTTGCCAGAAGGGCATGTCTTCCCAATGAAAAAATTTTCGGGCCTGCACCAATATCTGATCGATAATGGAACATTTTCAGAATCGGCTTTTATTGAGCCTGGAATGGTCGATTTTGCAAATCTTCTCACGGTACATACAGAGCGATATGGCGAAGGTGTATGGACCGGCAATCTTACGAAAAAAGAGATTCGGCGAATGGGACTCCCATGGTCAAAAGAATTGGCTATTCGTTCACGGCTGGCGGTTCAGGGAACCATCAACGCCGGTATCATGGCATTGCAAGACGGCATTTCAGGGAATCTTGCAGGCGGCACGCATCACGCAATGCCCGATCACGGTGAAGGATTCTGTGTGTATAACGATGTGGCTGTTGCCGTAAAAGTACTCCGCAATTCGAAATGGGCCAAACGTATCCTGATTTTGGACTGTGATGTGCATCAGGGCAATGGCAACGCGGAAATATTCAGCGATGAACCGGATGTTTACACATTCTCCATACACGGAGAAAAAAACTATCCCTTCATTAAACCTCCATCTACATACGATATCGGGCTGCCCGATGAAACCGGCGACAAAGTGTATGTTCAAACTCTGATCGATGCGTTAGGCAAGATTTTTAGCGAATTTACCCCTGATCTTGTTTTCTATCTTGCCGGAATCGATCCGCTTAAAACAGATCATTTCGGCAGGTTATCGCTTTCAACAAAAGGACTTGAAGAGCGTGATCGCCTTGTAATCGAAACCATCACCCAAAAAGAGATCCCGCTTGTGCTTCTGCTTTCCGGCGGATATGCGCCAACACTTCAACAAACCGTTGAAGCACATGCAATTATGTACAAGGCTGCTTCTGAAATAACCGCTCCGTACTTTCATTAATCTTTTCCTATTTTGCATCAGCTAAAGAAAAATAAAACAGGCGCATTGAAGCATCAAAAACTTGCAATACTAGGGTCTACGGGGTCAATAGGTACTCAGGCACTCGAAATAGTGTCGGGCCTGACGGAACACTTTACCATAACGGCACTCAGTGCCCGGAGCAATTACCAGCTTCTTGCCAATCAGGCCAATCGCTTTAAGCCGGAAGTTGTAATTCTATGTGATGAGACTCAACGCCGAGAGTTTGAATCCCTGCTTAACTACAAGCCTCAGGTTCTGTATGGTAATGGTTCTCTGGAGACGTTGTCGGCTGAAGGTGACTACGATGTACTTCTGAACAGTCTGGTGGGCTTTGCGGGGTTTATGAGTACATACAACGCCCTGAAGAATAATCGGAAGGTTGCACTTGCAAACAAGGAATCCCTTGTTGTTGGCGGAGAAGTACTTTCGGCATTGCCGGGCTACAAAAATGGATTGCTTATCCCCGTCGATTCCGAGCACTCTGCGATGCTGCAGTGTATTACAGGTGAAGATAAATCTTCGATAAAAGAAATTATTATAACGGCCAGCGGAGGTCCGTTTCGTGAATTTACAGCAAAGCAGATGGAAACGATCACCGTTGAGGATGCGCTAAACCACCCCAATTGGGATATGGGTTCTAAAATTACAATCGATTCATCCACTCTGATGAATAAAGGCCTTGAGATTATTGAAGCTCGCTGGCTGTTCGATTTACCGATCGATCGGATTAAACCGGTAATTCATCCTCAAAGCATTATTCATTCCATTGTCGAATTTGTGGATGGTTCTTCCAAGGCCCAGCTGGGCCCTCCTGACATGAAGGTACCCATTCTTTATGCTTTAACTTATCCTGGGAGAGTGAGCTATCCCAATAAAACCCTCGATTATACGTCATCATTTGAGATGAATTTCGAGCCGGTAGATTATCAGAGGTTTCCATGCCTGAGCTTGTGTATGGAAGCATCGAAACAGGGGGGTGTGAAACCTGCCGTTTTAAACGCAGCGAATGAAATTGCGGTTGAACGCTTTTTGAACAGGGAAATTCGTTATATTGACATCCCTGTAATCATCGACGAATCGCTTAATTACATCACTTCAGATAAGGAACCCGATCCTGAAACGTTTAAAAGTATTGATAAAGAAACACGCACATACGCGCGATCATTGTTACAATAAGTTATGGAATGGATTTTTAGCTTAGGAAACACCGTCCTTATTTTTATTGCGGCTATCTTTATCCTGGTTACCGTTCACGAACTTGGACATTTCATTGCCGCTAAAATGTTTGGAATGAGAGTCAATAAATTTTCTATTGGCTTTCCACCAAAAATATTTGGCTACAAAAAAGGTGAAACAGAATATGTGATCGGAGCAACTCCTCTTGGCGGGTATGTGCAGATAGCCGGCATGATTGATGAGTCGATGGACACGGATTTTGTGGATCAGGAAGTAGAACAGGATGAATTCAGGGCCAAACCTGTATGGCAGCGGATTGTTGTTATTACCGCAGGGGTAATCTTCAACGTGATTTTAGCCATATTCATCTACGCGGGCATAGCCTTGCACTATGGGGAAACCGTGGTACCGGTCGATTCAATACAGGGTATCTATGTTGCCGATGGATCCGTAGCACATCAGATTGGAATGCGAACTGGAGACAGGCCCATTGGAGTAAATGGAAGGGAAGTAGATTACTTTCAGCAGATTCTTAGTCCATCCGCTATCACCGGCCGGGAGCTAACATTCATGGTTGAGCGTGACGGTGAAGTGTTGAATATTCCAACACCCCCGAATTTCCTCGATCTTGTCGGCCGTGATGGATTTATATCTGAGCTCAGTTTTTTTCCAAGCATCGTCGCAGATGTAGTTGAAGATGGTCCAGCTTACCGTGCAGGGCTTCAGGCGGGCGATAAAGTTGTGTCCGTAGATGGTGAAAGTGTTGGCTACTGGGAACAGCTTGTAGCAAAAATACAAAGTGCTGAAGAACCCCTGCAGCTGGTTGTGCAGCGTAACGGAGAAACGTTTGAAACCGCAATTGCTCCGGATCCTGATACAGGAATGATTGGTATAGCCAGGGTTGGAATCGATGAGGTGGTTCGCGTCAACAGACTTGAATACAATATAGCGCAATCGCTTGGAGTCGGCCTTCATCGTTCAAACGATACCTTTTTCGGGATTATCCAGGGAATAGGCAGGATGTTTTCCGGAGATATATCCGTGAGAGATAATCTCGGTGGGCCGGTAGCCATTGCCAGTGTTACCCGCGAAGCCACCGACAGGGGAGGATGGCTTGGGTTCTGGAATATTACAGCCTTTTTGAGTATTACACTCGCAATTATGAATATGCTTCCCATACCGGCACTCGACGGCGGTCACTTTATGTTTCTGGTATATGAAGGTATAACCAGGAGAGAACCCTCGCCTAAAGTACGTATGGGGCTTCAGCAGCTCGGATTCATTTTTCTGATCGGGTTATTCATTTTGATTACGTTCAACGATATATTGCGGACATTCGGAGGCTGATGAATGCTCGCTAGAGAAGGCTTTTCAACGATTATCGTTGTATTCACTTTTAGTGTACTTGTTGGGTTTGGTGTATCCTATGCACCGGTCTGGGTGGGTTATATCGTTTATCCGCTGCTGATTGCATTATGCGGTCTTATTCTCTATTTCTTTCGCGATCCCGACAGAAACACACCCGGAAACGACAACCTGATTATTTCACCCGCCGACGGCAAAGTTGTCCTCATCCAGGAAGCGGAAGAAAATGATTATGTTGGTGGAAAAGTTACGCAAGTGAGTATATTCCTGTCGCCGCTGGACGTACATGTGAACAGAAATCCGATATCCGGAAATCTTGAGTATGTAAAATATTTTCCGGGCAAATATCTCATGGCGTGGGAAGATCATGCCTCCGAGTTAAATGAGCGGGCTCATTTTGGCGTTAAGCATAGCAGCGGGCTTAAAATTATGTTCAAGCAGATAACCGGTTTTCTTGCGCGAAGAATTGTTTATCATATATCGGAGGGTGATGAGCTCAAAGCCGGTGAAAGATTTGGAATCATGAAATTCGGCTCCAGAATGGATCTGCTTTTACCCCCCGAAGTTGAAATTGAAGTTAAAAAAGGGGACAGAACAGTGGCCGGGGAGTCGGTTATTGGAAAAATAAAACGGGTATGAAGTATCCGATACAGAAGAAAAGGTTTAGAAAGCGATTAAGGAAACGGCCAAAACTAAAGCCGATTCCAAGGATCGTTGTACCCAGTTTTTTCACGCTCATGAATCTGTTCAGCGGCTTTTTATCCATTTTGATGGTGGCCGATGGAAACCTCGTTTTGGGTGCATGGCTGATCGTACTGGCGGGTATGTTTGATGTGCTAGATGGATTTATGGCACGCCTTGCAAATGCTACCAGTGAATTCGGGGTAGAACTCGATTCTATAAGCGATGTGGTATCATTTGGTGTTGCCCCGGGATTTTTTGTCTACTCTTTCGCATTTCACGAGCTCGCAATTGCAGGTATTATACTAAGCGCTCTTCCGCCAATCTGTGGAGCAATCAGGCTTGCCCGGTACAATGTTGAGTCTAAATTTGAAAACGAGCTTTTCTTCAAGGGCCTGCCAATTCCGTCACTGGCAATTATGATTGCGGCATTTTACCTGACATTTATGAATCGTATGGAAATCTTCGACGGATTGAATCAGGGTGTAATATCCGTACTTATCCCAATCGTTATACTGCTTTCGTTTTTACTGGTAAGTACCGTCCCATTTGATAAAATTCCAAAATTTGATCGCGCATCTATCCGCCAATACAAAAACAGGCTCATAATACTGTTTGTTTATTTTTTGATCATTGTATTTTTTCAGGACATCGGGCTCATGTTTGTATTCTCCTTCTACATCTTAAAAGGGTTGGGCCAGGGGGCATTCATATTTTGGAAGCAGGCTTTCACAGATGAGCCGGATCCGCTCGAAGATCATATCTAAATCACGAGAACATCCAGTATACCAGATAGATGCGGCTTTTTATCCTCATGGTTCATGTGCTATTCTTCTAAACTAATTTCCCCCAATCTGCTTTTCCAGAAATACCAGGATTGATTCTGCATTCGAACTGCTGAGAGGAATTACGCGGCCATTTATTTCATGTAAATAGAGCCAGCCTTCCGTTTTTTTTCGTTTATAGCGAATGCATCTGTCGCTTTTCATAAATTCATTGTAGAGTGATTTATCAGGCATTTTATCAATTTTGATAGATTCAATATCCGAAAGTACGAGCTCTTCGTTGTGAATCTCTTTATCACGCACCCGGTAAACAATAGTCAACAAGCCATTTTTATGGACTTTCGAAATTTCCACCCGGCCATCTTTAACTTTAAAAAGGCTCAGAACCGCAAGAGCAAAAAATGCAAATGCCGTAAGCCGTAAATACCCTTCCAGGAGTACATCTGCCGTAAGCTGGTAGGATATATAAAACACAGTGGCCAATACAGCACTTAGAATGGCTATCAAGGGCCAATGCCTTGAATACTTTTCTTGTACCTTAAGCGAATTACTCATGATCCTATGCGTTTCTCAATGCGTTTACCTGATGGGGTGACGAAATAAGTAAAGAGGTTTGCTGTGAGACAGGAATGAATTGGGCAAATAACCACGTAGTCTTTCATCTGCCGGGGCATGAAACCGCTTAGTGTGCCATGTTCTTGCGATAAAGCACTTAAAAAGCTGCCCTCAATTGGGTTTGTTTGCTTATCACCGAACATCACTGCCTGTCCAAAGGTTCGTACGTTGTTCTGTATGATAGTATCTTTGGATAGATGTACGGCGCCTCCGTGAACGATAGCCTTATCTGGCGATATCTGCTGGGCAATAGGTAAAATGGCAAAAAGTGCCGGATCGTCATATGTGCAGCTTCCAATTTGAACCTGCATCCAGTCGTAGAAAACGAAATTGCCCGGAGTCAGTTCATCCAGCTGTGAGAGATCATCTGATATGCTGGCCGATGGAGTATCCCCAAGCGAAATTTTTGCTTGCGGGTAGGCTTCTTTCAACTTCAGCAGTGCATCCAGAGAGGCCTCAATGCTATGTCTGATTTCTTCTCTATTCCGGGCCGAATATGTACCACCGTCATGTATATAAAAACCGTGAAACTGGCAGTGCTTTGCTGCTTCAGATGCCCGAATAATCTCATCTATAGAATTGTAATCGTCATGCTTAATACCGCTGCGGCCATAACCTGCATCAATTTCAATGTAGAATTTGAACGGGTTGGATAGCTCTTTATCAAGTAAAGCAACCTGACCGGGTTGGTGCAAGAACAGTCGGAGGGATGCTTGTTTCTCAAGTTCAATCAATTCCGGCAGCATGCCTCTATAAAAAGGAAATGCAATGGTAATGTCGTCCCATCCGTCTTCAGAGAAATAATGACCCATCGATACGGATGATACCGTTATGCCGTTGACGCCTGCACTGCGTATCCACCGCCCGATCTCATGTGATTGATGAGTTTTAAAATGCGGCCTGAAATCACAGCCGAATTGATCTGCACGGTCCGACATTTTCCGGATGTTCTGTTTACATCTTTCCTCGTCGAGCAGTAAATACGGTTTACTTATTGGTATGTTCAATCTTTTAGTCTTTATCCATAATTTAAATCCGGCCAGGAAGGGCCCTTAAACATTGCTAAAAATAATGAATGCAAGCGAACGGAAAACCTCTTATTTTTAGAGATTAATCCCCATGCCAAATCATTGCAAGAAACAGATCAAAAAACCATTATCGGAAGATTGGAGAAAATTGACCTGCCCGGACTCCTTATCTTCGGATTGGATGCAAAAATCGATACCGGTGCATACACATCCAGTCTGCACTGTCATAAGATCTTTACAGAAGTAGAAGATGGGAAAGAATTTGTGCGCTTCCATGTACTTGACCCTGATCATCCGGAATATGAAGAAAAGGAATACAGATCAGCAGTTCATAAAGTGAAAAGGGTTAGGAGTTCGAACGGATTGATTGAGGAGCGCGTAATCATTAAACAAAAGGTCAATTTTTTTGGAGAGAAAAGTTCAATTCAGCTTTCTCTAACAAATCGTTCTGAAATGAGATACCCGGTATTGATAGGACGCAGATTTCTGGATGGAAGATATCTTGTAGACGTCTCAAAAAAATATTTATATAAAAGCAGTAAATAAATGCAGCACAAGCAATTAAAAATAGCAATTCTCTCCAGAAACAGGTCTCTTTATTCAACCAAAAGGCTGGTTGAATCGATTGAAAATAAAGGCCATGAGGCAGTAATTTTTGATCATCTGAAGTGCGACATAGTTATAGAACAGGACCATCCGGCGATATTTTATAAAGGGGAAAAATTGACCGGTATAGATGCTGTAATACCAAGAATAGGTGCTTCTGTTACATTTTATGGCGCCGCCGTGGTGAGGCAGTTCGAAATGATGGGAGTCCCGACGGCTGTAGAGTCGCAGGCTTTGGTGCGTTCTCGTGATAAACTGAGAAGCTTACAGATTTTAGCCAGATCGAATGTGGGAATGCCAAAAACCGTGTTCACGAATTACAGTAAAGAGGTAAAGAAAATTATTGACAGCGTTGGCGGTGCTCCGCTCATTGTGAAATTGTTGGAGGGAACTCAGGGGTACGGAGTGGTGCTGGCCCCTACAAGAAAAGCGGCCGAATCGATGATCGAGGCCTTTCACAGCATGAAAGCAAGAGTGATAGTTCAGGAATTTATTGAAGAAGCCAAAGGAGCTGACATTCGCGCTTTTGTGATTGGAAACAAAGTTGTGGGTGCAATGAAACGGCAGGGGATGGAAGGGGAATTCCGCTCGAATCTGCACCAGGGAGGCAAAGGGCGGCTTGTTAAGCTTTCGAAAAAAGAGCGGGAAATAGCACTGACCGCGGCAAAAGCGATGGGGCTCTCCATTGCCGGAGTCGATATGCTTCAATCAGAACGTGGCCCTCTTGTTTTAGAAGTAAACTCTTCACCCGGACTCGAAGGGATTGAGAAAGCTACTAATAAGGATATTGCTTCTGAAGTGGTCAATTTTGTGATTAAGCTTGCAGAAACTAAAAAGATGAAAAACAGTACACGACGTAAAATTAAGTCAGATGCCTGAAATTATTGAAATTAATGGTGATAAAATCAGGCCGGGAGAGGATAAGCGCATCAACCTCAGTATAGCGCGCTTACCAACGTATACCAGCATTGATCTTCCCATACGTGTTATACGCGCCCAAAAAAGCGGTCCTGTACTGCTTTTTTCCGGTGGTCTGCACGGTGACGAAATCAACGGTATCGAAATTGTACGCAGAATGCTGGCAAGGAACCTGGTAGTGCCCGAAGCCGGAACCGTGATCGCAATACCCTTGATGAATGTGTATGGATTTATCCAAAACGTTCGTGGCGTTCCGGACGGCAAAGATATAAACCGAAGTTTTCCCGGGATTAAAGGCGGATCGCTTGCAAAACTCGTAGCCTACACAATTATGAATGAAATCATACCAAAAGTGGATTATGGTGTCGATTTCCATACGGGAGGAGCAAGCCGATCTAATTTTCCTCAAATACGATGCGTTTTTGATATAGAAAAAAATTTGGAACTGGCTCAAGCCTTTGCACCTCCGGTAATTTTGCATTCACCGCTAATTGATAAATCGTTCAGGAAAGCTGCATATCGTAAAGGCAAACATATTCTCGTATTTGAAACCGGAGAATCTCTGAGGCTCGATGAGCAGGGAATACAGGAAGGCATAAACGGTGCTCTTCGGTTAATGAAACACCTGGGAATGAAAACTGAGGCACCACCAGCAAATGAATCAGAAATCTTTGATAAATCGGCGTGGGTTCGGGCCCGTTATGCGGGACTTTTCCACCCAAGGGTGAAGTCCGGAGATCAGGTTAAGCTGAGACAAACCATCGGAATGATCACCGATCCTTATGCTAAGGAGAGTTTTCGTATAGTAAATAAACACGAAGGGCGCATTATCGGAATTAACTACAATCCGGTTGTACATAAAGGCGACGCCATTTTTCACATAGCAAAAAAATCCTGAAAAGATAATTATCGAGTATGAGTTCAGATCTTGTTTTTCATGTTGTATCGAGGCGCAAATGGCCATCATTGAACAAAGGCGGCGTTTATCAGCCCGAAGATTTTGCTGAAACCGGAACGGTTATATGTGTTGATGCCCCGGGATTGGAGGAATATTTAAACAGCGAATATCAGGGCAGAAAAAACCTATTGATCTTAGTGATTGACAGTTCCCGGCTTATGGCAAGGCCTAAAAGAGAAAAAGATAGCAGTCGTGTTACTGTGGAAGCCGGGATAAATCTTGATGCCATTCTTGATAAAATACGTATTGACTGCAATCCAGATGGCTTGTTCAGTGTAGAGGTGGATACTAAATAATATCTTAAAGTACTAAATTACAAGTATTTACGCGCCGTTAGATTTCGTAATCCCGGCGATAGACTTTTTGAGAATTTCAATATTTGTCGGCTTTATCAGGTAATCGTCATATCCTGTTTTTTTTGCCCGGTTTCGAATGGCTGCATCTGAATTGCTGGTGATGTAGATAACAAGACAGTCGAGCTTTTCTTTTACGGTCTCTACAACGGATATCCCATCAATTTCGTCACGAAGAATAATGTCCATAAGCAGGAGGTCGGGTTTTTCCCTGAGGATTTGCCGAATAGCAACAGAACCTTCACCGGCATTTCCAACCACCTCAAAACCCAGCCGCTCAACCATACGATTAAGCATTAGCAGGAGGATTTCATCATCTTCGACGATAAATACTCTCATAAAGTATACTTACTAAGTTTCTTTTGTAATGTAGATAAAAAGCTGAGAATCTAAAATAAAACAAAACAGATGTGCTTTGGTCTTAAAAAAGGGATATAGATAAGTGGCAGCTTGATCTAAAGACGTACTTTCAACAACAGATCATAGGAATCATTCATTCCGAGGTGAGGTGCCAATAAAAAATGCAGATGTGCTCATGTGGGGTTGATAAAGCAGATTTGTCGTATAATTTATATTATGTAAAGTTGTATTCGGGCAATGCTGCACATCTTTTTAGATTCATCATTTTTTTACTCATCCCTACCCCTTTGAAAGCGTGCTAACAATTGCATTAAAGTCTGGCAGATTGCCGGCGTCTTCAAGAACTTCGGCGTATTCAACAAATAAATCTTGATTCACCACAAATGCTGCTCTCTTTGATACTCCCTTCAATCCAAAAAAGTCTTCGTAAAGTACACCAAATTGTTCCGATACCACCCTGTTGAAATCACTGAGCAGTGTAAAATTCAGGTTGTTGGCTTTTTTGAATTCTTTGAGCGTAAAAAAGCTATCAACACTGATACCCGCTATTGATGCATTTAAAGAATTGTACATTTTCATGTTATCACGGGTGGTGCACATCTCTTCGGTACAGGTGCTTGTAAAAGCCAGCGGAAAAAAAAGGATAAGCGCTTTCTTATTGTTAACCAGATCGGATAATGAGATTTCTTTTCCATCGCTGTTTTGAAGAGTAAAATCCTGAACGCGATCTCCGGTATTAATAGCCATTACTTTTCTGTGTTTTATGGTTGGTTGTCTAATAATAGATAAGCTAATGTGTAAGCAGAAGAAATCATTCCTACCACAATTAACGGTTGCCACATCCACTTACTAATTTCAATATTACCGGGCAGGAACCAGAAAATTGAAAAAGCTGCCAAAAAAGTAAATATGGATAATAAAGCTATCCATTTTCGCTTGAATGATGAATAATGGCCTATATACAGAGTCCCCAAAACAAACAGACTTCCTCCCTGTATAATGGTTAAAATGATGTTTATCAGAACTTCTGTCCCCTCTATAAACGGATAACTCAGCAGGATTATCAGCGGTATGTAAACGAATGGATATGGATAACGTGAAAATTCAGGCCTTAGCCAGTGAATCACATCCAGAAGCACGATCAGGATAAATACATGAATGCCCATAACAAGGTAGCCGCTGATCGTTATATAAAATTCTTCGTTTAGCAGCGGCAACAGCTCATTCGAAAACAATAAAAATAGAGTGATCAGCCCATTCACTTTTACATCGTAATGAGCATTTTCAATTCGAGTAAACAGAAAATAGATTGCGACGGGAATAGTAAGCAGCAGTAATATCTGGCTCCACACAAACAATACGTTTAGGTTTGTTTTCTTTGTTTGGCCCTTGCGGTAATCTCTCTTGTACTAAGCTTTTCGTTTTGATAAATAAGAACAAGATCTGCAATATCTTTTAGTACTTTTCTCTCCGCTTTTACCATTTGATCTACAAATTGATACATCGAGATGGATTGGCCATCTGTATCCTTAAGCTCTCTCTCCCAGTCGATTAATGGCATCTTTCTAAGAAAAGTTAAAATGCCTGCTCTGTGTTTAATGATATTTTTTAAGAGTTTATCGACATTCAAATCTTTCTTTTCATGACCATCAGAGCTGATTTCGAAAGTGGCATCGAAATGCTCTACACCGGATAGTTTGATGAGACGGTTTTCTGAAAATATTTTTTCAAACAGAGGCCTGTAGTAATCTATTTGTGCGTGATCAATGAGGCTTAACATTGAATAGATTGACTTCCCTTCCGGAGGCTCGTCACCATAAGGAACCTGTTCAATAACGTACCGCAGAGCCTCTGCCTCTGACTGCAGATAGGCAGCATCATCAAGCAAATTGTCTACTTGTTGCTGGGAAACTTTGCGCTTCCTCATCATATCGTGGTTGTTAGACAGACCAGTTAGAAGACGCCTTAGAGGCATCATTGCGTTTTTGCTGCTCGAGCATGTCTACGAGAGACAGGCCCGTGTTCCAATCTGTGTCACGATCACGAACAGAATGGATATTGTTCTCCTGCTTGAAGTCCCAAAACTGTCCGAACTGATTATTTTTGTATTCTTTCAGAAAATCGAGACGTTCTTTAAGGTCTTCTTTAGGAACAAGCAGACGCTCTTTATCATAAATTGCATCTTCCCTCGATTCGAATACAATGTCGTAATCTTTACTCATTACGATTGCTTCTTCCGGACAAACTTCTTCACAGTATCCACAATAAATACATCGAAGCATATTTATCTCGAAGAAATCGGGGTATCTCTCCTTTGGATCATCAGAATCCTCATTCGCCTGCATGCTGATTGCCAGCGGTGGACAAGCACGCGCACACAAGCCACACGCAACGCATCTTTCGCGGCCTTCATCTTCCACCAATACAGGTCTGCCTCTGAAAATGGATGGCGGATCCCACTTCTCTTCCGGGTAATTCATTGTGAATCTCGGGGCAAACATTTGCTTTAATGTGTACCAAAGGCCCTTAAAAATTTCAGGCAGATAGAGTCTTTCGAGAAAAGAAAGCTTTCTCTCACGCTGAAAATTTTCACTTAGGGGATTTGCTGCCGGGGTGTCAAGATTTTTCTGCATACTGATGATACAGTCAGTTTTAAATTCGCATGGTCGAAATAGGCTCCAAAAATAACCCTTTGTTACGTTGGGTTCAAAAGATATTGGATATTTATTGCTTTATTTCTGTCGAAATACCATAGTAATGGGAACGCCAATAAATCCAAAACTGTCTCTTAGCCTGTTNTCAATGAAACGTCTGTAGTTAGGCGGCAGTTCCTGGGGATTGTTCATAAAAAATTTAAACACGGGAGGATTACTTTTCACCTGAACGGTATACTGAATTTTCAGCTGTTTGCCCCTTTTAACGGGAAGCGGCCTCTCCTTCAGGGTGGCTTCAATAAAGTTATTTAATTCAGGTGTAGATATTTTTTTCTTCCGCTCTTCCAGCACTTGTTTTGAAAGGTCCAAAACACGCTCAATTCTCTGTCCTGTTAAGGCAGATATTGAAATGATGGGTATGTACTTAAGAGTTGAAACTTTTTCGTAGATATACTCCTGAAATTCCTTGAATACATTTGTGTCTTTATCGGGCACGAGGTCCCACTTATTGAGTGCGATAACAATTCCCTTGTTAAATCTCTCCGCCTCTCGGAGTATCCGTTTGTCCTGTTCATCAAAACCCTGCATGGAATCGAGAAGCAGCACTACAACATCTGCCTCACGAATCGATTTATCGGTGCGTACAGTACTATAGAACTCTATGTTTTCTTTTACTTTGGCTTTTTTACGTAAACCTGCAGTATCAACAAGAATAAAATACTCTCCTTTATAGTCTAACCTGCTGTTGATGGCGTCTCTGGTTGTACCGGGAATATCGGTTACAATGCATCGATCACTTTTCAGCAGAGCATTCATTAGGCTGCTTTTACCAACATTTGGCCTCCCGACAAAGGCAATTTTGGGCAGCTTTTCACCGTCTTCCTCAGGCTTCTCTTCCGGTAATAATTCTACCACCTTGTCTAAAAGATCGCCTGTGCCACTACCGCTAATTGCCGATACAGGGTAAATCTCATCAAAGCCAAGCTCGTAGAATTCATACGCCTGGAGCGTCTTTTCTTCATTATCAGCTTTGTTAACCACACATATCACCGGCTTTTCCTGCCTGCGCAATATATCGGCTACCGATTTGTCGATTGAGTTTACACCGCTTTCGGTATCCACAACAAATAAGATCACGTCCGACTCTTCTATAGCAATATGCACCTGTTCCCTGATACCGGCGGTGATCACATCTGCATCATCTGGCAGATATCCACCCGTATCTATCACGGTAAAGTTTCTGCCATTCCAGAAACTCTCCCCGTAATGCCTGTCGCGAGTTACTCCATATTCGTCGTGTACGATAGCTTTTCGTGCCCCGATCAGCCGATTAAATAACGTAGATTTTCCAACGTTAGGCCTTCCAACAATGGATATTGTGGGTGTCATAGGTTCATTTACTTTAATGCACAGCTGTAATCTGTTGGTCGTTAAGCAGATTAGATTGCAGCGTTAGGAAGATTTTTTAAACTGAGAATCACACTTCTCTGAACTGTCTCGTTTTTTCTGATTACCTTTCAGCCAGAGTGTAAAACTTGTTCACTTTTGCAAGGTACGGATTTTTAAACTAAGCACATGCTCGAAAGCCTCTATAATTATTTTGGTTTTGCAGGTTCACTGATTGTGGCCTTCATTTCATTTCTCTTCTTTATTTTCTGGTTAGCGGGTGTTGCCGGAATCTGTTCTAAAAAACGCCCCCCGGTAAGGCAAGCCATTTTCATCTCTCTTGCAGTATTTGTTCCCCCTTATCCCGTACTTTGGCTTATTGCAGACATGATCAAGCAAAAACGCGAGCTCAGCAGGCTCTAATCGACCACTAAAGCAATTTACGGTTCTATCTGTTTCGGCTCGTCTTCTTCAATTAATAGCCACGGTTCGAGAAGGTTTTGCTCTATTTCTTCCAGGAAACGGGATGGATTAGAAAAGTAGTCTCCATATCTGCTCTGAAACAAGGCGGGATATGTTATGAAAAGCTGTTCCGCCGCACGGGTAACGGCAACATACAGCAGACGCACCTCCTCGTCGAGCTGATCCGGATCGTCAACTGCATAACCTGACGGGATAATACCGTCGAGGCACTGGATCAAAAACACCGTTCGCCATTCCAGCCCCTTGGCCGAATGTATGGTGCTCAGCACAAGCGGGGATTCATCCTTGGTTCCCGAGTCGGTTTCTATTGCAGTTGCTTCGATAGGATCAAGAGCCAGCTCTTCAATCATCTGGCTCAGGCTTCTGTAAGTTCCTGAAATGTCAACAAATGTCTCGAGATCTTTCATTCTTTTTGGATGATCATCAAACCGTTTTCGGCAGAACAACGCATAGTAGTCAACTACTTGCTGCAGTTGTTCGGTTACTGATCCCTCAAGTTGCTTCAGTTTTGCAAAAAGGTCGCTTAGAGCTTTCAGCTGTGCCATGTACTTATCACTGACGTTGGGTGCCTTGTCCGGTTTAAAAGGATTTCCACCGGAATGTGCCCAGGAAAAAAGATCCTCGGCAGTTTTGGGGCCGATACCGTCAATCAGCATCAGTACTCGATTCCAGGATATGAGGTCTTTGGGATTCAGCAAAATTCTGAGATGAGCCAGCACATCTTTCACATGAGCCGCTTCGGTAAACTTCTGGCCGCCGTATTTGATGTACGGAATGTTCTTTTTATTGAGCATTACCTCAAGATCGAATGAATCACGCCCATTCCGGAATAAAACTGCAATATCGTTCAGTTCATATCCCTGTTCCCTCAGGTTCAGAATCATCTGTGTTACAAAACGACTTTGATCATTCATGTTGGCGGCCTTTACAAGGCCCGGCAGATCACCTTCCTCATTTTTTGTGTAAAGTTCTTTTTCAAACTTCTCACCGGCCTGCTTCAGCACGCGATTGGCTACATCCAGAATTCGCTGTGTTGACCTGTAGTTCTCTTCAAGCTTGATAATTTTTGTTCCTTCAAACAGTTCGGGAAACCTGAGCATATTGCGGTGATCGGCCCCTCTGAATGAGTAAATACTCTGCGCATCATCTCCTACCGCCATCACATTGCCATGCACCGAGCTGAACAGGGCCGTAAGCTCGGCCTGCAGTGCATTGGTATCCTGGTATTCATCCACAAGAACATGCCTGTTTTTTCCGGCCACCTCCCTCCTTACGTTCTCATTGTCGCGCAGCAGGTTTCTGGCCTTAACAAGCAAGTCATCAAAATCCATGACAAAGTTTATCTCTTTGTAACTCTGATAGTTATCACAGATTGTTTCAATTAGTTCAAGGTGTTTTACAAACTGGGGATATTCCTCTTCCACAATATCACGCACCGGCTTTTGTTTGTTGACCGATGCGCTGAAGATGGAGTAAAGTGTCGACTTCTTCGGAAACCGGGATACCTGTTTTGGAATATCGGTCCTGCCCCTGATAAGGCTGATGGTATCCATGGCATCCGATGCATCAATGATGGTGAAATTTTCCGGATAACCGATTTCAGAGGCGTAGCGGTGAAGCAGCTTGCTGCAATAGTGGTGAAATGTGCCACCCTCCACCCTTCGGCAGCGTTCGTCAAGAATGCCGCTTGCGCGACGAATCATTTCACCTGCCGCCCTTCGAGTAAACGTGAGCAGCAGTATTTCGGAGGGATCCACTCCACTTTCTACCAGCCGCGCAACACGGTAAATAAGCGTCCTCGTTTTGCCGGTACCCGCACCGGCTACAAGAAGAGCCGGTCCTTTTTGGTGCATCACAGCCTCGAGCTGGGCTTCGTTAAGCAGATCGGCGTATTCTATGGTATAGTTAGCTTCCGGCTGGTCGTCGCGGGAAAGGACGAATTTTTTCATATCCGAAATCTATCAAAATTCATTGTATGTAAAAAGTATGTTTACCGTTTTCTTACATGGCTTTAAATAAATAAAAAATAAGTACTGATTTTTTGATTCTCTTTTGCTATTATCCTACTAATATAATGGTACTAAATGGCAAGAAGCCATCAAAAAGTTTTATCTCGACTCAAGAAATATAGCAGTTCCATGTACAGAACCTTATTGCTGGTAATTTTTCTCTTTTGTTATGATGTACTGAATCTAAAAGCTCAGGACCATCAGCCATCTGTTGAATTCGTTCAGTTTTTTAACGCCCTTCAAAGTGAATTGCCAAGAGAGCGTATTTTCCTTCACACCGATCGGCAGTGGTATGTGTTCGGCGATCGAATCTGGTTTTCAGCCTATGTAACCGGCGGCAGCCGTCTCCTTCCATCAGGCATCAGCTCTGTGCTATATGTAGAGTTGATAGAACCGGATGGCACCCTTGCAGAGAGAAATACCGTTGAGGTTAAAGGCGGCCGATCGAAAGGAAGCCTCACCTTCAACAATGCCCGTTTGCAGGAAGGAACATTCAGAGTTCGTGCCTATACGGCATGGTCGCTAAACTTTGGTGATTCGTATATTTTCAATAAGGATATAGATGTGATTACAGGTGAAGCAGCCACTTCAGAACCCGTTGCATCGTCTGCTTCCGATATACAGTTTCTGCCTGAGGGCGGCCACATGGTGCACGGCCTTACCACACGACTTGCCTTTAAAGCATTGAACAGTCAAGGGCTGGGCAAAAACATTTCAGGCACAATTTATGATGAGAATAGTGATTACAGCATCGATTTCAGCTCAGATCATCTCGGGATGGGGGTGATTGATGATTTCACGCCTGATATTAATGCCTCCTACGCAGCAGTTGTTGACGGAATCAAGTATGAGCTTCCAAAGATTCATCCTTCGGGCATGGTGATGAATCTCAACGATAACGGCGACCAATATATAGTGAATATTAGCTCTAAAGATATCGATACCGGAGACGCACTCTTGCTGTTTGCCCACGTTCGCGGTGAAGTGTTTTACGCTTCTTTGGTTCTTATGGAAGAGAACAACGGGGTTACCGTGCTTTCTAAAGATAAATTCCCAACCGGGATTGTTCATTTCACACTACTAGGACGCGATGGAAATCCTGCTGCCGAAAGGCTTGCTTTTAATATCAATCCATTGGCCGAGATTGTAACTGAGATCCGTGTAAATAATGATTCATTTGGCCTTAGAGAAGAGGCAGTGTTACACCTGAAAGTAACTGATGCAGAAGGTGATGCTCTTCCGGCAAGTGCCAGTATATCTATTTTTGATAATGAAATTGCCGAATTCAATTCAGATTACACCAATGCCGTCACGGGGTTGTTGCTTGAGAGTGAAATCAACGGACATATTGAGAATCCGCTGGTTTATTTCAACGGAACGGATGAGGCTGCGCGAGCGGCTGATCTTCTGATGCTTACCCAGGGTTGGCGGGCCTACGATATGCAGCAAATAGCCGATATGGATGAGATATCTCTTTTTTCGATGCCGGAACAGGGCTTTAATATATCCGGTTCAGTTCTGAGCGGTTTCAGGGGCAACCCTCTTGAAGAAGCAACAGTAGTTTTGTCTCTGGGCAGCGACCATGAAGATCTTGAGCTTTCCACTACCGATGAAGAAGGGCGTTTTTTGGTTTCTGATCTGCAAATACAAGGTTCCCAGCTCATAACCCTCAGGGCTAATGATTCGAGGGGGCGCGACAGACTCAGAATTGAACTTGATCAGCAATTCTCTAATTTGCCGGCTTTTGACGATGATATAGTTCAAAACAATTTCAGCATCAGCCAACCGGAAACGGCAGAACTTGCTTCACTCGATGAACGAGCTATACAGGTGCAGATCGATACCGAGCGATTTGTAGATGCACAGTTGTTCGGTGAACTTGATGAAATTGAGGTAGTAGCCGAGCGTGAACCGGAAGCTGACCGCTTTGAACGCAACCTGCGAGAAGGTGAACGTGCCAGCCAGAGGCTGGATTTTGATGAAAGGCCACACATGGCAGATATTCCATTTCTCCAGGCACTGAACCAGCTTGGCGGTGTTAGTGTAATTGGAAACTCTATTACTATAAATACCGGCTTTACAAATATCGGAGGTGCCTCTCTTCCACCACCGCTTATACTGATTGATGACATCGAATCAGACTTTGATGATTTACGAATATTGTCATCTTTGGATGTTCAAACAGTGAATGTATTTCGAAGATCATCGGAGCTCGGTTTTTTTGGAGCGAGCGGTGCCGGCGGAGTACTAAGCATCAGAACGCGACGTGGCGACGGTGGTTCGCAGGAAAACATTCGCGGATTGATTACAGCCAATGTGCAGGGGTTTGCCCCTCCTTCCCAATTTTACATGCCCCGGTATGGTATCACGGTGCCGAGAGATATCGAACAGCCTGATACCCGGATAACGCTTTTCTGGGATCCGGAACTTGACATTTCAGAGAATGGAGCTTCTGTAAGATTCTGGACCAACGACATGCCATCCACCTACAGAATTGTAGTTCAGGGCATTACAGAGAATGGCATACCTTTTTTCGAGACGTCGGTCTTCCGGGTTGAACCATGATACGTTGCATCATCGAATCATCGCACAGACATGCGATTTGATTTATGAAATTGTACCTTGATATTCCCATGAATCGGCGAAAGTCAATCTATGGCAATGCATTGCCGGAATCAGAATCGGGAACAATAACTATTCATGCGGATCTGCCGGATATCAAAAAGTTTCATCGCACTTCTTTTCGTTGCAGCAACTGCATCTTTTAACTTCGTACCTGAACTCTTTGCACAGGAAAGTGCCGTTCTCAGACTGGTGATTGTTTCTGATCTGGATGGCAATCCTGTATACGGGGCAAATGCCATTCTGTTTGATGAAGAAACAGAGGAAGAGATGCTTGCGACTGGAGTTTCGGACCTGGATGGGTTCATTGAACTCCGCAACCTCGACAGAACAGGATACCTTTTGAGAGTGAGTTACGTTGGGCATGACCCCTATCTGCGCAAAATTATGATAGAACCCGGAGAGCGAAAAATTCTCAGTATCACACTCTCTTCCGGCGTGGAAAGTTTTGATGAAATTGTGATAGAAGGCCGCAGGTTTCGCTCAGGGGATGCAGGGCACCGCAGAATTGAGGCGAATGAGTTTGCAAGGGTACCCACCCCCGGACCCGGGAGCGACCTTGCCGGTTACATTCAATCGCTGCCTGGCGTGGTAACTGCCGGCGATCGTGGCGGTGAGCTTTTCATCAGGGGTGGCACTCCGGACCAAAACTACATCCAGGTCGATAATCTGCCCGTTATAAAGCCCTTTCATATTTCGAACCGGTATTCCGCATTTCCGGCTGAAATGGTTCAGAACGTCGATTTTTATGCCGGCGGTTTCAGTTCACGGTACACAGGGTCCACATCTGCCGTGATGGATGTTCGGCTACGGCCGGGAAACAGAAGAAATCTGAGGGTTTCGGCATCAACAAGCCCGTATCTGTCGGCATTTCACGCAGAGGGACCAATACAAAGAGACACCGATTCGTACATAGTTATGGGCCGCTTCTCCACAATCGACCGTTTTGCGCCCCACATTACCGGGAGTGAAGCACCTTACCGGTTTTATGATATTTCAGGCCGTTATTCATACCAGGGTGAAAATCTTACCTGCAATATCACGGGGCTGGTAACGGGTGATGAGGGTGAAATCAATCCGGCCAGGGCCGCTACACTCTCATGGAATAATTTTGTAATGGGCGGCCGATGTCTTGGATTTTATGACCGTTTCAACCATCCTATCGAACTTACCGCCGGTTACACATCCTACAACAATTCGGAGTCATCCGGCGGAGTGCAGGAGCGTTTTTCCGGGATCAGGCAGATGTACCTGAGGCTTGACCTGAAGGAAGAGATATTCAATTTGCCGGTCGACTACGGCCTCAGTGTCAGTTTCAGAAGCTACGATACAGAGCTGATTGGCAGATTCACTTCCGTTCAATCTTTTCAGCGCAACATTCCCATTGTTCATGTGTATGGATCCACGGAATGGTCTCCGTTTAACAGGCTTACCCTTGAACCGGGATTAAGCTCGCAGTTCACCCTTGATACGGATATTACACTGGAACCCAGGCTTCGGTTATTGTTTCGGCCCGATGGCACGGATATGCACGAAATTAGCGCAGCAGCCGGAAAATACACGCAGGTTTTATCGGCCATTACCGATGAGAGAGACGCAGGAACCATCTTCTCTGTTCTGAATCCTACCAGCGACCGCGACCCGCTGCCTTCAGCCATTCATGCAATTCTTGGGTATTCGTATCGTCCGGGTGCCGGGCTGCTGTTCAGTATCGAAGGGTATCTGATGCAGAGAAAGCACATTCCCGTTTCCAGGTGGACACCCCGCGCCCAGGTAAATGTTGAAACCTCACTCGCAGAAGGCCTTGCGAGAGGTGTTGACCTGCAGGCTGAGTACTCGGGCTCCTCCTTTTACTTCAGGGCCGGATACGGATGGTCGATTGTTGAGTACAGTGCGGAAACGGATGATCTCGGAGCTTGGATTGAAGAACCGATATTCAGGTATAATCCTCCACATGATCAGCGACATAGTATCAATACCCTGCTGAGATTTTCAAGCGGAAACTTTTCAACCGGTATCCGATGGGAGCTTGCCAGCGGGCGCCCATACACACAGGTAAGAGCCTTTGATCTTTTTCTGAACCTGCCGCGCCAAAACCCGGTTCAGGAGCCGGGTACACAATATACCCTCTTCAGCAGGCCATACGGCGAGCGGCTTCCGTTCTATCACAGGCTCGATTTAATCGCAGAACAGCAGTTTACATTAACGCGATCGGCACAGCTGAATTTAGAAGCAGGTATTATCAATCTGTATGGAAGGGAAAACATCTTTTATTTCGATTTAAACACACTTGAAAGGGTAAATCAAATCTCTTTACTCCCATTTGTGGCAATAACGGCAACGCTTAATTGATGATGCAAAGGAAATCAAATACCGGTAAGGCAATTAATGCACTTTGGTTTGCCACGACTGCGGTAATTGCAATCTTTATCGTGAATGCCTGCGACAACAGCATTGATCCCTTCAACCCTCCGGAACAAATTTACTCGGTATATGCGGCATTTGACCTGAATTCCGGAAGTCAATTTGTGAGGGTTGGTGATATGACACAACCCGTAACTGAAGATGCAACGCTTGAACTGAACGCAGAGGTTGAGCTCGAACACATTGAGTCAGGCCAGGTATTTACACTAAGTGATTCCGTTGTCCGGTTTAACGGGGTGTATACTCATAACTTCTATACTGATGCAGAGATCATTGAAGAAAACAACTACCTGATCCGGGTAACAGACTCGGGTGGTAATGTTGAAGAAGCAGCCGCGCAAATGCCAACCCGGGCCGGAATTCATTTTGACCCGATTGGACAGGTTTGCAGCATCCCGGTTACCGTCGAAATCGGGCCTTTGAATGGCGGGCGCATTACCCCGCTGTTCGCGGTTGAATACGACGGTGAAATCTATCAAACCCAGGTCACTACCCT
>SL_3KL_010_SEDDRAFT_10000830_pt1 | contig 27027 bp, 18 predicted proteins | sample SodLakKL_010_SED_2_FD_10381 | JGI IMG/M metagenome (IMG submission 10381) | reverse complement strand
CAGTATACAAATTGTAAACCCCTTTTGAAAGCGCCCCGGCATCTCCACCTCCAGTCCATACCTGCTGTCCCTTTTTTCCGATAATGGTTGCCGTACCGGTATCCTGACAAAACGGAAGCACCCCTTTTGCAGATATTTCAGCATTACGCAACATCGTTAATGCCACATACTTGTCATTTTCGCTGGCTTTGGGATCATCCAGAATTGCAGCAACCTGCTTGATATGCTCCGTGCGCAACATAAAAGAGGCATCACGCAATGCAACCTGGGCAAGTTTCTCAAGGCCTTCCTTGTCAACTTTGAGCATTTCAATGCCATTTAATTTCTCAAAAGAAACAAAGTCCTTTGTCAACAGATAATAGTTCGTTCTATCAGCGGCTGTTGGAAAGGGATCCTGGTAAAAAAATTCGGGAGTTTTCATTGATGAATGGGTTTTGGTTGAGTGATTAAGGTTATTAAGATGCTATAAATATAACATAATCCCATAAAAAACACAAATATTCTGTAAGGAATCCGGTTCAGCAGAAAATAATCCGGACATTAAAAATTGTATCTTTGCCACTATGGAAACGAACAGACAATTGCGAATTTCACGCCTGATACAGAAAGACCTGGGCGAAATATTACAGGTCTCAGGAAGAGACTGGCTCCCCGGGGCGATGGTAACCGTTACCAAAGTTTATGTAACAGCTGACTTATCGATCGCACGGGTATACCTGAGCATTTTTGGNAAAGATGCAGCGGAAGTGATCAGTTTGATCGACATGAAGCGAAATGAGATCCGGCGACAGCTCGGAATGCGTGTAAAAAACCAGTTGCGACATGTACCAGAACTCCGCTTTTTTGTTGATGACAGCCTGGATTATATCGAAAACCTGGAGAATTTACTTAAAAAGTAACCTCAAAGCATGCACTACGACCCGATAAAACAGTTTTTGAGCAAGCTGTTCAATCGCTACGCGATTACAAGAAAGTTGTTTTATTTTCTTTTGGATGTGTTGCTCCTGAGAAGCTGGCACATCAGAAAAGCATTAAGAAGTTACCGACGGTCAACAGGAAAGGGCGCTTCACTGTATGTGCTCGATGCAGGCAGCGGACTTGGACAGTATTCCTGGAGAATGGCCAGGAGGAATCCTTCCTGGAATATTACAGCTGTTGACATCAAAGAAGAAGAGGTTGCATCTTGTAAAGCGTTCTTTGAAAAGCAAAAAGTTCACAATGTGGATTTCAGAGCTGAAAACCTCGTAGAATATGTACAGCCCGACACATATGACCTGATTCTCTCTGTAGATGTGATGGAGCATATTGAAGAAGACCAGCTGGTTTTTAATAATTTTTTCAAGTCGCTGAATGACGGGGGTGTTTTGTTAATCAGCACCCCGTCAAACCTTGGTGGCAGCGACGTACGAGAGGAGGGAGATCAGTCTTTTATTGAAGAACACGTGCGCGATGGCTATGCTTCAGAGGAGATCAGGACAAAGCTTGAAAAGGCAGGATTTCAGGAGGTGGAAACAAAATATACGTACGGCAAACCAGGCAGTCTGGCCTGGCGCTTCTCCATGAAATACCCTGTTCTGATGCTTGGAAGATCCAGGGCCTTTTTATTTTTATTGCCTTTTTATTATCTCATTTTGATGCCTTTTGTGCTTTTTTTAAATTACCGGGACATCAACAAAACCCACCAAAAGGGAACAGGGCTTTTGGTAAAAGCCCGGAAGAAACGAAAAGTTTGATATTTTGCGATTTCCTTTATACATAGCGTGGAGGTATCTGCTCGCCAAAAAGACGCACAACGCGATTAACATCATCACCCTGGTGTCAATGATTGGTGTTGGCGTGGGTGCTATGGCGCTTGTGGTGATTTTATCGGTAACAAATGGTCTGGAAAAGCTTATTATATCACAGTTTAACGCCTTTCACGCAGATATTGAGATCACCCCTTCAACAGGAAAAACCTTTCAGCTGTCAAACTTTCCGCTCGAGGAGCTCCATACCGTTCCGGGTGTCTTACACACCAGTAGCGTCCTCGAAGAGTCGGGCATGATCAGGTACCGTGAACGGCAACACCTTGTAAAACTCAGGGGCGTTGACTCTATTTATCACAAAGTTACAGGTATTGATACGCTGATCGTTGAAGGGATATATGAGCTAAAAAAAAATGACCGCAACTTTATCCTGCCTGGCAATGGCGTTGCCTCGATCATCAATGCCAGCATCCACGACCTGCTCCATCCCATCGAAATCTTCATACCGACACGGGGACGAACAGCCGGTTTAACAGCCGCTCAGGCGTTTCGTTCCTCCTCCAACCATGCCAGCGGCATCTGGGCGGTCCAGGCTGAGATGGATTCCGAATACGTTCTGCTTCCCCTTCGTTTGATGCGCCGCCTTCTTGAATATGATGATGAGGTATCTTCAATCGTGATTGCTGTCGAAGACGGCAAACGCATATCAACGATCCAGCGTCGCATTCAGGAAGTAACAGGCCCCGGTTACATCATCAGAAACCGAATGCAGCAGCAGGATTTTCTTTACAAAGTAATGCGTTCGGAAAAATGGGCCATCTTTTTTATTCTTTCTTTTATTTTGATGATCGCGGCATTTAACATTGTTGGGTCACTCACCATGCTGGTACTGGAAAAACGGAAAGATATCGCGGTACTCAGAAGCATGGGGGCGTCCCGAAAACTGATCGAGCGGATATTTTTGCTGGAAGGGATCCTGATTAGCATGGGTGGCGCACTTGGAGGAATCCTTCTTGGCGGACTGGTCTCCTGGTTGCAAATGAAATATGGGATCATAGTCATTCAGGCAGAAGGATCTTTTATCATTGATGCATATCCGGTTGTCGTTAAAGCCTTCGATCTTATACTGGTTGCCTTTACCGTTTTTTGTATCGGTTTGCTTGCATCGTTGCTGCCTTTGAAAAACATGTGGAAAGGCATGGACAAGGCACCGGTCTAAACAAGTTGCCCGGAATATGGCTTCAGAAATTACTCACCGAATGCTTGCGGAAAGATTCTCTTCAAATGCCTTGGTCAGTTTGCGCATTACCTTATCAATTTCTTTGTCGGTCAGGGTTTTTTCAGCCTGAAACATAAAGCTTACAGCATAAGACTTTTTGTTTTTTCCCAGTTTGTCATCCTGATATACATCAAAAAGGTTTATTTCCTGAAGAATATTTCTTTCAGTCCGGGCAGCAATCTTCTCTATATCAGCAAAGCTGGTTTCAGTGTTGAGCAACAGGGCAAGGTCTCTTCTAACCACCGGGAAACGCGGGACTTCCTGAAAGATAAGATTCCTTTGTGATCCAACATGCACGATACGCGCCCAGTCCAGTTCTCCATAGAAAACATCCTGCTTCACATCAAAGTCTTTCAAAATTTTGGGGTTGATTTTGCCGATCACACCAATTTGATAATCATCAACAAAAAGAGCAGAAGAAAAAGCATATGGAAAAGCTGAAGTATCTTGTTTCTGCTGCACCTGGTGAACAGAAATACCCATCTTCTGAAAAACGGCAAAAGCGATGTCTTTCAAATCAAAAAAAGTATGATCCCTGTCTTCCGTATACCAACTTTCGGCTTGTTGTCGTCCGGACATAAACAATGCCAAAACGGGCTGTTCGTGATATGGCGGCAGGGCCGCATCAGGCTGTCCGGCATCACGGAAATAAATACTTCCAAACTCATAAAGCTTCAAATCGTGCACTTTACGGTTCAGGTTGTATACGATGCTTTCCAGTCCGCCAAAGAGCAATGACTGCCGCATCACATTCAGATCCTGACTGAGCGGATTTAAAATATGCACCAGACGGTCAGGATCCAGGTCATATTTCCGATAGTACGCCTCTTTTGTCAATGAATTGTTCATAATCTCATTGAATCCTCTTGCCGACAGAAGGTCTGAAACCATATTCTGCAGCATCTCTTTATCCGGTTTTGGTGAGATAACTATGGAAGCATTCATTTTCCCGGGTATCTCCACATTGTTATACCCGTAAATGCGCAGGATCTCCTCCACAACATCGGCTGTTCTGGTTACATCAACCCGGTATGATGGAACAACCATACGGATGCTGTCGCCGCTATTGGCAACCATACTGAAATCCAGGTCTTCAAGAATATTTTGAATCTCTTTGGCAGGGATGTGTTTGCCAATAAGACGATAGACCTCTTCAAATTGCAATTCCAGTTCGAGGGGGTTTTTCTTCCCCGGATAGACGTCACTGATTTCTGAAGAAATTTCACCGCCGGCAAGTTCTTTAATCAGAAGAGCAGCTCTTTTCAGCGCGTAAATTGTTATTTCAGGATCGCTGCCGCGCTCAAAACGAAATGATGCTTCTGTTTTAATTCCGTGATGTTTCGCAGACTTTCTGATTGTCACCGGGTCAAAGCAAGCGCTTTCAAGAAAAACATCTTTTGTCTTTTCCGTCACACCTGACTGGATTCCTCCCAGGATGCCGGCCATACACATCGGTTCAGTTTCATTACAGATCATCAGGTCCTGGCCGGTAAGATCGCGTTTTTCTTCATCCAGTGTTTTGAATGCTGTATTTTTTGCCGGCTTCCGCACAACAACCTTATTGCCCTGAATCGCTGCAACATCAAATGCGTGCAAGGGTTGCCCCACTTCCTGAAGGACAAAATTGGTCACATCCACCACATTGTTAATGGGTTTTTGTCCTACGGCTATCAGCCTCTTTTTCAGCCACTCCGGCGACTCTTTTACTGTAACACCGCTGATTGTAAGGCTTGAGTATCTTGGACAAGCATCAGGGTCTTCAATAAAAACAGGAATAATCAGATTTTGATTCTCGATTCTAAAAGCATCAGTATCCGGCCATTGAATGGAGCTTTCTTTCTTTTTTTGCTGATGGTTGACCACGGCAACGATATCGCGGGCAACGCCTATATGGGAGGCAGCATCGATACGGTTTGGAGTGAGGCCGATTTCAAAGATCCAGTCCTCGTAGACATCAAAAAGTTCAGCAGCCGGAACACCTATCGGTGTATCATCCGGAAGCACCATAATCCCGTCATGGGAGTCACCCAGGCCGAGTTCATCTTCGGCACAGATCATCCCACGGGACTCTTCTCCCCGGATTTTCACCGCTTTGATGGTGAGCTCTTGTTTGTTAAAAAACAAGGTCGTTCCTTCCAGTGCCACCAGTACTTTTTGGTTAGCTTTTACATTGGGCGCTCCGCATACGATTGGCAGCAGATCACCTTTACCTGTATCAACATGTGTAAGAGATAGGCGGTCTGCTTTAGGGTGCGGCGAACAAGATATGACATGGCCGGTCACAACTCCTTTCAGTCCACCACGGACAGACTCATATTTTTCAAGGCTTTCAACTTCCAGGCCGCTGTCTGTAAGCAGAACAGACAGTGCATCAGGACTTAAATCAAAGTTCGCGTAGCTTTTCAGCCAATTATAGGAAATTAGCATTGATATGCAGTTTTTTAATTAGAAGATTAGCGCAGCTCGAAGGCTGATTCGCCCAAACGGTATTCGTCGGTGTACAGAGAAATATAATACACACCAGGTTCAAATTCCGAAATACGCTCCCAGGTAAGGCATTTGTTCATTTGCATGTTTTGGTAATTGATACTGCCTTTTGCGGAATATTGCAATGTGTCTCCCTGGTGTATAAAAGAATAGGCCAGGTCATCGCTCACCCTTAGAATTTGACCGTGTGGATCGGCAATACGCATATACACATTGTGTTCACCCGGGCGGGTTATTGGATTTTCTCCAATCAGGAAGCAAACGCGAACCTGTTCCACCCTTCCTGCCCTGTCTGTTTCATCTTCTCGTCCGCGGCCACGCAAACGGAAGGGGAAAGCATCAATCTGATACGCACGCAATGCAGAGGCAACCTCTACTTTGGTTTCCAGTTCAGCTTTGCCACGTGTCAACTCTGTGGTGCGACGCTGTACTTCCTGAATCTCCTCACGCATCTGTATGTTCTCCGCCTTCAGCACCATGTTTTCGGTATGCAAACTGTCAATTTCACGCACATAGTTCTGCGTGACCTCACGAAGCAGGTTGAGCTGACGTCGTATCCTGTGATAATCAGCCTGACGGGCGATCAAACCCTGGATCTCCCTGGCATTGGCCTGAATGACGCTGTCCTTGTCTACAAGAATGCTGTCGTATTCAAGCTTTACCATGTTGTATTCATCCAACACCGAGTCAAGTTCCAGTTGCAATTCTTCAGACAAAATCATTGCAACTTCACGTTCGTGACTAACCTCCTTTAATGTCTGACGGCCGGTATACCATAATATCGCCAACAATAAAACCAATATACCCAAAACCGCAATGGTTATGCGATATACATTTTCATTGCCTCTCTGTCTTTCAGGCATCTCTGTGCCCTGGTTTGTTTTTGTTTCCATTTTTCAATCGAATCTTTTTATCGTTTTTCTTTATTTATTCAAATCATAAAAGCCGCACAAGGACAACAAATAACCTTAACAGAATTAAATTGCTTTTTATGTTTGTTAATTGGTTTTTTGTTTTTATTTTCACAAAATTGCGTTTGTGTGTGAAACAAACATTCCGGACATCAGGACATATTGCTGACGGCTGAATGTTGCCAACTTGTAAAGCGCGACAAATTTACACATTTTATATGATTTTTAAGGGCCTTTCAGGTGCAGTAAAGCTGCATTTAAAAAACTTCATTTCTTTGGTTTATCCGGAGACTTGCTGTGCTTGCGGCAGCTGTCTAATCGACCAGGAAACACATTTGTGTCTTGTATGCAGAGCCATGCTCCCACAAACCCGTTTTCATAAACAAAAAGAAAACCAGCTGTCAAGAATCTTTTGGGGGCGACAGCCTGTTGAAACCGGAACAGCATTGTATTATTTTCATAAAAAAGGCAAGGTTCAGCGTGTGATCCATCAATTTAAATACAAAGGAAACATCAGGCTGGGTAACTATTTGGGGAAAATACTCGGACAAAACATGGCACAATCGGAACATTACAGTCCTGTTAATTGTGTAATTCCTGTTCCTTTGCATCCGGCCAAAGAGCGTAAAAGGGGATTTAACCAAAGCGCAGTGATTGCGGAGGGAATTGCATCCAGTATGAAGATTGAATGCCGGACAGATTTGCTAATAAGAAGCAAGCACACGGAAACACAAACAAAAAAAGACAGATTTCATCGCTGGAAGAATGTGTCTTCTGTTTTCGAGACACCCAACCCTGTTTTGCTGGAAAACAAATCCATACTCCTTGTGGATGATGTAATCACAACCGGTGCAACGCTGGAAGCTTGCGCGGAAAAACTCCTTGAGGTTAAGGGAGTACGTGTTTGGATCGCGACTCTTGCCCTTACCGACTAAATAATAGTTCAGGAGTTTTCAACATCTCGTTATTTAATTTTTTATGAAGGCATAGTCAAAAACTGCCGGCAAGAACTGCTGTCCGTTTAAAATGCCGCACCGAGCCTTCTATATTAAACAACTCCAGGTGTATGACATACATTCCGACAGCAGCCTTTTGTCCGGCATCGGTGGTGCCATCCCAGATGAAGGCACCTGAGGTTGCCATCAGCTCGCCCTGTGCAAGGCGGCGCACCGGCCTTCCGCGGCGGTCATAAATCCTGACATTGGCTACATAACCCGGCTGTTCCAACGAATAATGGATGTGTAAAAGGTCTTCTTTACCGCTCCCGTCGGGTGCAAAAACTTTCGGCATAACTTCGATTTCAATGCCTTCCGGTTCAGCGTGCATGGCGAATTGTGAGTTTTTATAAGCCGGTGTTCCAAATCCGAAAGAAGCGGCGGCAGATTGCCAGTTAAAGCTATCGACCGAAGGTCTGTCGGGATGCACCCGTTCCAATGCAACTCCTTTTACTGAAGTAAGCAAAGGCAAATGCATCTGTTCATCATATTGCATCCGATCAATGAACTGATGGCTCTTGTTTGCCAGTATAACAATCCCCTCCGCATTGGTCATCCGCGGCATGCCGTCGAGCTCCAGAAACGAATCCGGTGAAGGAGTTAAAAACGTACGTTTTACGGCCGATGTGTCGGCAGAAAGCACCAGGTAGTCTCCGGGGAAGAAAAGATAAGAGTCTTTGCTTATATGTTGAAGTGTAATCAAAATGTTGTCGAGGGTATCCTGCGATGCCAGTATATAGTCAGCCATATCAAAAACAAAACCTGAGCGGTTAAAAAGTTCTACATAGCGCGATCCAAAATAAGGCGGGTTAAACAGCACCTCATTGATCACGATATCATTTTCACTGGCTGCACGGGGAACTGCCAGGCGGCCGGTCCGTTCGTTGATTATGTTTCCCGCGCAATCAGTAAAAAGCTCACTTACTGACACTTTATACAAAACGTCATCTTGAAGCGGTTCTGCCAACTGAAGGTGTACACAGGAAAAATCGGGACTGACAGGATTTGCCGTTATTGGATTTCCTATATTATGATCTATCTCATAATAGCCAGGGATCCATAAATTGGCATCATCCATTGGCTCTGAGAACCACAGTATGACATTCAGGCTGTCGACAAATCCGGTCCTGAGAAGGCGGGGTGGTTGCGTATCAGGGTTATCAGCCCTTACCGAATTCGTAATCCCGGGGCTGCCACCTCTGGTGTCTTCTGATGCCTTCCAGTTTGCCGCACCCTGACAAAAATTATAAGGATCAATTTTCTCAAGCGACCAGCCTCCTGAAGCCTTGGCCGGATTCCGGTACCATTTATCCGTATATGACACAAAGGATACCAATTCCTGTCCAACGTCCCAAAGCACCAGTTGCGTACCCCCGATAGTAAGTGCATTCGCGGAAAGACCGGGAACAGCAACAACATTCCCATAATCCTTCATGTACGGATAAGCAGCTTCTGTTGTAAGGACAAGGTATCCCCGCGGAGGCACAAGTGCTTCAGGAAGAACACGCATTGTAGTACCATGCTGCAATGTCCACCCCTCAATATTTATTGGAAGCTCCGTGGTGTTATACAGTTCCAGCCAATCGAAAGGGGGAAGAGAAACTTCCGGTCTGCTGTTGGCCATCAGCTCATTAAAAATCAAATCAAATCGCTGTGACACATAATGCACAAACGAACCGGCATAGGGCTCCATCATTTGACCATCAGGACTTTCGACTCCGGATATATCAATCTTATAAAGATGATTTTCAAGAAAATTGCCGGCAAATAAAAGTCTTGCCATAAAAGGGTGCTGGTCGTCAACAGCAACGACTAAGGGGTGACCCGGACCATCATCAACAAAGTAATTTTGCGGATTGGTTGCTGAATTCGGTGTAATAATGCGGCTAAAAACAACATCCAGCGTGTTGGGTGAAACAACCTGTAACCTTCGCACATAAGGCGGATCTTCCGGGATGATATCCCCCACCCTGAAATCATCAAAATAAAACCGGTTGCTGTTGCTGCTCGTATAAGTACATCTAATACCAAACCACGCTGTTGTGGTATATGTATTGTCAGAAGCCCCACCTTGCGGAATAAACATATTCTGTCCGGATGGATCTGCAAAGAACTGCCAAAAACCGGAACCATCTCTTACTACTCGAACCCGCATCACATTATTTGTGCCATCAGCAATATTCATGCTTCCGGTCATTAACAGAGTCGATTCAGAGCCATCCTGACGATAAAAATAGAGCCTTTTGTTGTCACCTCCTGTTTTTCCGATTTGCAAAAAATAGCCGCTCAGAGCACCCGAAAGGTCACTGGTATTGCTTGCCAGGTATACACGCGGATGGTTATTGTCGGATGGTGTAAATGCAATTCGGATCCAGAAATCCCACTGTGTGTTACTAATTACAGAACTTTCTGTGGCCAGGTATGCCATCCCCGCCCCCGTGTCATTTAGCCGGAGTAAACCATTCTCAATAATGAATTTATCACAATCTCCAGCCCAGGTTGGGTTAGTGGTAAAATCCCCGTCGCTGAAATCATCGGTAAATTGACCAAAAAGCATCATTGGTGTACAAATCCAGAATAAAAGAATCAAATTTCTCATAACTTGCATTATTTTTGTATGATCAGGAATAAAAATGTGAATATAATGCTCCTGGTTGAATCATTTGTTTTTTTATCTATATTTATATGTTTTAGGTTTTAATTTTTAATTAAATGGTCTTAGCTTTAGCAGGCGCAACCGGTTTGGTAGGTCAGGTCATGATCAAAATATTGGAGGAGCGCGGACTTCCTGTAGATAAATTCATCCCTTGTGCTTCTTCGCGTTCCGTAGGGCGGGAGGTTATGTTTCGGGGCAGGGCACACAAGTTGGTTTCTGTTGATGACGCCATTGAGGCGGCTCCGGATATAGTCATTTTCTCTGCCGGTTCGGAAGCATCCCGGCAATATGCGCCATTATTTGTGGAAAAGGGCAGTTTTGTGATCGACAATTCATCCGCGTGGCGTGGAGATGCCAAAGTACCCCTTGTGATACCGGAAGTGAATGCACACACCATAAGCAAAGAAACGAAAATCATTGCCAACCCGAACTGCAGCACAATACAGATGGTTTTGGCTCTGGCGCCCATACACAGGGCTTATGGTATCCGGCGACTGGTGATTGCCACTTACCAGTCTGTTACGGGAACAGGCGTGAAAGCTGTTCAACAGCTAAACAATGAACGGTCGGGCATTCAGGGAGAGATGGCTTATCCGCACCCCATTGACCTGAATTGTTTCCCACACGGGGGTCATTTTCTTGAAAACGGATATTCTTCAGAGGAGATGAAACTGGTGGATGAAACCCGGAAGATCCTTGACAGTCCGGAGATAAGAATTACAGCAACTGTAGTTCGGATTCCAGTCATTGGCGGACATTCGGAGGCTGTCAATGTTGAGATGAACAGCGATTTCCACATTTCAGAAGTCCGCAGGATACTGGAAGAAACGGATGGGATTATTGTAGCAGACAATCTTGCAGAGAATATGTATCCGATGCCAAAGTTTGCTGAGGGACGGGATGAAGTATTCGTCGGGAGGCTTCGCAGGGACCACTCGGTACCCTATGGCCTGGATATGTGGATCGTTGCAGACAACCTGCGCAAAGGCGCCGCGACCAACGCCGTCCAGATTGCCCAATACCTGATAAAATATATTACATTCTGAGGTTGATCTATTTTTCGTATTTTTGCACCTTGCAAAAAATTAGCGCTGTTTGCTTTCATTGTTTTTTGTTTTATAATATTGACATTTATGAAAGAATGGTTGGCAGTAATCAACCCCAATGCAGGGATAGGCAAGGTCAGGAAAGACTGGGACCGTATTTCCGGACTTCTTGAAAAGCATGATATCAGCTTTCACCCGGTTTTCACCAAAGGCCCGCTCCATGCATTCGACATCGTTGAAGAATATGTTACACTGGGGTACCGGAAAATCATTGCAGTTGGCGGTGATGGCACGATGAACGAAGTTGTTAACGGGATATTCATACAGCAAACCGTTCCTACGACAAAAATAACGCTTGGAATGATCTCTGTTGGAACCGGAAATGATTGGGTGCGCACGTATAATATCCCGCTGGATTATGAAGAAGCCATTCATGTTTTGAAAAAAGAGAACACCCTTATTCAGGATACAGGAACGGTAAAATACTACAACAGCAATCGTGAGAAGATGCGCTATTTCATCAATATGGCCGGACTCGGTTTTGACGGACTGGTTGCCCAAAAAACGAATGCAGACAAGATCCGCGGGAAAGGCAACCCCTTATTGTATTTGAAAAACCTGATCAGCTCTTTGTTCTCTTATAAATCCTGCGGCACCAAAATCATTGTAGACGGGAAAGTGATCCGGGACAAAATTTTCAGTGTCGGGGTCGGAATCGGACAATACAACGGTGGCGGGATGCGTCAGGCGCCGGATGCCAAAACAGACGATGGTCTTTTTGATTTGACAGTGATCAAGGATTTAACCAAATGGTCTGTTGTAACTAATGTCAGAAGACTATATAACGGAACCATTAAAAAGCACAAACAGGTTGAAAGTTTCTTGGGCAAACACATTCTGATCGAATCCGACAATCCTGTTTTGCTGGAAGCAGATGGTGAATCGCTGGGGCATTCACCTTTTGAGTTTAATATCGTTCCTAAAAGCGTCAGGGTAGTCATCAACTAAACAATTAAACAACTAAACGTTACTTTAAATGGCTAATACAGAAGACCGTTTTAAGAAGATCATTGCCCATTGCAAGGAGTACGGATTTATTTTTCAATCAAGCGAGATCTATGACGGATTAAGTGCTGTTTATGACTATGGTCAGAATGGTGCAGAGTTAAAAAACAACATCAAGGATTACTGGTGGAAGTCGATGGTACAATATCACGAGAACATTGTTGGTATTGATGCGGCTATTTTTATGCACCCTGCTGTCTGGAAAGCTTCCGGACATGTTGACGCTTTCAACGACCCGTTGATCGACAACAAAGATTCCAAAAAGAGATATCGTGCGGATGTGCTCATAGAAGATTATATCGCGAAATTAGAAGACAAGATAACAAAAGAGGTTAAGAAAGCAGCGAAGCGTTTTGGAGAGTCATTCGATGAAGGGATGTTTCGCGAAACCAACCCACGTGTACAGTCCAATCTTAAAAAAATCACAGACATCAACAGGCGGTTTGTTCAGGCGCTCGAAGAAGACCGTCTGAGCGACATTAAGGCTTTGATCGAAGAGCTTGGCATTGTTTGTCCTGTTTCCGGATCCAAAAGCTGGACAGATGTACGACAGTTTAACCTGATGTTCAGCTCACAGATGGGTTCGCTGGGCGAAGGTGCCAGTCAGGTGTACTTGCGTCCTGAGACAGCCCAGGGTATTTTTGTCAACTACCTGAACGTTCAGAAAACCGGTCGCAAAAAGCTTCCTTTTGGAATTGCACAGATCGGGAAAGCATTTCGCAATGAAATCGTTGCCCGTCAGTTCATTTTCAGGATGCGTGAGTTTGAGCAGATGGAGATGCAGTTTTTTGTGCGTCCGGGTGAAGAAAAAGGGTGGTATGAATACTGGAAGGAGGAGCGGATGAAGTGGCATCTGTCGCTAGGCATTCCGGCTGATTCTTACAGGGTTCACGAGCATGAAAAGCTGGCCCATTATGCAAATGCCGCTGTCGACATTGAATTTGAATTTCCGTTTGGATTCAGGGAATTAGAGGGCGTTCATTCGCGTACGGATTTTGACCTGGGAGCACACCAGGAGCATTCCGGAAAGAAACTTCAGTATTTTGATCCTGAAACGAACGAAAGCTACGTGCCTTTTGTAGTAGAAACCTCCATTGGTCTTGACCGCATGTTTCTTGCGATTGTAAGTAACGCGTACAGGGAGGAAACCCTGGAGGACGGCAGTCAGCGCGTTGTGATGAACATACCGCCGGCACTGGCTCCGATAAAAGTTGCCGTTTTACCATTGATGAAAAAAGACGGCCTCCCTGAAAAGGGAAGGGAAATTTTTGATACACTTAAGTATGATTTTCTGTGTCAGTATGAAGATAAAGATGCAATTGGAAGGCGTTACCGCAGGCAGGATGCCATCGGCACACCTTACTGCATCACCATCGATCACCAGACACTTGAAGACAACACTGTAACAATCAGAGAAAGGGATTCCATGCAACAAGAACGCATCCCTGTTGAGAAAATCTCAAGCATTGTGGCAGACCGTATCAGACTTCGTCCATAAGAGAAGTTGCCTGGTTTTTAAAAATGCAACAAAAAGCAGGTTGATTTGTTGTACATTATAGAATAAACCGCAAATTTGGCGCAGAAAAAAATCGTGTATGACCACTCTGAAACAAATAAAGGAGCCGGTTGAAGAACATATCAAAATCTTTGAGGCGCGTTTTAAAGCTTCTCTGAAAAGCCAGGTAGGCCTCCTTGACAAGATCACCAGATACATTGTTAAGCGGAAGGGGAAACAGATCAGACCGCTTTATGTCTTTTTCTCTGCCGGCATATTCGGAGAGGTTTCTGAACGCACATATCGTGCAGCCACCCTTATTGAGCTGTTGCATACCGCAACACTGATTCATGATGATGTAGTTGATGACTCAAATGAGCGCAGGGGGTTCTTTTCACTAAATGCTTTATGGAAAAATAAAATCTCTGTACTTATAGGGGATTATTTGTTGTCGAGAGGGTTGTTGCTCAGTCTGGACAACAACGATTTTGACCTGCTTCAGATTGTAACAGAGTCTGTTCGTGAAATGAGCGAAGGGGAGCTGATGCAAATTGAGAAGGCGCGCAGTCTGGACATCAGTGAAGATGTTTATCTGGAAATCATCCGCAAGAAAACTGCATCGCTGATCTCTTCCTGTTTGTCGAGCGGAGCAGCGTCAGCGGGCGCATCTCCGGAAGATATCAAAAAGATGCATCACATAGGAGAACAAGCGGGAATTGCCTTCCAGATCAAAGATGACATCCTTGATTTCGACACCGGTTCCCGAAAAGGGAAACCAACAGGCTCCGACATTAAGGAGAGAAAAATGACCCTCCCGCTGATCTACCTGATCAACAACTCCTCTTATATAGAGCGGCGCAGAATCATCAACACTGTTAAAAGCCACAGCCAAGACGACAAGAAAGTAGCGGCGCTGATCGACATGATTTACACAAAAGGGGGGATCGAATACGCCACTCAGCGCATGAACGCGTTTAAAGCAGAAGCCCTACGCCTGCTTCATGATCTGCCGGAAAGCCCAAGTCGCAAATCGCTGGAAGACCTTATTGAATTTACCGTTAACCGGAACAGCTAAACACAACTGCTTTATTTCGTTTCTCCTGCCTCCTTGAGAAGTTGCCTGATTTTTTCTTCTACGATCACAGCGTGTGTGTGCATATAAGTATAAAAGGTTATGTGCAATACGTGGCTGCCATCTCCTGTATTCCTGATTCGGACAGAAGGGGTCGGACTGATCACCCACGGCAATGCCATCAGGTGTTTAAAGACCTTTTCCCTGATCTGTTCTGATGTGTGCGCAGACAAAAGGGGAATCTCTGCCTGATGCGGGAGGCTGTCTTCATTATCAGGTGGAATGACAAACAGCTGGTTGCTAAGACGTGAATAGGGAACATTAACAGTTTCGCCGGCATCATTAATCAGCTCCAGACACCGGAAACCTATCCTGCAAATTTTTCCTTCAACGATAGGTGTTTTAATGATTTGTCCCGGCTGCAGGGCTTTTTCAGTCTTTAACAGGACACCGGCAAAAAAGTCACGAAACACGAACCAGGCAAGTCCGAAGATCACCAATATAGCCATCAGGACCACGATCAGATCGTAATACAAATATTGTCCGAAAACAATCAACACACCCCAGAAAGAGAAAGCAATCCAGGCGAAAAGCTCAAGAACAGGCAACGTCCGGAGGATTCCTGTGCGCAAAGGCTTTTTTCTTATAATTGCTTTGGTGAATCGGTTTAACAAACGAAAAAGCAGCAAAAGCAAAAGGCCTGTTATGGTAAAAATCAGCAGATTCATAATCGTTTCTTCTTTTTTAATAATCCGGTAAGATACAGATCTAGTCCGGGCCGGATAGCAAAAACATCTTTAAACCTTTCAACGAGTATACCGGCGCGCATCAGCTCGCGAATATCGGCAGTCACTTCACTCTCTTCTTTTTCAAGGTTTTTCGCCAGCTTTTCAACGGTAAATCTCCGGTTGTACAAAAACTGCTGGATATAAAACCACTGACTGGCAGAAAGCAGATCAAACACCTTTTTGTCGGGCAACTTAACCGGCTCCATTACAATCGTTTTTCCTGAGACTTTTTTGATTGAAGAAAGCCAAAGCCTTGTTGTTAATCCCGGGTTTCCGTTTGATTGATCAAAAAGCAGGTTAAAGAGACTTGCAAAGTCCCAGGCAGTCATGCGACTCTCTTCTTTTTTGTGAATCTGAAACTTCATCCCACCGGCCTGATGCCTCAGCATGATCATCTCTTTAAGTTCTCTCGCATCAAAGGCTTGACATTGAACAGTAGCAAGAGCATAACTACTCAACCTCGTTTGTTTATCAATCAGTTTGAAAACGTTATTATTCACATTAATTACAAACAGGCACTTGTGGCCATACCGGTCAATCAGGTTGAGGATGGTTTCCACCACCACATTGCCACCCGGGCGCCGCTCCCACCAAAGTCCGAGGTCGTGAATAATGATCAACTTGCCGGCAGGCATTGCTCTGAACACATCTTCCAGGCGCTTGTTCTTTGCGTTCAAAGCATCAAGTAATTTACGCGTAAACAGGCCTGCATCAGCAGAACAATCCTGAGGAGCTTGTACCGAATGGATATGCTCCATGGCAAAAAAGCGTTCTGCTACTTTTTTAGAAAGACTTGATTTCCCTGAGGTACGTGGCCCGGTGATAAGCAATGCCCCGGGGAAACCGGCTTTAAACCGTTGCATAGCCTGCACGCAAACCTTAATTTCGGAATCCATCCCAACCCAGAAGTCATCACCTGTACCAGACTGACCGGAGAACAACGAAGTATAGTAGAACGGCAACTCTTTAATTATCGACTGATCAGGGGTGATAGCTTCAGCAAAAGCCAGCATATCGCTGTTTGATTTCTCAAACGACACTTCCGGTTGTTCGAAATGGCTGATCCACAATTGCCCCTCGCTTTTGCTGTAAAGCAGGTCCACAAAACGATCACGGGTAAGCTCCTTAAAATGCTGCCACTGACGTTGTATGCTCCCGGAAAACTCTGCTTGCTCACTGTCTCTTGGTCTCTTCCTTACAACCATGCTTGTTTTGTTGATGGTAGCAGAAGAAAGAGGATCGAAGCTGCGTTTTAGACCGGATAAAAATACTTTTTCAATGTTGTCAGCAAATTGCAGGATGTGTTGCTTAATAACAATAAGCTTGTCCAGAAACGACTGAATTAAAACCAGGGCCTGTTGATCGCGACCTGCCTGTTCGGCGGCTGCATCATCCTTGCCCTGGTTGTCCAGACTAAAGTTCAGCAACCTGACCATATCTTTGACAGATGCAAGATGCTGTTTTAATTCCTGTTCCGCATCCATGCACTTTTTATTGCTGTAGTCAATCAGTTCGGTGCTGACATAATACTCAACTGTCTTTCTTAAACTGACCATCAGCCGGTCTGCCTTGGCAAAAGCCGTTTCCTTGAACTTTTCCCCCAGCTGTTCCGCTGTTACTTCCATTTTATCGGGAATGTCATTCAGCAACTCCCCTATCTCAGCGTAAAGGCCGCTGTATATGCCAGCGACAGGTATCGGTTTCAGATGTTCATGCTCCAGACGCGGCGTTTTTTTGAGTCCGGTTTTCTTTTCTGCCAGCAACTGTTGCGCAAAGAGTTCATACTCGTCAAGATGCCTGATCAGTTCGTTGGTGAGGGCGAGTTGAAAATCGTAATGGTATTTTTTTATCTTTGACTGTATGCGGCTTTTTACTGAAAGGATATAATAGTCAATGATGGTTTTATTGATGAACAGGGACAGATTGCCTGACCATACCGACGCAAAGCTTTCAATATCAGAAACAATACCCGGATCTTTTTTGAAGTATGGATAAAAGTTGCTGCTTAGAATATTGGCTCCCGTGCTTTCCAGATTATGGCTAAACTCCTGAAGGTCGCCAGCAAGCGCTTCGTGCATTTTTTGCCCTGCCTGCAAGTAAAAGTTTCTGCTTTCATGTTCCATCACTTCAACTTTTGCAGCAAGACGGCCTCTTTCAAGCTTTATTATTTCCAGGCTTTTTGATTTGTTGTCTTCTTCAAGCCTTACTTTTTCAATGAGCTCATGAATTGCATTGAACAACTTGCCCACTTCAACCACCTCCATAAATGAATGAAGTGCAAAATCGACCATCAGCTCACGAACCAACGCAATTCTCTTATGATACAAAAAGTAACGGGCAGAAGGGACCACACGGATTTTATGTGTAACCGGTTTTCGAAGAATAGCGGAAAGCAGTCGTTTTCTTGTTTTATAAAAGCGGGTTTTGAAACGGTCGTGTTCTTTTATGGCAAACTCTTTACCCGAAAGTTTGATCCGGATAAACTCCGGCATCACATTCATCATTGCGCGCAGCTCATCAAGATAAGTTTTGTTTGCTTCTTCCAGGTGGTTTTGAATAGCCTGCACGCGCTGTTCTCGCAACAAATGGATATGTCGTTGCGAGTGAAAAGAAAAATCATTCAGGATGATCAAAAAGCTTTTATCGCTGTCGGCACCCTGTAAGTTATTCACCGCACGTTGCAATGTGTCAAGTGTTCGCAGAGAAAAATTCAGCAGCTCGGGGAAAAAACGCAAATCAAGTTTGTGAATCTTTTCATGGCCATTTTCATAATACTTCAATGCAAACTTGCCTGCGGTTTGGGCAATATTGATCACCTCATTTGTGATAATTTCTCTGGAAGACGGCTTAAGGTGTCTGACAACATCAAAGCTGGCGCGCTCAGGTGTAACAGATGGTTCCGAAGCCTTTGCTTCATCAATAACATTGATTGCGTCAAAGAATGATGATGCAGAAACAAGGAGCGTAGTCGGCACACTGTCGATTAACAGGTTCGCCTTATTAAGCACCTCCTGTGGTTCTTTTGTGTTAAACTCAGGAAGTTCAATAATACACAAATCTGCCTCACGCGATTCTGCACTGATGATCTTTTCGACAGGAAGCTGTTCCACGGCATTGTTGATGACTTTTACATCGGCCTTTAGCCTGTGGTTATCAAGCAGTTGATTGATCAGGCTATAAAGAGAGTCCGTTTTCGAGCTGTCTGAGTGAACGACAAGTATCCTGAAGCTTGCTGTCCTCCAGGCATTGCTTGAGGTCAGGAATTTCATCAGTGACAGCACGAGCGACAGGGCGCGTCCTTTGCCGTTCCACCAGAAATCTATGTGTTGTTTTTTTCCAAAGCCCTTGTCTTTATCATAGCTTAAGAACAAATTATTATAATCCTGGCGCTTGAGGTTATTCAGCAGCCTGGCAAATTTTTCGGGATTTCTCGTGTTCCTGCCCCATCCCATCAGAATGGTATTGGGTTCAAAGCCCGTAAAACCGTAAACTCTTGAAATAACATCAATGCCTTCATAAACATCACGACAGGTATGTTTTCTGGTAAACACACCCCTGTCTGTTTGTTTGTCTGCAACCATCGGGCCATCTTTCAAGCCAAACAAAATCTCTCCTGACGGTTGTTCGGTGAGCTCAAAGTTTGTAAACACACCCATTTTCCCAACAAGGGATTTCCCCATATCTATCAGATGCGGTCTATGTTTCTCTCCTCCACTGAACAACATCACATTAGGCCGCCAGTTATTTGGCATTTTACTGCTTGTGCTAAGCTTCCCCAGTCCGGTTTTCACCAGTGATGACCAAACGCCTGTCCAGGTATCGCCACTTTGTAACGAGAGCTCTTTTCTCTTTAAAAACAAAAACAAAGCAATAAGCAAAACAGAGGCGACAATCAGTGCCACAACATCCAGTTGTATCATCACAACGATGCTTGCCAGCGCCCCTATGATACCAACAATGCGGGGGATTCGGAAGGAAGGACGAAAATCGCTTCCTGCCCAGCTTTCAATTACATAAGTTATATTTAGAAAACCATATGTGATGATGAAGAATATGGTAACGATGCGGGCAATTACATTCAGCTCCCCGATAAGAATTCCTGTTTGGGCGATCAGGTAAGTAACAATCAGTGCGTTTCTCGGTTCGCTGCCGGCGCCGTATCCCCTGGAAAAAAAACCAGGAAGGATCCGGTCGATTGAAACTGCTTTTAGTATTCGCGGAGCACCCATTATACTCCCCAATGCTGATGATAAAGTAGCTGCAAAAACACCTGCAACTACAAGTTGCGGCACCCATGAAATATCAAACAACACGTTGGGATCATAGGCCAGAAGGTTTCTGTCTACAGTATAAGAAAGAAACACAGTTAAACCTGTATATATTACCAATCCTGATAAAATTGCCATAATGGTACCGACAGGAATAGCCTTCTGCGGGTTTCTTAGGTCACCGGACATAGAGACACCAGTGTTGAACCCGGTGACTGCCGGAAAGAATATGGCAAACAAGACAATCCAGGGTGTCGTCCCGTCGAATGAACGTGTAACAGGATCAACCATTGACAAGTCGTGACTGCCGGCAAATACAGACACCAACGACAGGGCCAGAACAGCAAGAATCAGATATTGTATCCTGATCGCCAAAGATGTGCTAATAAAAGTGACAATGGTGACCAAAAGCAGCATGATTGAACCGGTAATCCTGATCGTATACAGACTCAACTCAAAACCAAAGTACGACAGAAAGGTCTCGGCAAAACCGATCAGGTAAAGGCTGATGCTGAAGGAAAACCCAACAAACAGTGCCAGTCCGAGTGTGCCGCCAATCGGGAGACCGAGGCTGCGCGATATGATATAATACGCCCCACCCGTCTCAACCCGCTTGTCTGTAGCAAGCGAAGAAATGCTCAATCCTGTTGTAATAGAAATGACATGAGCAACCATTATAATCCCAAGGGTTGACCACAAGCCTGCCATACCTATAATCCACGGCAGACGCAGAAACAAGATCACACCCAGAATAGATAACAACGACGGAACATAAACACCGCCAAAGGCACCAAATTTCTTTGCTTTTCCCACGCTTTTTAGATTTTGTAACTCATCCAAAGATAAAACTTTTTAATTTATGTTTGTATGGGCAACAAGGATTCTGTATTTTTGGGTTTTATATTGTTTACGTCAATATCCAAACTGTGAGATATGAAAAAGTTGATCTTTTCTGTTTTGTTGGCAAGCGCTTTTCTGATATTGTTACATTTCTCCGTGCTGGCCTCATCAGAGCAACAAACAGCACCTCTGCCTGAAGCAGAAGAAGAGATTCGCGTAAACCTGAGCAGCCCTTTCCATAGCTTGCGTACCCATCTGCATTTCCTGCAGCCGGGCAGTTATGAGCCGGAGTTGGCGGCACAGGTTTTTATGCAACCCGGAATGACTATTGAAGAAGCCGCTGAATCGGCTATTAAGCTCAAGCAGGTTTTTGACGGCAGGGGATATTTGATAGACCTTGATAAAGTACCCCACAATGAAAACTATACAGACACCGTCAGCGGGGAGTTCAAATACATTCCTGTGCACAGTTTGCCCGAAATATTCCTTGAAAAGCACGATAACATATGGTTGTACAGCCGGGAAAGCATCTCTGCAATTGAATCGCTTCACCGTCAGGTTTTTCCGTTCGGACCTGACCTGCTGATCAACATCCTGCCCCAGGCAGGCACACATACTTTCATTGGCTTATACTTGTGGCAACATTTGGGCATTCTCTTGTTAGTTCTTGTTGGTTTTTTAATTCACAAGCTCCTCACATTCCTCTTAAACCGTGCTTTATACAAAGGGGCTAAACAAATGGGTTATGACAACCTGGTACGACCATATCTGTTGCCTATCGCAAAACCTTTGAGCCTTTTCCTCGTTTTTGTTGCGGTGATGGTAATGTTTCCACTTTTACAACTTCCCGTTGAGGTTAGCAGGTATTTTACTTTTGCATTCAAGGCCATCCTTCCGTTTTTTGCCACATTGGTGTTTTATAAGCTGATAGATGTGTTTTCATTATACCTTGAAAAGGTGGCTGGAAAGTCAAACTCAAGCCTGGACAACCACGTTGTGCCGATGCTGCGCAAGGTGCTTAAAGTCTTCGTTGTGATCATTGGCGGTTTGTTTATTCTGCAAAACCTGGATGTGAACATCACCGCGCTTCTTGCCGGACTTTCCATCGGCGGACTGGCCCTTGCTCTGGCCGCCCAGGACACGCTGAAAAACTTTTTCGGGTCGCTGATGATCTTTATTGACAAACCTTTTTCTGTTGGGCATTGGATCACCAGCGGTGATATTGACGGCACAGTTGAAGAGGTTGGTTTCCGATCAACACGGATCAGGACATTCAGAAACTCCCTGCACTATGTGCCTAATGGCATGCTTGCTGACGCCAGCATCGACAACCATGGCCTTCGGGCGTTCAGACGGTTTTTTATGCATATTGCCATCACTTACGATACACCCCCGGATCTAATCGAGGTTTTTGTGCGCGGTTTGCGCAAAATCGTTGATAATCACCCAAATACGCGTAAAGACTTTTACATCGTTGAGTTTAATGAGATGGGAGACTTCTCTCTGAGGATCATGTTCTATATCTTTTTTGCCGTACCGACCTGGCCGGAGGAGCTTAAGGCCCGTCATGAAATCCTTATAGAGATTGTGCGCCTTGCTGAGCGCCTGGGTGTGCGCTTTGCTTTCCCAACCAGCACATTACATATGGAAAACTTTCCGGAGAAAAACAGCTTGACACCGAAGCACGATATGTCCATGGATGAGTTTAAGCAACAGATGGATGATTATTTTACAAAAAAGGAGGACCATTAAAGATCCTCCTTTATAACCAAAACCTATTGATATAAACTGCTATTTCAATACAAGAACTGCTGCCGGATCAATTACCTGGAAAGTAAAAGATTCAGTAAAGTAGAGTTGTACTGATTTGTTATTGTGTGATTCATAACCAATTGAAAGGTCTTGTCCGAGCACCAGGCGAAAGTCACCTCCCCGCTCCGATACCAGGTAAGAATCCTTCACATAAGGTGCCATGATGATACTGCCGCCAAGCAGGCTTTCCAGTTGTTTACGCAGCGGATAACCTTTCACGTAAGCATTTACCTGCTGCCACTTTTCAGTATTAAGCACCAGCGAGTATGGGCCTTCTATTGAGTTGGCCTTCAGTTTTGATACTGCTGTAGCGATTGCACCGGCGATCTCTTCGCCGGCCTGGGGAAAGGCCATCACATTGTAATCGGAACGTTGTTTCAATCCGGCAATCTGACCGGCTTTAAAGCCTTCATAGATTGCTGTTTCTTCAAACCTGGCAATCTCCCTGGCAGCATCTTCCATTGCTTCAAGATCAATGTCTTCTGCGCCACGAGCTACGTTATCAAGCTCCCAGATATTCAGCTCGAATGGTATGCGGGCTTCTACCAAAGGCAGCACCTGATGTGTACCATATTTTACAGTACCTTTCTGGTTGGCAGGCACCTGAATGCGGCCTGTTGATAAAGCAGCATAGTCCCATCCTTTGGGGCCTTCCACATCCAAAAACTTACGGCCTGAAAGCACAGAGTTCAGCACTTCTTTGGCAGTTTCATTGATTTCCTCCCATGCGGCATCCGAAATCGGTGCCAATGTTTTTCTTAATATATCCATTTTATCCTCCTTTATTTTTTAATTTTTCCAATTCCTAATGAGTCTGAATTGCCACCGTCATTTCCNCCATGATCATCATGATCATCATGATCATGCCCATGGCTACCCATGATATCGCCTTCTTTAAACAACCAGTTGCGCAACTCTTCATCCCAACCGGGCATGTTGCGGCGCAACCACTCAAGGGCCATGCACGCATGCTCAATCTCTTCGTCGCGGTTATGTGCCATAATGGCTGCCAGATCAGGGTCGTTGCTGGTTACCACGCGCTGATGGTACCAGTCAACAGCCTCAATCTCTTCCTTTAAACTGTTTAATGCACGCGAAAAATTACGCGCTTCCTGTGATAACTCTTCTGCTGGTTCGTGATATGCTGACATAATAATTCAGTTTAGTTTGTTTTTTTAATAATTATGATTTGTCATTTATGACTTTTTTTTCAGGTCAGGTATTGGTTTGCCACCCAAAACAGTCATTTCACTGCTTAATGCAAATATAATCTATTTGTTGCTACTATACAAACAATTGCTTTTGTTGTTTTGTTTGCTCTTTGTCTTTTGTTTATTTTTGTCGTTTCTTGATTTTGGATTTTTTCAGAGTCTTAATATCACAAATTAAACAAAACAACCATGAAAAAACACATCAAATTATTTACAATTGCAACCATGATGTTTGTCATAGGATGTACAAACAGTGGCAGCAAAAAAAAACAAACAGAAATGAATGTTATACCGGATAAGACTATAGAACAAGTGATCAGTCAATTGACAGACAAACACGGCAATGAGCATCTGTCATTGATAGACCGTGGAACCAGACAGGCAGCTGCCCTGTGGACAAAGGAAGACGGAAGTGAAGAAACGTTTGTCAGTTTTTGCCTGGACAGTTACGTCGCTGACCCGGCAGAGCGTGAGGACTTATTCAATAGCCTGTCACGAAACTATGAATTCATCTGGGGACATTTCAACCAGATGATGCTTGAACTTAACAAACCGCTTCACCTTGATTGGGGTCCGATCAANCCTGTCGATATNTTGTTCGGCAGCTATGCACCGGCTGCNCATCTTACAGAAGATTTCTACAAAAACAAAGTTGCATTTCTGACCATTTTGAATTTCCCGTTTTATTCTTTGGACGAAAAAAACGAACATGGGCAAAAATGGACCCGCGAAGAGTGGGCATATGCCCGTATGGGTGATGTGTTTACTTCCAGGATACCCGCAGATATCATTCAGAACATGTCGCGCGTAGGAACCATTTCCGACAATTATATATCGGAATATAACATTGTAATGGGTCAGCTGGTGAATGATGAGGGAGAAAAGCTTTTCCCCGACAATCTTCGTCTGATCACACACTGGGGTCTGCGCGACGAACTGAAGGCACATTACGATGGCACACCGGAAGGACTTAAAAAACAGCGAATGATCTACCAGGTGATGCAGCGCATCATCGACCAGAGCATCCCGGAAAAGGTGATCAACAACCAGGAGGTGGAATGGAATCCATTCTCCAATGATGTCAAAAAAGATGGTAAATCAATAATGGTTGAACCGGAACCGAATACCAGGTACCGGCATCTGCTTGATAATTTCCTGGCGCGCGAAAAAGCCGACCCTTATGCACCAAGTTATCCGACGGCAATCGAGCGGGCATTCGAGCAAGGGCTGGAACTCAGCATGGATGAAGTGGAATCTGTTTTCATAGAACTGGTTGGAGACCCGATGATGCAAGAAGTGGGTGCGCTGATATCTCAACGCCTGGGCAGAGACCTGGAGCCTTTTGATATCTGGTATGATGGATTTAAAGCACGTAGCGGAATACCGGAAACGGAACTGGACAAACTGGTAACAGGAAAATATCCAGATGCAGAAGCCCTTGAACAGGGCATGCCTGACTTGTTGGTAAAGCTGGGATACAGCAGGTCACGAGCTGAAGAGATTTCAAGTAAAATCGTTGTTGAAGGAGCCCGGGGTGCCGGACATGCATGGGGTGCACAAATGCGTTCCCAGTATTCGCACCTGCGTACACGTATTGCTGAAGGAGGAATGACATACAATGGATTCAATATTGCAGCCCACGAACTTGGACATAACGTGGAACAAACGGTCAGTCTGCATGATGTGGATTACTACCTGATGAACGGCGTTCCGAATACGGCCTTCACTGAAGCGCTCGCGTTCATTTTTCAGACACGAGATCTTGAACTCCTTGGTATAAGCAGTGACGACCCAATGCTGGAACACCTCAAAACCCTCGATATCTTATGGGGAACTTATGAGATCATGGGCGTATCACTGGTTGACATGCAAGTCTGGCGATGGATGTACGAAAACCCAAAGGCTTCACCCCGGCAGCTTAAGGAACAAACCATGAAAATCGCCATAGACGTGTGGAATAATTACTACGCACCGGTTTTTGGCATCAAAGACACCCCAATTCTGGCAGTTTATTCTCACATGATCAGCTATCCGCTATACCTCAGCGCTTATCCGCTGGGACACCTCATTGAATTCCAGATCGAAGAGCATGTTCGTGGCAAAGTGCTGGCAAATGAAATAGACCGTATTTTTTCCCTTGGCCGATTAACGCCCGTACATTGGATGCAGGAAGCTGTTGGAACACCCCTGTCAGCCAGACCTTTGCTGGATGCAGGAAAGAAAAGTGCAGCGGCCCTCAACGGAACGAAATAGTTGTCCTGATTGTTAACTGTCTGTAAAGAAACTTCATTGGCTGAAGTATCTTTCAACCACATCCGGATAGTATCGGTGCTCAAGCTCCTGTACCCTTTTGGCAAGACCTTCAGGGGTTTCCCCCGGAAGTATATTCAGGCTTTTCTGAAAGACGATCCTGCCTTTGTCGTATGCTTCGTTGACAAGATGGATTGTAATACCGCTTTTGGGACTGCCCGACTTGATAACAGCACGGTGTACATGCATGCCGTACATCCCTTTCCCGCCGTATTCCGGCAACAGTGCCGGATGTATATTCAGAATCTTGTCAGGATACATTCTGATAAAGTACCCGGGAATCAGCAAAAGGTATCCGGCCAGAACAATTCCATCAATTTTGTTTTGAGTAAAGATGTTTTTTATGACATCTGGATTGCGCCATTCAGCAGGAGATATGACTACAGATGAAACATTGAGCCGTTCAGCGCGCTTCAACACATAAGCATCCGGCCGGTTTGAAACGACCAGTGCAACCTCTATAACAGGATGATCACGAAAGTAGTTGATAAGTTTTTCCGCATTGCTTCCGCTTCCGGAGGCAAAAACAGCAAGTCGGATTTTGATTTTGTCAGGCATCGGGCTGTGTTTCCTCAAAGGTACAAGGAATTTTCCCATTCAATCACGCGCAAAAAACAGAATTCGGATCATTTTTAAACAAGTTTAAACACCGGATGACAAAAAACAGCTGTTTGCGCCCTATTTCTACTATGTTTTTAGTTGTTCTTTTTGTTCTGTATATCAGTTATTTATGAGGGTAATAGTAAAATTGAGGGCAAAAAAGTTGGTTATAATCAATAGATTATTTTTCTTTGCACCCTTGTTTAACAAAAAAAGGAGAAACCATGTCTGAAATTGCAACAAGAGTAAAAGCTATCATTGTTGATAAGCTTGGTGTAGATGAAAAAGAGGTAACACCCGAGGCTAGTTTTACAAACGACCTGGGTGCTGATTCACTCGACACAGTAGAGCTCATTATGGAGTTTGAAAAAGAGTTTAATCTTGCCATTCCTGATGACCAGGCCGAAAAAATCAGCACGGTAGGTGAAGCGATTGCTTACATTGAGA
>SL_3KL_010_SEDDRAFT_10000829_pt1 | contig 27036 bp, 20 predicted proteins | sample SodLakKL_010_SED_2_FD_10381 | JGI IMG/M metagenome (IMG submission 10381) | reverse complement strand
GAAGACGGAAGACGGAAGACGGAAGACGGAAGACGGAAGACGGAAGACGGAAGACGGAAGACGGAAGACGGAAGACGGAAGACGGAAGAAGAGACGCCGCCCGGAGGCGGCGTCTTCTCGCTTCCTTATGGGTTCGCGATCAGAAGCGCAGGCGGCTGCGGGTGCGTTCGCGGCGGGTGTCTTCGCGCTCCTGGTACTTGGCTCGGCAGGCCGAAGTTTGCAGGACCATTTCGCACTCGAGGAAATCGGTGATTTCGATCAGGGCGGCGCGAATGGCTTCTCCGGCCGGTGTGTTTTCCTCGTGGGCCAGGTTGCCGCCGACCCAGCCACGCTGGGCGCGCAGGCTGACTCCGGTGTCGGAAGTGCGGCCCTCGATGGTGCGCACATGCTCGATGGCGCCGGTGGTGGCATTGACCAGGCGCAGATCAACCGCGACATAAGCCTGGGTACGTGAGCCGCCGACACCGATATTGGTGCTGCGCCCGCCGATATTGACACCGCGCAGGTTCACACCACCTCCGGTTCGGGCCGTCTCTTCGGAATAGTCGGTGACGGTTCCAAGCACGATGTATTCAGCACCGACCAGCTGGCCCACCTGGGCAGCGGTATCCGGGTTGACCCGTCCGGATGCGCCCAGATCCTGCTCGGCCATGACCGCCTCGAGATTGGAGCGTTCAACCACGGTGAAGGCGCCGATGGCGGCCAGTTCATTGGCCAGCATGCCTGACAGCTCCCGGCCAACGCCGGAGCGCCACCACGCGGCGCCGGTGGCTTCGTTCTTGAATTCAGCCACGCCCAGTACCGGGCGATCGGCCATTGCTGTGCCGCTGATCAGGATCAGGGCGAGAAAAAGTACACGTTTCATGTTGACCTCCTTGGGTGATCAATTCGAGTCATATTGTGGCGTATGTAACTACTATAACGAGATTTTTTTTCGATTCGTGCCGCCTGTGCCTTTTGATGCAAAAATCTGGCCCGGGTTTCATGGCGCTTGGCCATGAATTCAGGGGTGGCGGGGATGGTCTTGCCAAGAGCTGCCTCCAGAGGGTAACCTGAGGGGTTTACAGACGCTGCTAATTGCCAGGGACACTTTCCGAATGACTTCCAAGCTTGCCGCTCTCAATGAGTGGGTTGACCAGGTGGCTGCGCACACGCGCGCGGCCCGAGTTCACTGGTGTGACGGTTCCGATGCCGAAAATCGCCGCCTGATCGAACAGATGCTCGAAACCGGTGATCTGCATACACTCAATGATGAAACGCATCCCAATTGTTTCCTGCATCGCTCGGACCCGTCCGATGTCGCCCGAGTGGAGCACCTGACCTTTGTCTGTACCGAGCGCGAGGACGACGCGGGCCCCAATAACAACTGGATGGCTCCGGCCGAGGCTCATGCGCTCATGAACGGCCTGTTTTCAGGTTGCATGGCCGGGCGCACCTTGTACGTGGTGCCTTATTGCATGGGTCCGATCGACTCGCCCCTGTCGCGTTGCGGCGTGGAAATCACCGACAGCCCCTACGTGGTGGTCAATATGCGCCTGATGACCCGCATGGGACAGGCCGCCCTGGAGCGCATCGAGAGCGAGGGACATTTCGTCAAGGGTCTGCATTCGACCGGCGAGCTGGATCCGGATCGTCGTTACATCATGCATTTCCCGGAAGAGCTCAGCATACAGAGCTATGGTTCAGGCTACGGCGGCAATGCGCTGCTGGGCAAGAAGTGTCATGCGCTGCGCATTGCCAGTTACCAGGCCCGCACGGAGGGCTGGCTGGCCGAGCACATGCTCATCGTCGGCATCGAAAGCCCGGATGGCGAGGTGCGCTACATCGCTGCAGCCTTCCCCTCGGCCTGTGGCAAGACCAACCTGGCCATGCTGGTGCCGCCGCAAGCCTATCGGGAGGCCGGCTGGAAAGTGTGGACGGTCGGCGATGACATCTGCTGGCTGCACCCGGGTGAGGACGGACGCCTGTATGCGATCAATCCCGAAGCCGGTTTTTTCGGGGTGGCCCCCGGAACCAGCAAAAAGACCAATCCCAATGCGCTGGCCATGCTGGATCGGGACGCGATCTTTACCAACGTGGCCGTGACCGACGACAACCAGCCCTGGTGGGAAGGTCTGGATGATCGGATCCCCGCCAGGGACTGGCAGGGCCGCGATTTCGATCCCAAGAATGGCCCGGCGGCTCACCCGAATTCACGCTTCACGGTCTCGATCAAGCGCTGCCCCAGTTACTCCGACCAGGCCGAGAGCCAGACCGGGGTCCCGATTGACGCCATCGTGTTCGGCGGACGGCGCGCCGGTCTGGCGCCGCTGGTCATGGAAGCACATGACTGGAACCATGGTGTTCTGGTTGGCGGGGCGATGGCCTCGGAAACCACGGCGGCGGCCACCGGACAAGTGGGTGTGGTCCGGCGTGATCCGATGGCCATGAAGCCGTTCTGCGGCTATCATTTCGCCGACTACTGGGCTCACTGGCTAAAGGTCGGTGAAAAATTGACCCAGCCGCCGAAGATCTTCCAGGTCAACTGGTTTCGTCGTGATGACCAAGGCGGGTTCATCTGGCCGGGCTTCAGTGAAAACCTGCGCGTGCTCGAATGGATCCTCAAGCGCTGCCGGGGCGAGGTCAGCGGCCGGGAAACGCCGGTCGGCCGATTGCCGGAACAGGATGAAATCAATCTGGACGGGCTTGCCGAGCGACCGGACATGGCAACCCTGCTGGCGGTCGATCCGGCCGAGTGGCGTCAGGAGCTGGCTGATATCGAAACGTTTCTGGGCGAGTTCGGCACTCGCGTTCCCGAGCCCATGAAGGCCGAACTGGCCCGCATCAGGACGAATTTCAGCTGACTGGAACCAGACACCAGCTGCACATTGGAGCGAGATTGACTTGATCGTGAAAACTCGACACTTTGTTTTGAATGGGAGATACGGACATGCCGTTTGACTGGTCCCGCCTCACGGCATCGATGATTGCCGCCGCCCTGATTTTTCTGTGCGCAGGCGCTGCACATTCGGCCACGCTCGAAGACCTGATGCGGCACTCGGAATTCGAGGAGCTTTCGATTTCGCCGGATGGTCGCTACCTGGCTGCAACGGTGCCGGAGGATGAGCAGACCGGGGTGGTGATCCTCGACATTTCCGATGTCAATAATCCGGAAATTACCGGGCAATTCCGACTGTCTCGCAACGAGAGCGCCACCGGCTTGATCTGGGCGACCTCGGAGCGTCTGGTGTTCACTTCCACCCTGCAGGCCGGCATTCTGGCCCAGCCGTTCATGTCGGGCAACATCTACGCCATCAACGCCGATGGCAGCCGCATGCGGCAGATTTTCGGTCGCACCGACATGACCACCTTCCGGATCGCCAACATCATTCATCGCCTTCCGGATGATCCGGATCACATCCTGATCAGCAAGCGCCTGGCCGATGACCCCCGTCCGTCGGCGTTTCTGATGAACATCCACCGCAGCTATCGCACCGGGACGGTGCGCCAGTCACGTCGTCTGCCGCTCAGGCTGGTCACCCGTTCGCCGCTGGAAAGTGGCGCCCTGGCGGCCGACCAGCAGGGCGAGGTTCGGTTTGCCTTCGGGACCAATGACGACGGTGAACAGCAATTTGCCTGGCGGTCGGACGACGACTCCGATTGGGTTCGCTTCGATAATCCATTGGGCGGCGATATCAATTTCTGGGGTTTTTCCGAAGATGGTGAAAGTGTCTATGTTGCCTCCCGCGACCAATCATCACTCGGGGTCCACCAGGTGAATCTGGCCTCGGGCGAGACGGAAGCTTTGCTGGCCGACGACACTTTTGAAGCGATTTCGCCGATCCGCAATGTCGACGGCAGTTCGCTGATCGGCGCGGTGTTCGCCACGCCGCGCCCCGAGGCGCGGTTTTTCGAGTATGACAACCTGGCAGCACGGGTCTGGCGTGGCCTGCAGGCCTCGCTGCCGGAGCATTTCGTCTCGGTCTCGAATTTTACCGAGGACGGCCGCTACGCCATCATTCAGGCGCGCAGCGACCGCGAACCCGGCATTTTCCTGATGCTGGATACCGAGCAGATGCATGCCGGTCAGCTACTGGCGCGCAAGTCCTGGATTAATCCGGCTGATCTCGCCCCCAAGCAGCCGATCAGCTTCACGGCGCGCGACGGTCTTGAGCTGCATGGCTACCTGACGGTTCCGCCGGACAGCGATGGGCAGAACCTGCCGACCATCATCGAGATTCACGGCGGACCGCACGGTCCGCGCGATGACTGGTTCTACGAACCCTGGGTGCAGGCCATGGCGCTGAATGGCTATGCGGTGCTGCAAGTCAATTTCCGTGGCTCCGGCGGGCGCGGCGTGCAGTTCGAGCGCGACGCCTACGGACAGTGGGGCGCCGAAATGCAGGATGACATCACCGACGGCACGCGCTGGGCCATCGAACAGGGCATTGCCGACCCGGACCGAATCTGTCTCTCCGGGGCCAGCTACGGCGGATTCTCGACTTTGTCGGGCCTGGTGCGCGAGCCGGACCTGTATCGCTGCGGATTCGCCTTCGTCGGCGTCTATGACCTGGCCCTGGCCAAGCAAGAGGGCAACATCCCCTCGACCGAGTCCGGGCGTCGCTACCTGGATCGAGCCCTGGGTACGGATGACGAGGTGCTGGTCGAGCGCTCGCCGATCAGCCATGTCCGCCGCATTCAGGCCGACCTATTCGTCGCCCACGGCGCCGAGGATCGCCAGGCCCACGTCGGTCAGTATCATGCCCTGGTGGATCGCCTCGAGACCGAGGGGATCGAGCATGAAGCCCTGCTGGTCCGGCGCGAGGGGCATGGTTTCTACGATGTCGATAACCGGGTCATGCTGTACGGGCGTGCCCTGGAATTTTTTGATCGCAGCCTGGGGGGCTCCCGTTAAATCGTTGCCAACGGGCCGTAAATCGAGGAGAATTGAGCCGTGCAGGGACCTGATGGGTTGTAGTCAACCGTTAACTTTTCCTTCATTTAACGTTTACACTGCCCCGCTTCTGTGCTAACTTCATCAGCCAGTCGTGAAAAGCCGGGTGATGCTTGGCCGTACGACCCACAGAACATCGCACGTTTTCTAGAAAAAACTCATTTGGAGGTTACAAGGTGTTGTTGAAAACTCGCAAGAAATTACTCTATTCGGCCATCGTCGCGTCCCTGGGCGTGGGATTGGCCGCCGGCCCGGTCTGGGCCCAGCAGGATGCTGACGACCAGGCCGATGAAGTCGAAGAACTGGCGGACCTGGAACGAATTACCGTCACGGGTACCCGAATCCAGCGTGAAGGGGTCGATACCTTCTATCCTGCGATCACGGTGGACTCTCAGACGCTTGATGACGCCGCTTTCACGAACGTGGCCTCGGCGCTGAACCAGCTCCCCTCGTTCGGTCCGGGCGTTACGCCCGCCGAAGGTCAGAATACCTTTGCGGCCGGCCAGAACTTCGTCAACTTCCTCGGACTGGGCACGCAGCGTACGCTGACCCTGGTCAATGGTCGCCGTTTCGTGTCCTCCAACGCGCCCATCCTGTTCGGGGTTTCCGGCGGATTGCAGGTGGACTTCAATGTCATTCCGATCGCCGTGGTTGATCGGGTTGAAACGATCGGGGTCGGCGGTGCGCCGATTTACGGCTCCGACGCCATTGCCGGTACCATCAACGTCATTACCAAGGACCGCTATGAAGGCTTTGAGGTCTCCTATCGCCATGGCTTGACCGAGCAGGGTGACAACCGTTTCCAGCAGGCTCTGATGGTGGCCGGCGCCAACTTCGATGATGGTCGCGGTAACGTCTACGCCTCGCTGGAATTCGAGTGGCAGGATCCGCTGGAAGGCACGGCGCGGCCCAAAGTTCGCGATACCTCTCAATTCCTGGAGGACGACGACGGTATTCGCCGCATTTATCGTGACCGGCGAATCAATCTGTTTTCAATGGGCGGTCTGGTATCAGACCCCCGGTCCGGTTTTGGTACATTGGTTGACCCGGCAGGCGCGATTGGTTTCGGGCCGCTCGGTATCTTTCCTGATGGTACCTTTTACCAGTTTGATGAGAATTCCAACCTGGTTCCGTTCACCCCCGGACAGGTGCGTCCCGGTTCGCCGTTCTTCGCCACCGGCGGTGACGGCCCGAGCTTCTTCGACGAAGTCGAGCAGATCAACTCCGAAGTGGAGCGCGCCATCTTCACGACGGCCATGAACTATGATGTGACCGACAATGTTCGTTTCTCGGCTGATTTCCTGTTCGCCGACACCAAGGGCCGTGAACTGGTCAACCAGGGCGGTTTCCAGAGTTTCGCCTTCGGAGGTTTTGGCGACGAAAGTGGACCAATCCTTTTCTCAGCGGACAATCCGTTTCTGCCGCAGCAGGCACGTGATGTGCTCGCTGCTAATGACGTTGAATTTTTCGCGTTACATCGGTTCAACAACGACATCATTGATTCGTCAATCAACAATGACACCAGCGTCTGGCGTGTAACTGCAGGCTTCGACGGTGACTTCTTCCTTGGCGATCGTCGCTTCAATTGGGAGGCCACTTTCGTTCATGGTGAAACCGATATTGTCAACCGCCGTGAAGGCATCATCAATGACCGTTTCTTCAACGCCATTGATGTTCGCCAGTTGACTCAAGCGGACCTTGACGTCGTTGACGCCGATGATCTCCTGGCGCTGTCCGGTACGGATACAGTCAATGTTGGCGATATCATCTGTGAAGGCGTCTACCAAGGCGTGCTGGCCGGAGGTGTGTCTGAGTTCGAGGCACCCTTTATCAGTGGCTGTGTACCCCTGAACCTTTTCGGTGAAGGTGCGCGCAGCGAGGCCGCCCGCGACTGGGTCACGGGTGATCTCATTAACACTTCAAGGCTCGAACAATCCATTTACACGGTCAGCCTTGGTGGCGGATTGTTTGACCTGCCCGGTGGGCAGTTTTCAGCGGTGGTCGGCTACGAGCGCCGTGAAGAAGACGCCGCCTTCAATCCCGACGCAGCCAGCGAAATTGGACTTTCACGCTCGGCGCCGTTCCCCCCGACCGGCGGTGGCTACAAGACCGATGAGTGGTTTGCGGAATTCAGTGCGCCAATCGTAAGTCCCGACATGGACATTACGGCTGTCAGTCTGCTCGAGTTCAATGGCGCCTATCGGCGCGTTGACAACTCATTGGCTGGTCGTGAAGAAACCTGGACCCTGGGTGGCCGCTGGGCGCCAATGAACGGACTGACCTTCCGCGGTAACTACACTGAAGCCTTCAGAGCCCCGTCTCTGGTGGAGTTGTTTACTCCGGTGACTCAGGTGTTCAGCTTTGCCGATGACCCCTGTGACAACCGGTTTATCAATTCGGGACCGGTTCCTGATGTCAGACGCGCCAATTGCATCGCTGATGGAGTCGACGCGGGCAACTTCACTTCGAACGTCGTCAATGCGACCGCTCGGGGACGTTCCGGTGGTAACCCGGATCTGTTGAATGAGACTTCGGAAGCCTGGTCGGTGGGTCTGACCTGGGAGCCGGAGTTCATCGACAACCTCCTGGTGACATTGGACTGGGTTGATATCAAGCTTAACGATGCGATCCTGAACCTGGGGCTGACTTCACTGATGAACGCCTGCTACGATTCCGAGGAATTCCCGGATGCCGTGGTCGGTGGACCTCTGGGTGAAGGTGGCCGATTGGCTTGTGATGCCTTTGTGCGTGACGAAAACAACCAGGTGGTGGACTTCCTGACCGGGCAGACCAACGCCTCGGTTCTTGAGACCGCGCGTCTGGAAATCGGCCTGAATTACCTGCTTCCCTTGGGTGAGATTGGTGATCTCGGGCTTCAAGCCCGGATTTCTCACAACGACAGCCGCAGGGTTTCCGTCGTAGGTGAAGAAACCCAGGACACGGTCGGTGGTTGGGTCTTCCCGAAATGGTCGGGCCAGCAGGACTTCATCTTCACGCGTGACCGTCATCGTGTGTTCTACCGTGTGCTATGGCGGCAGAGCGCCAAGCTGTCGATCAGCGGCGATAACGAGTTCGAGCGTGACGATGGTAAGCGCGTGAGTCGTACCCGATTCAGCCACCTGCACAATGTGGCCTACTCCTACGAGATACCGGCGCTCTTCCAGGGCGCACCGGAGCGGACCTTCGTGCAGTTCAACGTGGACAACCTGTTTGACCGCCAGCCCGATACGGTGGCGCGTGCAGCGAATCACTTCACGTTCTCCGAGCTGCTCGGCCGGCGCTACACCCTGTCTCTGCGGGCCCAGTTCTGATCGGGTCTCAAGACACTCGTAGTCAACGAAAAAACCCGCTGCCCTGCAGCGGGTTTTTTCTTGGGGAAATTGAAGGGTTTTGCTCCGATTGAACCCGCTTGAATCGCAGCGGTCCAATTTTCCGATAGGTACAAGTGCGAGGATCTGTGATGAATAGCTCCACCCAATTCAGCAAGTTCGCGTTGGCAGTCCTGGCTTCCGGATTGTTGATGGCGTGCGCCACGACCCCACAGTCGAATCACGCCCTTGCGCCGCCGGCCGGCACGAATCAGCTCGAAACTGACACTGATGAGCCCCGCTTTGTCACTGTGACCGGCAGCCGTATTCAGCGTCCGGTGGATCCGGAAACCGGTCGACCGGAAACCGGACATATCATGTTGCGGACTTATAGTCGTCAGGAGATCGAAAGCACCGGCAAGGGCAACGTGGCCGAGGCCTTGTACGTGTTGGACCCCTGGTTCAGGTAAGCGCTGATCCGACCTCGATCAGATCCGAATCGACTTTTTTCTTCCCGACTTGCAGCTTTGACTTCCTGCTAATCAGCCCAGAGCATTCGGGTCTTGATTTCTGCGCTGTCCCTGGCCAAGGGCTGGAATCCTTGCCTTGCCCATTATTGATCGCCCGGTCCGGTTTTTGCTCGTATCGGGCACCCATGATATAAAGAAGCCTCTTGCGTTCCGCATTGCAGGCTGATTACACTGTGACGCTTGAGTCTGCTGGCCTGTTCAGATAGGATGCTTCGACTCAACTGATCGACACGACTTTTTTCTCAGGATGATGAATCTAATGAAACGACAGACTTTCGGCCTGGTCGGCTGCCTGATCGCCGGCCTCGGAGTACTCGCCATGGGGCTTCATGTCCATGCCCAGCAGGTGGAGCCGGTCCTCGACACCAGCCGTGCCGCGGTGGAGGACACCAGCCGGTCGCAGGATCGCATTGATGAGCTGGATTCGCGTACGCAGAACCTGCTCAGCGATTACCGCGCCAACCTCAAGCAGCTCGAACAACTGGAGCGTTACAACGCCTCCCAGCAGCGCCAGGTCGATTCGCAGCGTGAGGAGATCGCCTCCCTGGAGCGCGATATCGAAAACATCGCGAGCCTGCAGCGCGCCGTCCAGCCGCTGATGGAAGACATGGTCGAGGCACTCGCGGACCTGATCGAAGCTGATATGCCGTTTCTGCTCGAAGAACGCCGCTCTCGGGTAGAGCGTTTGCGAGGCATCATGGATGATCCGGCTCGCTCGCCGGCAGAGCGCTACCGCCTGGTGGTCGAGGCCTACCAGATCGAGAACGAATATGGCCGGACGATCGAGTCCTACCGGGACAACATCGAGGTCGATGGCCGTATGTACGAAAACGTCGACTTTCTGCGTATTGGCCGGGTGGCCCTGATCTTCCGCACGGACGATGACCGGGTGCTCAAGCGCTTTGACACCGACCGGGGTCAGTGGACGGATCTGGATATGTCTTTCCTTCCTTACGTCAAGACCGGTTCGCGCATCGCGCGAGAGCAGATTCCGCCGGACCTGATGTTCGTTCCGGTGACTGCACCGCAGTCGGCTAACTGAGGCGGGGTTGATCATGTCCATGCAAGAAATCCAACGTACTTCCGAAACGAACAAGACCAGGTTGTCCATGATGAACAAGCATATTCGCGGTCTCGTGATTGCCGTGCTGATCGCCGGTCTGGCCATTGTCGGCCTGGCGCCGAACAGCTTTGCCAGCGCCCAGCCGCAGACCATTGAAGAAGTCCTGCAAGCGATGCAGAGCGAGCGCCGTGAAGTGACGCGGCAAAATCAGGAGCGTGAAGAGCGTTTCCGGCGCGAGCAGGCCACCCAGGAAGAAGAGCTGCGCCGTCTGCGCCGCCAGGTGACCGAGGCCGAGCAGGAAGCCAGTCGTCTGGAAAGTCTTCGCAACCAGCTCGATCGCGAACTCGAAGAGCTGCGCGCGACCCTGGCCGAGCGCCAGGGTGAGTTCGGCGAGCTGTTCGGGGTTGCCCGCGCTGCGGCTGCAGATCTCAACGAAAACCTGGCTGACTCACTGATCTCCACCCAGCTCCCGGGCCGCGGCGACGATCTGTCGCGCATGGCCCGGTCCGCCTCACTGCCGACCATTGAAGAACTGGAATACCTGTGGTTTACCATGCTGCAGGAGGCCGGTGAACAGGGCAAGGTGGTTCGGTTTGAAGCCCCCGTCATCCGTGGCGACAACCAGTCCGTTCGTGAAAGCGTCGTGCGCATCGGCCCCTTCACCGCTTTCACCGATCAGGGTTTCCTGGTTGATCGTGACGGTACCTTGCGTTATCTCGTCCGCCAGCCCGGTGGCGGCGCGGTTCGCGCCGCGCGAAGTGTTTACAACTTTGAGGGTCCGGGCGTCACGCGTGGCCTGATCGACCCGTCGCTGGGCACCTTGCTCGGCATGGTGGTCGAAACCCCGAACCTGCAGGAACGCATTGCCCAGGGCCGAGGCATTGGTTATGCAATCATCGTTGTCGCATCCTTCGGTATTCTGGTGGCCCTTTATCGCTGGCTGATGCTGACGCTGACCTCGATGAAGGTGCGCAGGCAGATGCGTTCGTCGACGCCGTCAAGCAACAATCCGCTGGGCCGAATCATGATGGCTTACGAGGAAAACCGGAGCGAGGATCTTGAAACCCTGCAGATGCGTCTGGATGATGCCGTGCTCAGGGAGCTTCCCAAACTCGAAAGTGGCCTCAACATCGTCAAGGTGCTGGCGGCCGTTGCGCCGTTGATGGGGCTGCTCGGAACCGTGATCGGGATGATCGTGACCTTCCAGGCGATCACCTTGTTTGGTACCGGTGATCCGAGGCTCATGGCCGGCGGTATTTCGCAAGCCCTGGTGACGACCGTTCTGGGACTGATTGCCGCCATTCCGCTGTTGTTGCTGCATGCCTTTGCATCGGGAACGGCGCGACGACTCGGGCAGGTGCTGGAACAGCAGTCGGTCAGCCTGGTCGCCGAACCGGAAGACCAGAACCGCTGATGCAATCGCACCACTGAGGAATAAGTCCAGTGCCAGATTTTTTCATACCAGCCAATGTCATTGATGCCCTAGGCAATTACATCAATGCCGGTGGTCCCGTGGTCATCGCGCTACTTTGCAGCACGTTCCTGATGTGGCTGCTGATCAGCGAACGGATTCTCTACTTCACGTTTACTCATCGCAAACTGTACCGGAGCAAGAATGAATCCTGGGATCGCCGGGATGATCGCAGCACCTGGGAGGCCTACGCCTACCGTGAGCGGCTGATCTCGGAGATGCGCGTGGAAAACCAGCGTAATTTGGGTATCATCAAGGCGCTGGTCCTGATCACCCCGTTGCTGGGCCTTCTCGGCACGGTTACGGGGATGATCGAGGTGTTTCAGGTCATCGTGGACACCGGTGCATCCAACGCCCGCCTGATGGCCTCCGGAATATCCCGGGCGACCATTCCAACCATGACGGGACTGGCCGTGTCGCTGACGGGTGTGCTCGCGATCAATTACCTGGAACGCAAACATACTCGCTCGGTGGCCCAGCTCTCCCACGATCTTGAGGTCGAATCCGGGATGGGCTATGGCTCGCACCGGCGTCTGACCGATTCCGCGATGGATTCGGCCGAGGTCAACATCACGCCGCTGCTGGACATTGTGTTCATTCTGCTGATCTTTTTCATCGTGACGGCAACATTCCTTGACGAGGTCGGAATCGGGCTCACCTCACCCCAGGATGACCCACCCGAAGACCAGACTCGCCCGCCGCCCACGTTGATGCTGACGGTACGCAATGACGGGTTCGTGATGGTCGATGCGGTGCGCATGGTTGATCCGCGCTCCGTGACGCCCATCGTTGAGGCCTTCACGGCGGAGAATCCGCGCGGTGTGGTGTTGCTGAATGCAGCGCCGGATGCTCAAGTTGAAACTACCGTGCTGGTTCTGGATCAAACACGTATGGCCGGTGTGGACCCCGCAGTGGCCATTCAGCAACGTTAGAGGCTATTGATTTTTCATGATTAGACGACGCAGGACAGGCGAAGAAGAGGACGATGTCAATGTGACGCCGTTGCTTGATATTGTCTTCATCATGCTGATTTTCTTCATTGTGACTGCCACCTTCATCAAGGAGCCGGGCGTGACGGTCGATCGTCCGGACGCCGACAGTGCAGAAGAGCAACGACTGGTCTCGATCCTGGTGGCCATCGATTCGGACAACCGGATCTGGATCAATCGCGAAGAGACGCCTCTTGAGGGCGTGCGTGTCGCAGTCGAGCGACTCCGCCGAGAGAATCCCCGCGGCAGTGCCGTGATTCAGGCGGATGGCCGGGCGCATAGCGAGTACCTGGTTGAAGTCCTGCACCAGATCAGAGATGCCGGCGTTCAGGAAACCGTGGCGGTATCGACGAGGCATTTATGAATACATTTCTCAGATTGGCAACCGGCCTTCCGGGCGCGATCGTGGTGACCTTGCTGATCTTTCTGTTGCTGGCCACCGTGATCTCCCATCAGCAGGATGTGCAACTGGACGAAGACCAAAGTGTCCAGATCAATGTCACGCGCCAGATCGAGGATCGTACCGATCGCCGACCGGAGGATTTCCAGCGCCCGGTGCTCGACCAACCACCGCCGCCGCCGCCCATGGTCAGTGACCCGACCTTCCGGCCCAGTATGGCGGTGACAATGGGTGAAATGCCCGACTTGCGCGGCACCGACCTGGACATTGGAACCGGCTTCAATCCGGACCGCGATGCCCAGCCCCTGGTCCGGGTTCCGCCGCAGTACCCGGGCCAGTGTCAGCGTACGGCGCGAGCCCTGGAAACCGTCGTCGTGGAGTTTGATGTCAGTCCTGAAGGCACGGTGATCAATCCACGTGTGGTGGATTCGACCAACTCGTGTTTCAATCGGGCCGCCGTGCGCGCGGTCGAGCGCTGGAGATATCAGCCGCGTATCGTGGATGAGGTCGCGCAGCCGCGCTTCGGCGTTCGCACCGCTATTGATTTCGGACTGGAGGAGTGATGCTTGTGATGTCTCGGGCAAAACGACTGTTCGTCTTGTTGATTCTTCTGGTGGGCTGTCTGGGCCTGGCGACGGCATGGGCGGATGATGACGATGGCGAAGCCAAGACGCTGACTCCGAATGTGGCGCGTGATCTGCTGGAAGCCTTCGAGTTGCTGGAGGACGGCGAGGATGCGGCCTCCCTGGAAAAGCTCAATCAGCTGATGTCGAGGCGAGGCGGTCAAATGACCGATTTTGATCGGGCCTCGGTGCTGCAGATTCGCGGTTCCGCTCATATCAATCTCGAAGACATGGAATCGGGAATGAGAGATTTTCTCGAAGCGCTTGAGTTGCGTGCGTTGCCATCCGAGCAACAATCGCGTCTGCGCTACAACCTGGCCCAGTTGTACTTCGTGACCGAGCAATATGAAGAGTCCATCGAGTTCTTCAATCGCTGGCTCGAGGAAGACGATGCCGAAGCAACCCACAATACGTATTTCATGCTCGGGGCTGCTCACTACCAACTGGACCAGTTCCAGGAGGCCCTGGAACCGATTGGTCTGGCCATTGAACTGTCTCGGGAACCGGAACGACGTTATTACGATTTGAAAAACGTCCTGTTCAGCGAGCTGGGCAGGGTATCGGATCGGATCGAGTTGCTGAAGGAAATGGTAACCCTGTGGCCCGACGAGCTGTCTTACTGGCGTCAACTGTCCGCGTTGTATCTTGAGCAGGACATGCAGATGGAGTCCTTTGGTGTTCTCGAATCGGCCTATCTGGCCGGCTTGATCGATTCATCGTCAGATCTCCGATTGCTGGCCCAGTATTATTCAAGCTTCAACAATCCGCACCGCGGCGCCAAGCTGATCGAGGAAGAGATCGAGCGCGGTCGCCTCGAACGTGATGTCGAGAACCTGGAGTTGCTCTCCCAGCTGTGGAGTCAGGCGCGTGAGCATCGCAAGGCAATCCCGGTACTGACAGAAGCCGCCCAATTGGCCGACACCGGTGAACTGTCGTTCCGTCTGGGTCAGGCACTGTTGGCCGATGAGCGCAATGAAGAGGCGGAAGCAGCGTTTCAAGACGCCATCGACAAGGGAGAGCTTTCCGATTCCCGGCTGGCTGAAACCTGGGTCCTGCTGGGCACGGCAAGGTTCAACCAGGCCGGACCCGGCGATCGGGCGCAGCGGCAAGCGGCGGATCGTGCCTTCAGCCAGGCTGAGCGGTATGCCGCCACGCGTGGTCAGGCACGCGAATGGCGTGGTTACATTCGCGCCATCAATGAAACTGAAACCCGTCAGGCCTTGCTCGAGCAGGAGCAGAGTGAGCGGCTCGAAGAAGCGGCGCGTGAGCGTTTCCTGCAGTCCTGCCGAGCCATGCAGATCGCCGGGCGCGAGCTTTCCGAAGAATGCCGCGAAGTGCTCGGTGAAACCGCCGAGTAAAGCGGTGCCGTGAACACGCCGGGCAAGGCATTGCCCATGATGATTGCCCGGTTGCAGGCCGGTGTATTGCTCGGCCTGCTGATTGCCATACCCGCTTTACTGCCGGCCTCGGACCTGGGGCCGGTTTTTCGCATTCTGGGGGTTGTCGACGGTTTGCCTGACAGTCGTGTCGAGGCGGTTGTGCAGGATCATTTTGGTTATGTCTGGATCGGCACTCAGGGCGGCCTGGTTCGCCACGAAGGACGCCGACTCAATCTGATCAGTCACGATGTGACGCGCCCGGATGCCTTGCCCGGGATCAACATCACAACACTGGACGCGCACAGCAGCGGCCTGGTCTGGGCGGGAATTTCCGGACAAGGGGTGGTGGCCATCGGGCCGGACCTGACCATCCGACACCATCTTGCGCCCGAAGCCGAGGGTGGGCCCTTGCCGGACCAGGAGGTCTGGTCCATTGCCGAGGACTGTCAGGGTGGAGTCTGGCTGTCGTTCATGCGCGGCGGCGTTGCACGCTTTGATCCGGCCGAAGACTCGCTGCGGTTTTTCCGCCAGAGTGAAGAATACGGTCTGGCGGAAAGCGGGTTTCAATTGCAGGTCCGGGTCGATTCCCGGTGCCGGATCTGGTCCATTCAATCCGATCGGGTTGGTGTGCTGGCCACTCCGGATGACGACCAGTTCGAAACGCTCTTCGAGCGCGACATTGCCGCCGGGGACCCGATCTTCAATTCCTTTGCCGAACTGTCTGACGGCACCTTGATGCTGGTGCAAAGGAATCGGCTGCTCGAGATCGAAAGTGACCACACAAGCAGATTCCTGCTCGAGCTCAACGACACCATTACCGAGATCGCCGAGGCCGAGGATGGCCGCCTTTTGATGAGCACCTATGGCGGGTTACTCAAATGGGAGCCTGGATCCGGTAAAAAGGAATGGATCAGGCGGGTCGATGGCGTCCAGGATGGTCTGCCAACCAATCGTTTGCTGGGCGTAATGATGGACGCCGAGGGTGGCATGTGGTTGTCCGCCATGCACCACGGAGTGGCCTACCTGCCACCGGGTTATGAAGCCTTCACTCGTTACCAGGCTTTGCCCGGTTCCGAGACCGGCTTTCAATTGCAATCCGTTCGAGCCGTAACCCAGAAGAATTCCGAACCGGTTCTCTGGGTGGGTAATGTTGAAGAAGGCATTCAACGCCTTGATCTGGAGACCGGTGAAGTCAAATGGTTTGAGGAGGTATTCGAGAGATTCGAGTCGAATGGTCACCCGGATGCGAGCTTCATGGTGGATCACGACGATCATCTTCTCCTGGGGCTTTCCCGCAGCATCGTGGCCTTTGACAAGGTTGAGCAAGTTGTCAGCCAGCGTTTGCTCGAGCGTGAAGAGATCGACCAGGGAACGTTCGCTTTCATGTTGCCGGACGGTCAGGGTCGATTGTGGGTCAACACTTTCGATGCCGGACTGTTTCGGGTCTCGATCGAGGATGGAGAGCGCGAATATTTCCATGCAGAGGGCGAGGGCTATTATCACCTGCCGGAAAACGGAATCGGCATGCCGGTTCATGATCATGACGGTGACTGGTGGGTAGCCGGGCGACGTGACATTTACCGCTATCAGGCGGGTCGGGGTTTTGATCATCAACTTCGCAGCCCACGTGGGCGCATTCATGCCCTGGCCTGGATTGATGGTGATCTCTGGTTTGCCACCGAGTTTTCGCTCAAGGTCTGGCGCCAGGGAGAGCAGAGTCTGGAGCAGCGTCGGTCCTGGTCACTGAGTGAGGCCTTGCCCGGAGGTCGGGTCATGCGTTTGTTTGGTAGCGAAACCGGCCATGTCTGGCTGGTGCTGTCCAATGGCCTGGCCAGGGTGGATCCGCAAACGGGCCAAATCCGGCGCTTCAGTCGCGACGATGGTCTGGCCGTCACCGAGTTTCTTCAGAATGCCGCCGTTCATATGGACGATGGACGTTTGGCCATTGGAACCAGCCGGGGGCTGTTGGTGGTCGATCCTGCAAAAATTCGTGGTAGCGACACGGCCCCGCCGGTTCACATCACTGACCTGGAAGCCGGGGGACGAAACTGGACCATCGCCCCTGGAGAGCGCAAGAGCATTGAACTGTCCCACAATGACAATTCGGTCGGTATGCGGTTTGTTGCGCCATCCTATATTTCCCCGGACCAGACGCGCTATCGCTTGCGTCTTGACGGCTGGGAGGCTGGCTGGCTGGAACTGGCCGGGCAGGATCGACACTTCTACAGCAATCTGACCCCGGGGCGATACCGGTTCCAGGTTCAGGCCGCGACGCCGGATGGCCTGTGGAATGAAATTGGCGATGAGCTGGAGTTCCGAATCCAGCCACCACCATGGCGAAGCAACTGGGCGATCGCCTTGTATGGCCTGGTTCTGGTCGGAGGCGCCGGCGCCGGTTGGCGTGGCTATCGGCTCACTCGCCAGCGACGGCGCGAAATGGAGGAAGCCCGTCAGAAGCGTGCCTTGGCCGAGGAGCAGCGTCAGGTGGTCGAGCGCCTCAATCGCAACCTTCTGCCCGACACGCTGGCCCGGGTGATTGCCGAGGAATTGTGCCAGGTCACCGGGGCCGAGCGCGCCTGGTTCCAATATCGTCATGAGCAGCTTCCCGATGAGCCTGTCACAGTCGGGGCAGGTGCAGAACGTCTGGATCTCTTGGAGCGTGCCGACGAGCCCCATCCACGTTTGTCGCCGCATCAGCAAGTGGTGGATTTCAGAGTCGAGGATCAGGTCGTGGCCCGTTGCCTGATTGAATCGGGGAGCGAGGGATTCCAGCCCGATCACGATGAACGTCTGCGCCTGCTGCAGCAGACCGCATCCCAGGCCTTGCACAATCTGTTGCTGATCGAGCGCGTCCGCGCCCTGGCCGAGCGGGCCGAGGAGGCCAGTGCGGCCAAGTCCGAGTTTCTGGCCACCATGAGCCACGAAATTCGCACGCCCCTGCACGGGGTGCTGGGGATGCTGGAGTTGCTGCATGACACACGCGCCACGCCGGAGCAGTTGGAGTTGCTGGCCACCTTGAGGCAGTCCGGCATGCAGCTTCAGCGCATCATTGACGATGTGCTCGATATTTCCCGCATCGAGGCCGGCCGTCTGGACCTTGACATCGCTCCTTTCGAGCTGGTCTCGCTACTGGAGCAGGTGGTCGACCTGCATGGTCCCAACGCCGCCCGCAAGAACATTGACTTGCGCCTGCGCATTGCTTCCGATCTGCCCCTGTTGGGTCATGGGGACGCCGGTCGGATCGTCCAGGTTCTCGGCAACCTGCTCAGCAACGCAGTGAAATTCACCGATGAAGGCGCCATCGAACTGGCGGCCGAATGCTGGCAGCCCGGTTGGCTGAAAATCAGCGTGTCGGATTCCGGTCCCGGCATAGGCCCTGAGGACCGCGAGCGTCTGTTCCAGCCGTTCTCACAGCTTGATGCCTCCATCACCCGCTCTCACAGTGGCTCTGGTCTGGGTCTTGCGATCTGCCGACGCCTGGTGGCGGCCATGAACGGTGAGCTGGAATTGACAGAACGTCAGCAAAGAGGTTCGACTTTTGTCGTTCGCTTGCCGGTATTGCCGGAAACGCGCTCCACCCGCTTCCCACTGACGGAATTGCTCGGGGACACCGTTCTTGCTTCCGCGATGGATCCATCCAGTTATCGGATCCTGCTGCGCCTGGCCAGGCGCTGGCAGTTTACCGTGATCGATGCCCGCAGGGCTCAGCCAAGAGACTGTACCGCCTTGCTGGTCGATCACCTGGGTCCGGGTCCCGAGCTTGAGCCCTGGCTGAATCGCACCGCTCACCTGATCCGCCTGGACATACCCTATCGCAGTCCCCCGGCATCGATACGATTTGGCGGTACGATCCATTCCTTGCGATGGCCGCTGGTGGAAAGCCGTTTGCTGGGACTACTGCTGGATTGGCGTCTGCAGCATTCAATGGAGAAAAATGCCGATCAGGAAAGGGGACTTTGATCGGCTAAACAGGTAAACTGCTAGCCTGTTGCCACTCATCAGGAGCCGGTCTCATGGAAGTGTTGATTTTTCTGGCAGTGCTGATTGCACTGGCCATCTTCGTCATCGCCATCTACAACCGTCTGGTCGCGGCGCGTAATCGCTACAAGAACGCCTTTGCCCAGATCGATGTGCAGTTGACCCGTCGCTATGATCTGATTCCCAACCTGGTCGAGGTGGCCAAGAAGTACATGAGCCACGAACGGGAAACCCTGGAAGCAGTAATCCAGGCCCGCAACGGCGCCGTCAACCAGCTCAAGGCCGCCTCATCCGATCCGGGCAACCCGGAAGCGGTCAAGAAACTCGGCGAGGCCGAGCAGGGCTTGTCCGGCGCCCTGGGCCGTCTGTTCGCGCTGTCGGAAAACTACCCCGACCTCAAGGCCAACCAGAACATGATGCAGCTCTCCGAAGAGTTGACCAGCACCGAAAACAAGGTCGCCTTTGCTCGCCAGAACTTCAACGACTCGGTCATGAGCTACAACATCCTGCGCGAGAGCTTCCCGAACAACATCATCGCCGGCATGTTCAGCTTCCAGCCAGCCCAGCTCCTCGATATCGAAGACCCGGCCAAGCGCGAAGCGGTACAGGTGAATTTTGGGTGAAAGCGGTAAAAGGTGAAAGGTGAAAGGTGAAAGGTGAAAGGAAAAAGGATGAGGGGCAGGGGCTTCGTTAGCGCGTATTGTCCTTTCACCTTTTACCTTTTACCTTTCACCGCTCTCCCATGAACTTCTTCGAGCACCAGGACAAGGCCCGCCGCCAGACGCGGTTTCTGGTGGTGCTTTTCTCGTTGGCGGTGATTGGCATCATCGTGGCGGTCAATGCCGTGATCTTGACCACCCTGGGCGTCCATGTGCCCGACGGTGATCCCGGCCGGATGATCGCCGAGAATGCCGGGTTGATTCTGGCGACCACGTTGATCACCGGCGCCATCATTGGCCTGGCCAGCGCTTTTCGCAGTATGCAGCTCAACAGTGGCGGCGGAGAAATTGCCCGGGCGCTGGGTGGCACGCGGGTCGAGCCCGATACCCGTGACCCGCTGCGTCGACGCTTGCACAACGTGGTCGAGGAAATGGCGATTGCCTCCGGCATCCCCGTGCCCGAGGTCTACGTGCTCGAGCACGAGCAGGGCATCAATGCCTTCGCCGCCGGATTCTCGACCTCGGACGCGGCCGTGGCCGTTACCCGTGGAACCCTGGAGCATCTTGACCGGGACGAACTGCAGGGCGTGATCGCCCACGAGTTCGCGCACATCTTCAACGGTGACATGCGCCTGAATATTCGCCTGATCGGGATTCTGTTCGGCATTCTGGTGATTTCGATCATTGGTCGACGCTTGTTGTTCAGCGCCCGATTCGCCCGGGACTCCCGAGCTGCCGCGCCGGCATTGCTGTTCGGTCTGGCGGTGGTGATCATTGGTTACATTGGCCTGTTTTTCGGGCGCTGGATCAAGGCGGCGGTCTCGCGCCAGCGCGAGTACCTGGCCGATGCCTCTGCCGTACAGTTCACCCGTCATCCGGATGGCATTGCCGGCGCCCTGAAAAAGATCGGCGCCCTGCACGCCGGATCCTTCATGACCACCGACACCGAGGAAGTTGGTCACATGCTGTTTTCCACCGGCATGGGGTATCAGATGTTTGCCACCCATCCGCCACTGGAAAGTCGTATCAAGGCCATTGATCCGAACTTCCGGCCCGAGGAGCTCAAGGAACTGGCCGTGAAGCTCGATCGCCATGCCCAGTCACGCAAGGCTGAAAGCGAAGAGTCCGGGCGCGAAAGCAGTGAAGCCGAACCTCGGCGCGGCCCCGGTGGTCTGCCGTTGGATGCGGACAATCTGGCCGAAAAGATTGGTCAACCCGGCCTCAACCAGGTGTTTCTGGCAGCCGCCCTGGCTGCAGCCATCCCGAAACCGCTGGAACGGGCCGCCCATTCCGACGAATGGGCTCCGGAGGTGATCTGTTATCTGCTGTTGTCCAAAGACGACGAGATTGCTGAACAGCAATTGCTGCGGGTGGCCCAGGTGCTGGGCAGTGACAGCGAAAGCCAGGTGCGGGCTCTGCGCCAGTCGGTTCCCGAGCTGCCTCCGGAGCAGCGCCTGCCGCTGATGGAAATGGCCTTTCCGGCCCTCAGGCGCCGGCCCGAGGGTGAACTGCGCGAGCTGATGCAACTGATAGACGAGCTGATCGCCGCCGACGGCAAAATCGATGTGTTCGAATATGCCCTGGCGCGCCTGACCAATCGTCAGATCGAGGATGTGCTCAATCCCTCGCGCGCCGGCGCCGGTGGTTCAAAAGCGCTCAAGTCGCAGGCCGAAGCAGTCAAGACCTTGCTGGCCATACTGGCCCACCATGGTCACCCCGACCTGCCCGACCAGGTTCAGGGGGCTTATGCCCTGGGACTGGAAACCGCGCTCAACGAGCCCGCCGGCCAGCCACCGGTTCCGGATCAATGGCCCGAGGCACTGGATGATGCATTGCAGGCGCTGGACCGGCTCAAGCCCCGGGAAAAGGAAAAGCTGGTCGCGGCCATGGCTCGCGTGGCCATGTACGATGAGCAGATCGTGACCGCCGAAATGGAACTGATGCGAGTCATCTGCGGCCTGCTACATGTGCCCTTGCCGCTGTTCGAATCGGATTGAGCCAATACCCGTTCGGCATTGTCATTTCGGTCAGACAGATACCAGGCCTCCGGAACCGATCGATCATTCCTCCAGAGTGAATCCAACCTCGATGGTTACCTGCCAGTGGGCAATCCGGCCATTGTCGATATGACCGCGAGTGTCGATGATCTGAAACCAGCGCATGTTCTTGACCGTTTCGGAAGCCTTGGCAATGGCGTTCTGGACGGCGTCCTCAACACCTGATTTCGATGAACCGGTCAGCTTGATCTGCTTGTAAACATGTTCACTCATGACGTTCTCCCGAGGGTTCAGAATTCAGCCTATCATGAGACTCATGAACGGCATTGAAGAATCCACAGGTCGGATGATCGACCCCCGATCCGTATTTTTTTGCATAATCGGGCCATGATTGGATTGTTGCAACGTGTCAGCGAGGCCCGTGTGGTGGTGGATGACGAGACCATCGCCGCCATTGGTGCGGGCTTGCTGGTGCTGGTCGGCTTCGAGCGTGGCGATCGTTCCGATCGGCTTGAGCGATTTCTGGAGCGTTTGCTGAACTACCGGGTGTTTGCCGATGAGCAGGGACGCATGAATCTCAGTCTGCGCCAGGTCGGCGGTGGACTGCTGCTGGTGCCGCAGTTCACCCTGGCCGCCGATACCAACTCCGGCAACCGCCCCAGCTTCACCCCGGCTGCCCCGCCCGATGAAGGCCAGGCCCTGTTCGAACAACTCACCCACCTGGCCCGCAACACCTGGCCCGACACCGCGACGGGTGAGTTTGGCGCACACATGGAAGTGACGCTGACCAATGACGGGCCCGTCACTCTTATACTTCGTTAACTGCGTTAACTTCGGTTTGGTTTGTTTAGTTGGTTTGATTGGTTTGATTGGTTTAATTGGTTTAATTGGTTTAATTGGTTTAATTGGTTTAATTGGTTGAAAAGCCAAACCAACCAAACCAAGCTAACCAACCAAACCAACCAAACCAACAAAACCAACTAAACCAACTAAACCAACTAAACCAACTAAACCAACTAAACCTCGCCCTTCAACATGCGCGTCAGCGTATTGCGACTGATCCCCAAGCGTCTTGCCGCTTCCGACTGGTTGCCGCGGCAGGCTTCGACCGTGGCTTGAGCCAGTACCGATTCAAAGCGTTGCTTGAAGGACTCATGCAGGTCCTGGTCTTCGCCTTGCAGGCGTTGGCGCAATTCCTCGGCCAGGGTTTCGGTCCATTGCCCGCTGGGGGAAGTGCTGCCCGGTTCACGGTATTCGGCGGGAAGGTCGTCGATGCCGATTTCCGGGGCCGGGGCCAGGGCGGCCAGGGACTGGCAGAGATGCTTGAGTTCACGGACATTGCCCGGCCAGTGCAGGGTTTTCAGGTGTGTCAGCAAGGATGGGCCGGCCTGCTTGGGTGGCAGGCGGAACTCGCGGCCGGCTTCACGCAGAAAGTGTCGAGTCAGCTCGGCGATATCCTCGCGTCGCTCACGCAGGGGAGGCACATGCACGGCAATCACCTTGAGGCGATGATACAGGTCGGCCCTGAACTGACCGGCCTGGACCAGTGCGGCAAGGTCGCGGTGAGTGGCGGTAATGATGCGGGCATCCGTGCGCACCAGGTCGCGGCCGCCGAGGCGATAGTATTCACCCTCGGCCAGCACGCGTAACAGGCGTGACTGCAGGGGTAGCGGCATGTCGCCGATTTCATCCAGAAACAGGGTGCCACCGCGGGCCTGTTCGAAGCGCCCGGGGCGCTGTTCTCCGGCACCGGTAAAAGCGCCCTTTTCATGTCCGAACAGTTCGGACTCGAGCAGATCCTCGGGGATGGCGGCGGTGTTGATGGCGACAAACGCGCCCCCGGCCCTGGGCGAATGATTGTGCAAGGCCCGGGCAACCAGTTCCTTGCCGGTGCCGGTCTCGCCGGTGATCAGAACCGGGATATCGCTGGCGGAGAGTCGACCGATCATGCGGATCAGGTCCTGAAAGGCCGGCGATGATCCGATCAACCCCGCGTTGCGCTCGAAATCCGCCTCTTCGTTGCGGGTCGACTTCAGCGCCTTGCGCACCAGCCGTTCGACTTCCTGCAGGTCGAATGGCTTGGCCAGAAATTCGAATGCTCCGCCTTGAAAGGCCTTGACTGCCGAATCGACGTCGGAGTAGGCAGTCATGATGATGACCGGAATGTCGGGATGGGATTGGCGCAGATTCTGCATCAGCTCCAGTCCGCTTTCTCCATCCAGGCGGATGTCGGCGATGACCAGGTCCGGGCTGTGGTGTTCGAGTGCCGCCTCGAGGCCGGCGCCGCCGGAAAAGGTACGCACCGGCAGTTTCTGACTGCGCAGGAACTCCTCCAGCACGTAGCGAATGGCAGGATCGTCGTCGATGACCCAGATGCGCTCAGTCATGGCCCGTTTCCTGCCAGGGGATCAGTGGTAATCGAACCCGGAATCGACTCCCTGATTGCAGCGCTTCGTACTCGACCAATCCGCCATGGCTGCGGGCGATCTGCTGCACGACAGCCAGGCCGAAACCCGAGCCCTGGTCACGACCGGAAACCAGGGGCAGAAACAATCGATCACGCAATTCGGATGGTACGCCTTCGCCGTCATCCTCGACATCGATACGCACGGCATGGCGAGCAGGGCCATCAATCAGTGGAGAGTGATGTTCAATGCGCGTGGTCAGTCGAAGAGTCGTGGCCCCGGCCTGAAGGCTGTTACGCATCAGGTTGAGAAACAACTGGTGCAGCTGACCGGCGTCCGAGTTCAATTCCGGGATGCTGGGGTCAAACGCTCGGATCAGGTCAAGGTCGTCGTGGTTTTCAGCCAGCACCAGTTCAGCGGTCTCATCCAGGATGCGGTGCAGGTTGACCGGCCCGCTTTGCGGTCGCGGTTTGCCGGCAAATCGATCGATCAGACCGGTGATGCGATCGACTTCGCGCTGGATCATGCGGGCATGGCGAACCAGGTCCGGTGCTTGCGCGGTGGTTTCGATCAATTGTGCTGCACCACGAACCCCGGCCAGTGGATTGCGAAGCTCATGACCAAGGCGATGGGACATCATTGCCAGAGACTGTTGACGATCGGCTCTTTCGGCCAGTTCACGTTGGCGAACCCGTTCGGTAATCGGATGAAGTTCCACCAGGGCGCCGCCCGGCATGCGTTGAAAGGTGGCGTCCACGTTCACCTCGTCGCGCTCGATATGCGCTTCCAGGACACTGAGGGAATGCTCTGAATGATCGAGTCGTCGGCGCCAGGCTTCCAGGGACGGTGAGATATCGACCAGCAGCGACCCGCACAATTGCGGCATCGAGCCCCCGAACAGGTCGGCTGCCGCTCGATTCAGCTCCAGGATCCGGCCATGCGAATCAACCCGGATCAGTCCGGTGGAAAGCTGATCCGGATCCATGGGTTCCACTTACGGCAATGATTCCCCAGGCGAGTTGTCTGCGACCCGGAAGCTGACCGGCTCGGTCGCGGCCAGTACCCGGCCGGACTGGGTCTGCAACTCGGCGCGCAAATGGTGTTCACCTCCACCAACGCCTTCATAACGGACTGCCAGCGACTGCACCGGCGGCTGGGGGATGTCGTTGAGATAGATCACCACCAGGGTCGTCGGCGGGAGATCAATGCTGCTTTCAAGGGTCACGGTGACCGAGTCACTGTCCAGGACTGCCTCGTCGTCGGGAGAGGTGATGACGAATTCCAGGTGTTCACGCGGCTCGGCCTGTTCGGGCTCGGCAGCGATCACGGCCTCTTCCTCGCCGCGGTCGAGCACGTTGAGCTCGGGCAGCTCGACAGGGTCGGCCGACTCGTCGGGTTTCTGGTCGGTGTAGGTGACATTGCCTTCCTCGTCGACTACCTTGTAGATGGGCTGGGCAAACAACCATCCGCTGAAGCTTAAAAGAGTCAGAACGAATAGGAATCTCATGGCGCCATTCCGGTGCGAGTTCGCCGCCTATTGTGCCACGGAAGCCTCTGATCCTGCAGTGGTGGGGTCGTGGCCAAAAAAAAGGCCGGACGAAGTCCGGCCTTTGTTCCAGGGCGCTGGCTCGATTCAGCAGGAGTAATACAGGTCGAACTCGAGCGGATGGGTCGAGGCCCGGAAACGGGTCACTTCCTGCATCTTGAGTGCGATGTAGCCATCAATCAGATCATCGGAGAACACATCGCCGGCTTTGAGGAAGTCGCGGTCGGAATCCAGCGCTTCCAGCGCCTGGTCGAGCGCGTGACAGACGCGCGGGATATTGCGCTCTTCTTCCGGTGGCAGGTCGTAGAGATCCTTGTCCATCGGCGCGCCCGGATCGATCTTGTTGATGATGCCGTCCAGGCCAGCCATCATCATGGCGGCGAAGGTCAGGTAGGGGTTGCCGGCCGGGTCGCCGAAGCGCACCTCGATGCGACGCGCCTTGTCGCTGGCCACCCAGGGCACCCGGCAGGAAGCGGAGCGGTTGCGGGCAGAATAGGCCAGCAGTACCGGCGCCTCAAAACCCGGAACCAGACGCTTGTAGCTGTTGGTGGTCGAGTTGGCGAAAGCATTGATTGCACGGGCGTGTTTGAAGATTCCACCCACATAGTGCAGGGCTGTCTCGCTCAGCCCGCCGTAGCCGTCGCCGGCAAACAGGTTGGTGCCATCCTTGGCCAGCGACTGGTGCACATGCATGCCGGAGCCATTGTCTCCAACCAGTGGCTTGGGCATGAAGGTGGCCGTGCGGCCGTGGACATGGGCCACATTCTGCACGACATATTTCAGCATCAGCAACTCGTCGGCCTTGCGGGTCAGGGAATTGAAGCGTGTGCCGATCTCGCACTGACCAGCGGTTCCGACCTCGTGGTGATGGACCTCGACAGGAATGCCGATCGCTTCCAGCGTCGCACACATCAGGCTCCTGAGGTCATTGAGCCCATCGACCGGGGGCACCGGGAAGTAGCCACCCTTGACCTTGGGGCGATGGCCGTGGTTGCCGTCTTCATACTTCTTTTTGGTATTCCAGGCGGCTTCCTCGGAGTCGATCGAAAAGAATGCGCCGGAAATATCATTGGCCCAGCGCACGCTGTCGAACACGAAAAACTCCGGCTCAGGTCCGAAGTAGGCCACATCGGCGACACCGCTTGCTTTCAGATAAGCCTCGGCACGCTTGGCCAGGGAGCGCGGACAGCGCGAGTAGGGCTGCATGGTGGCCGGCTCGAGAATGTCGCAGTTGACATTAAGTGTCTTGTGCTCGGCAAACGGGTCAAGAAAGGTGGCTTCGGTGTCGGGCATCAGTACCATGTCGGAGTCATTGATGCCTTTCCAGCCGACGATCGATGAGCCATCGAACATCTTGCCATCGGTCAGCAACTCTTCGTCCAGGGCCGAGGCCGGAACGGTGACGTGCTGTTCCTTGCCCAGGGTGTTGGCAAAGCGGAAATCGACAAATTCAATGTCTTCGTCGCGGATCTTCTTCAGTACTTCATTCGGCGTCATGTCAGGTATTGACCTTTGGTTGGTGAATGGACGCCAGTGTTAATGCAATTGTCGTGCCAGGCGCGGAGGCCTTGAAAATGGGGGGTGAGGGGAGGATGGTGAGGAGGGTTTGCTCAAGTATTGAGCAGGCGTGATTTTGGTGCTCAGTATGTGAGCAAGGTTTAAGGTTTAAGGATTCAGGGTTCAGGGTTCAGGGTTCAGGGTTCAGGGTTCAGGGTTCAGGGTTCAGGGTTCAGGGTTCAGGGTTCAGGGTTCAGG
>SL_3KL_010_SEDDRAFT_10000828_pt1 | contig 27075 bp, 24 predicted proteins | sample SodLakKL_010_SED_2_FD_10381 | JGI IMG/M metagenome (IMG submission 10381) | reverse complement strand
ACCTATACATACGAGCCTTCACTTGAAGAGGGAGACGAGATCACCGGTTCACCTGGCCGCGAAGCCGGTGAGGATGCGGGCAGCTATGATTTCACATCAGGGGATTTGTCTGCCGGCGCAAATTACGAGCTGGTTCTCGACCCCGCTTCACCGCAGTTTGAGATTCTGCAAAAGGCTGTTTTTATCACCGGATCATTTACCGTATTTGACAAGCTTTATGACGGAACTGTCGATGCGGAAATTGAAGTTTATAACCTTTCGCTTGACGGAACCCTTGGCGGGGACAATGTCAGCCTTACAGGTGTGGTAGTAAGCTTTGCCGATCCCGGCCCCGGGAATGACATTGAGGTTTTTATTTCTGATGCACAGATTGAAGGAGGAGATGCACCCAACTATTCCCTCTCATTAACGCCCGCCCCGGTAAGTTCAGCAAACATAAAATTCTCTCCGGAAATAACCGACGCCGAATATGATGCCCTTACAGGCTATCTTACACTTAACGGAACCAATTTTGATGTTGATTATGAGGTCGATGCTGTAAAACTGACCATTTCGAACGGTACAGATTCATACAATCTGACAGGTATGACGGATAATGTTTATCCCTTGTCGTCCGAAAGGGCTATACTCCATATTCAGGGCAGGGAAAAAGCCTTTTTCAACTGGATATTCAACAACAACGGTATTCGATCCAGGGATAATAATCAGTACACCTTATCTGCTGATGCTGACTGGAACGGGATCGCATATCCGGCTGAAGGCACTGATCCGGTAGTTGTGATAAATTATGCTCCCCCAGCTATTGAATCGGCAACTTACAACAAGGATAACGGAGAGTTTGTAGTAACGGCAACCAGACTTGCCGCTTCAACAGACGGGGAAAAGGATATTGATGTTACCAGGTTAACAATAACCGGTAAGGATAACCTTTCATGGACACTTACTTCCGAAACAGCTGATCAGGATGTTACTTCCGAAACAGTTTTCAGAATCTATATAGATGGAAACGACAAGGTTGAGGTGGACGAACTGATCGATGTGGAGGGAACAACATCCAGCACCGGTCATCCCTATAATCTTGCAGCTGCCAATCGCTGGAACAGGCCTGTCCATAACGATTACAATATAGCAGATCTCACCGGAAACTCTATTACGGCTATAAACATACCCAATCAGCCCCCGGTTGCAAGTAATGTAACAGTAACGGGAAATCCGGATATAGGCGAAACTGTTACAGGTTATTACGAATATGATGATTACGAGAACGATCCTGAGGGAAATTCCATTTTTGCATGGTACAGGGCTGACGATGCTGACGGAAACGGAGAAGAACAGATTTCAGGAGAGGATGAATTGACATATACAATAGGTGTTGAGGATGCCGGCAAATTCATCGCTTTTGAAGTAACACCGGTAGCAGAGTCTGGTACCACACCAGGTGATCCGGTAAAAAGCGATTATGTTGAAGTTGCAAATGCCCCTCCTGTAGCTTCAGATGTTGTTATTCTGGGAAATCTTGAAGTATCAGCAGAATTGCAGGGAGATTATGTTTATTCCGATGCAGAAGATGATCCGGAAGGGGAGACAGTGATAAAATGGTTCAGGTCGGATGATACTGACGGCACCAATGAGCAGGAAATACATGAGGGTCAAAATTATACCCTTACCCTGGATGATGAGGGAAAATATATCAGGATCAGGGTAACTCCAGTTGCAACATCCGGGACATTGACAGGAGAACCTGTTTACAGTGAATATTACGGACCGGTTATCAATACATTGCCGACAGCATCTTTAACCGGAATCAATGAGTTCTGCCAGGGAACCTCGGTAAATCTTTTATTCAGTTTTACCGGCAACGGACCGTGGGAGGTGGTTTATACAGATGGAACGGAAGAGTTCAGTTTTACTTCCGCTGAGCCTGCATACACGGTAACGGTTCACGAAGGCGGAAATTACAGGGTTACGGGGATTGTTGATGCAGAGGGCTATGAAGGGGTTGAACTTGGCGAAGAGGTCAGCCTTGAGTCAATTCCTGTAATAACAATCGACGACTACCGGTATGTTGAAAATTTTGACGGAGGAGCGGGAGAATGGAAAAGTTACCCCGATCCTTCAGGCGCAAATAATATTTGGAAATTCGGCTTGCCTGACGGGACGGTTTTCCCTTCTGCATCTTCGGGGAACAATATCTGGTATACTGAACTGGCAGATAAATTTGTGTCCCTGCAGACATGGGTTGCAGGCCCCTGCTTTGATCTGGAAGAAGCTGAAAGACCAATGATAGCAATTGACCTGTTCAGGAAATTTGGGGACGGGAGTGATGGTGCCGTTTTGCAATACAGCACAAATAATGGTCAGACATGGCAGAATGTAGGGAAGCCCGGACAGGGGATAGAGTGGTATAATTCCTCCCTTATATCCGGAATGCCGGGTGGCCAGGAAACAGGCTGGACACGACAGGAAGAAGACTGGACAGAATCAAGACATGACCTTGACGATATTGCAGGAGAAAACTTTGTGCGGTTCAGGATAGCGTACGGATCTGACGGCTCAGGCGGTTCAGAAGGAGGATTCGCATTTGACAATATACGTATTGGTGAGAGAAACAAGCTTGTGTTAATGGAACATTTTACAAATGCACTCGATAACAACAGTCTTGATGCAAATGAAATTCTGAGAACATTTACCGGCTCGAGACCTTATGATATGGCTTATATAAGCTTTCACACCTCTTTCCCGGAAGATGATCCGCTAAATGCAATAAATCCGGCAGATCCGCTAGCCCGCGCTCTCTTTTACGGTATATCATCAGTTCCGGTTTCCGTTATGGACGGGGGCACTAATGGCGGCCGTGTATATAATTATACGTCATCAGTTCCTGATGTGAATGATCTGCTTGCCTCTTCACTGGAAGATGCCTCTTTTTCCATATCAATAGAACAGTACAATATTGATAACGAAATATTTATAGATCTGGATCTGACATCACTTGTAAGTCAGAATAACAGCAATCTTTTACTTCAGGTTGCTATAATTGAAAAAGAGATAGATGGTTCACTTGCAGGATTGTCAGGTGACCTTGTCTTCAGGAATGTGGTTAAGAAACTGCTTCCCGATGCAGGAGGCACATCTTTGCCTGCCTCCTGGAGCCCGGGGCAGATGACCAGCTATAGTTTTTCATGGGAGGCAAGCAATGTTTTTCATGAAGACAATCTTGCAATTGTAGCTTTCGTACAGGACGATATAACCAGATCGGTACTTCAGACCGCAGTATCTTCAGAGTTTGAATTCCCGGTAACTGGAGATCCTCCTTCTCCTGTTATTCCTTTTCCTCCTGAAATACCTGTATCCGAGAATATAGTTTTTTATCCCAATCCATCTGTTGATGAAGTTTATATCCGCTTTCCCCGTGTCACCGATTCAAGACATATTCTTGAAGTTTATGATATGAGCGGGAAGATGATTACCTCTGAATTTATAAATGAAGGCAGATACCTCCATCCTTTCAGTGCCGGAAGCCTTCGAAAAGGGCTGTATATTTTCAGGGTGGTTGACAGCAACGGCAAGAGTGTTGCAAAGCAGCTGATAATAAGACAGTGACAGCTTATTAATGAAATAATGGCAGATTGTTCCCGGCGTGGGAGACAGAATGACATTCAGGTGGGTTGCTTTTACCATTGGCACGTAAGTTGATCAATTTTGAATGAAAATAATAATTAAAAAACTTAAAATAGGAGGTATTGAGATATGTTGCCAACATTCAGAAAAAGAAGAGGATCAATGCCAAGCATTGTAGATGAATTTTTTGGAAGAGATCTGTTATCAGACTTCTTCGATGAAGTGCAAACAGGAGTGAGTGTTCCTGCAGTGAATATAAAAGAGGACAGGGATGATTTCATTATTGAAGTAGCAGCACCCGGACTGACGAAGAAAGACTTCAACATTAATGTGGAGGATAATGTGCTCATTATTACCTCCGAAAAAGAGTACCAAGACGAAAATAAAGATGAAAAGTACATGCGCAGGGAGTTTGGGTACTCTTCATTCAGAAGGACTTTCAGTCTGCCGGAAGGAGTTGATGCAGACAAGATAAAAGCATCACACAAAGATGGTGTGCTGACAATTTCACTGCCCAAGAAAGAAGAAGCTAAAGCCAGGGCTCCAAAGCAGATCAAGATCGAATAAAATACGGAGCCTTGTGGTGAAAGTGTTGCCAAAATAAGCTCTTTAAGCTTGTTTTGGCATTCTTTTATTAACCCTTGTTAAATATAAGCAAAGAGAAACAGGAATAAAAATGTTATAATGGGTCTGCATCAGGAATTATCTGAAGCGATCTGTAGCCGGGTTGAGATGAAATGCGGCGCATCAATTCTTTAATATGTGCTTTACATTGCGTCAGGTTTTTTTTGCGATCAATTTTTAAGAGGATGTTTTTTATGTTCCAGTTCTGGATCCTCGGAATCAAAGGGAAGTCAGGTCCAAGGACACTGTTTCCGAAATAGCTGTAGAGTGATTCAGCAAGCTGATCAGCGGCTTTTTCAACTATCTCCCTGTTTTTGTGCCTGAGTGTTAATTTTATCAGCCGGTAGTAGGGCGGATATTTGAATTCTTTCCTTTCATTGATCTGACTGGTGAAGAAGTCCTTATAATTTCCTTCTATTATGTATTTGAATACAGGGTGATCAGGTTGCCCTGTCTGAATTATTACGTTTCCCCTACTGTATTTGCGTCCTGCCCTTCCGCTGACCTGTGAAATAAGCTGGAAACTCCTTTCATAAGCCCTGAAGTCAGGGAAATGCAGCATGTTGTCAGCATTAAGAATGCCAACAAGGTTAACTTTATCAAAATCCAGTCCTTTCGAAATCATTTGGGTCCCTACAAGAATATCTGTTCCTCCTGCTTCAAACCGGCTGATTATTTGCTCATATGACCTTTTTTTTCTGGTTGAATCCAGGTCCATTCTCGCAACCCTTGCCTCAGGGAAAAACAGGGATAAATCACTCTCAATTTTTTCTGTACCGAAACCGCATGTTTTAACAGAATTCGAACCGCATTTACTGCATGAAGAGGGAAGTTCAACTGAGTTGCTGCAGTAATGGCATATCAGACTTTTTTTCTGCTTATGGCAGGTAAGGCTTACATCACATTGACTGCAATGAGGTACCCATCCGCACGACTCACACTCAATAAAGGGTGCAAAGCCCCTTCTGTTTTGGAATAGTATTATTTGTTCCTTGTTGTAGAGGGCCTGTTTGATCGATTCCATCAACTCAGGTGTGAAATGTGATTTCATTTGCTTTCTTTTTCCTGCCCTTCTTGTATCAGCAAGTGTAATCCCCGGCATCCTGATGTTGCCGAATCGCTCTTCCATTTTTACAATTCCAAATTTTCCGGTCATGGCATTGAAATAGGATTCAACTGATGGTGTTGCAGTTCCAAGCAGTGTTTTTGCCCTGTGGAGTTTTGCAAGCATTATGGCTGCATCACGAGCATTGTAACGGGGAGCAGGGTCAAACTGTTTATAAGTGGTTTCATGCTCCTCATCAACTATTACAAGTCCCAGATCCCTGAAGGGTAAAAAGAGTGAAGATCTCACACCCAGTATCACATTGTATGAATTCTCTCCGCCGTTAAGCACATTTTTCCATATTTCCACCCTTTCGCTGTTGCTTAACCTTGAATGGTACACCCCAACTGTGCTTCCAAAAACATTTTCAAGCCTTTTAATAATTTGAGTAGTGATGGCTATTTCAGGCAGAAGATACAACACCTGCTTTTTAATCCCGATTTGCTCTGCTATCATGCGGATGTAAACTTCCGTTTTCCCGCTGGATGTAACCCCGTGAAGCAATACCACATCTTTTTCCCTTAAAAACTTATTTATTTTTTCAAAAGCACTCTTCTGATCAGGGTTAAGTTCTTTTGCTTCTGTTTTCAAAACCGGTTTTCGGAAATTTTTCCTGGTTGGGATGACCCTTTTCCCGGTTATGATCCCCTTGTTTATAAGAGCAAGCAAAGTTTGTGCTGAAGCACCGGTTTCCTCCAGGAGCTCTTTTGCACGAATTTCCGGCCAATTCCCTTTTTCCCCGGGCACACTTGTTTTTGTTATATATGCCTTAATTAGCTGCAACTGTCTGGGTGCTTTTTTAAGCCGGTTGAAAATTTCATCAATTTCCCCGGGTTTTGTTTCAGCTGAAAGACTTACATATATTTCGGTTTTCGGATTGCCTGCTGTTTTAATCGATTCCTCTGCAAGCAGAGCATTTTTATCTATTAGTTTTTTGACTACGGAGAAACCGTTTTTTAGTCCTGTAACCGTTGACAATTCACCTATTGTTGAGTATTTTTTCCTGCTGAGGTGTTCAAAGGCCGTTTCTTCGCTTCTGTTCAGGTTTTCCCGGCCTTTAAATGAAGGGTTAGGATATAAAAATGTTTCGCTTTCAAGTTTCAAACCGGATGGGACGGCTGCCTTATAAACTTCTCCTGTTGTGCACATGTAATATTCCGATATCCATTTCCAGAATGCAAGTTGAACGGGCAGGACTATCGGAGAAGAATCCAATATGGATATAATCTTCTTTATTTTATATCCTTCAGGTTTGCTTTGGTGCAATTTGTATACAATTCCCGAAAAAAGTTTTTTGTGCCCGAACTGAACAACCACCCTGCTTCCGGGAAATACACCCTCTTTCAGCTCATGTGGCAGGGAGTAGGTGAAAAGCCCCTGTAAAGGAAGGGGAAGGATAAGATCTGCAAAATATTCCTGTTTGCTTTCTATTTCCATCAATACTATCTGATTATTTACCGGGTGAGATCTCTTCTATCTTATCGGCAACTTCTTCCATAAGCCACATGGGTGTTGAAGTTGCCCCGCATATTCCTACAGATGAAACATTTTTAAACCATCCGGGCTTTAGTTCGGAAGGGGTAGAAATATTATGGGAGAGAGGGTTTTTTTCGAGGCAGGCTTTGAAAAGTATTTTGCCGTTTGAACTGTTCTTTCCGCTAACAAAGATTATTACATCATGGTCTTTACAAAATTTCTTGATATGGGGGAGCCTCTTGGAAACCTGCCGGCAGATAGTGTTATAAACCTGCAGGGGAACATCTTCCCCGGGGAAACTGGGTTTCATTGCATTCTTAATTTCTGTTGCAATGAGCTGGTATTCCTCTATGCTTTTTGTTGTCTGAGAAAACAATGCTACTGGTTTTGAAAGGTTTATTTTGTGTACATCATTGATGCTTCTCAGAACTATAGCCTGACCGGTTGTTTGCCCCACTAACCCAATTGTTTCAGGATGTCCGGGTTCTCCGAATATTACAGTCTGTCCGTTTATGGACTTCATTTCACTGAATACATTTTTGATAAGTCGCTGAAGTTTAAGTACAATAGGACAACTTGCATCAATGATGTTTATGTTGTGTTCCTCTGCAAGGCGGTATGTTTCAGGTGATTCACCGTGCGCTCTTATCAGCATCTTTTTATTCCTGATCTTTGGAAGATCTTCATGCTGTATTGTGATCAGTCCTTTGTTCTGTAATCTCTTCAATTCAGCTTTGTTATGTACTATTTCACCGAGGCAGTAAAGAGTGCCTGACCTTTTTAATTCCTTTTCGGCTTCATTAACTACCGATACTACTCCAAAACAGAATCCCGAATCCTGGTCAATATGAATTTCCATTGTTTTTCATTTTAAAACAGTAAGTTTTTCCCTGAAATAGTCCATGAACCATTCCAGTTGCTCTTCCTGGGTCATGTTGCTTGTGTCCAGCTGAAATGCATTTTCGGCCTTTCTGAGGGGGCTTTCGTTACGTGTTTCATCCAGTTGGTCACGATGGATCAGATTATCCTTTACCTCCTGAAAGCTTGCCCTGATCCCTTTTTCCAGGAGTTCCCTGTATCTTCTGTCTGCCCTTATATCAGCAGATGCAGTCATGAAGATTTTAATATCGGCATCGGGGAATACTACTGTTCCTATATCGCGTCCGTCCATAACCACACTTTTCTTCCCTGCCATTTTCCTCTGGAACATAACCATCTTATCTCTTACTTCTTTTATTTTACTTACTGTACTAACTTTTTCAGACACTTCAATACTTCTTATTGACTTCTCAATGTTCTGATTGTTCAGATATGTTTCATACTCACCGGTCTCTTCGTTTAGTTTAAAAATTATCTCTATTCTGTTCAGAATTAAATGCAGCTTCGGATCACCCTCCATTTTTTCCGGATTGAGCCCTTCTCGAAGACAGGCCAGGGTTACAGCCCTGTACATTGCCCCGCTGTCAATATAGATATAACCCATTTTTTTTGCTATAGCCTTTGCAAATGTGCTTTTCCCGCTTGATGAATATCCATCTATAGCTATTGTAATATTTCCTGATTTTTCAGTCATTTTTGAGCGACTTAACCTGTAAAGTTAAGTAAAATTTGCCCCAACAGGAAAAATAAATTAATACTGCATGGTTGAACAATCAGCTTTCAAATTGGTTTTGAGAATAAACTGGAACCAGATACATAATTTGATTTTATTACCGGCTTCACTCTTCTCACAAGCTCCTGAAATTATTGAGGATAAGCAGGTTTTTGGATTAGTCCGGTTTTTTTCATAATTTTGTGGGATTAAAACAGGTGGAAGATATTTTTTCAGGACTTAATTAAGTTTTCAATACCTGCCGTCAATCCGTTCGTGGAGGAAAGCATATACCAATGCTGCATAATAATGCAGATTTTTTCTAACAAAATAAAAACTTATATGAATTTTAAACTTTATAAATCACACACCGACATGCCGGGTGAAGTGAAAACTGAAGTAATTGATTTTTTGCACAAGCACCTTGATCAATACCGTGACAACAAGGAGGACATTGAGAAAGCAATTGATTTTGCACTGGGCAAATCCTGTGATCTTGGGGGGTTTGTACTTACAGGAAGGGAAGATGGTGAGATGGTCGGGATTGTTGTGGTGAACAGGACCGGGATGGAAGGTTATATTCCCGAGAACATACTTGTTTACATAGCTGTTGATAATAAATTCAGGGGCAAGGGTTACGGTAAAATGCTGATGAAAGAAGCAATAAATAGTGCGGAAGGCAATGTTGCTTTGCATGTTGAACCTGATAATCCTGCAAGGTATTTATATGAAAAACTGGGATTCACCAGCAAATATCTTGAAATGAGGTATGTAAAATCTTAATAAATATGCCCGAAAAGCTGGGAGTTGGTTCACTTGTATCTTTAAGGAGGGAGTTGCATTCCTTGCCTGAGTTATCAGGCAGGGAATATAAAACATCCGCGCATATCGCCCGCATACTGAAAGAGTTTAACCCCGATTTGCTGCAGAAGAATATTGGCGGAACTGGTGTTGCCGCCCTTTTCAGAGGCAAAGAGAAGGGGCCCCTTATTATGGTCAGAAGTGAGCTGGACGCTTTACCAATCCAGGAGGTTAACAGTTTTAAACACCGTTCAGGGATTGAAGGGGTGTCACACAAATGTGGTCATGATGGACATATGTCCATAGTGGTGGGCGTAGCGCATTATTTTTCTGGAAAACGCCCTTCCAGAGGCGGAGTGATGGTTTTGTTCCAACCATCAGAGGAGAATGGAGAAGGAGCACAAAGGGTTATGGAGGATCCGTTCATGAAAGAAATGCGCCCCGATTACGTTTTGGCACTGCATAATCTCCCCGGGTATCCGGTTAACAGGGTTGTATTGCGCAACGGAGTATTTGCTTCCGCTTCCAAGGGGCTGATTGTACGCTTGAAAGGAAAAACCGCTCATGCTGCAGAGCCTGAAAACGGATTAAGTCCTGCTATGGCCGTATCTGATATTATCCGGGAATTGATGCTGCTTCAGAATGATCCAATATTCAGGTCATTTGTTCTGCTTACCATTATTCACGTCAGAATAGGCGAGATAGCTTTCGGAACTACACCGGGTGAAGCAGTAGTTATGGCTACCCTCAGGGCTTTCGAGAATAAAGAAATGGATTTGCTTTCAGAAAAAGCAGTTGATGTAGTTGAACGAAACGCCAGGCTTTATGGTTTGCGGTGCGATGTTTCATGGACGGAGGAGTTCTTCGCAACCGAAAATGATATACGGATAAACAAGGTAGTTGAAAATATTGCCCAAAAAAACGGGTTTGGTATTACTCATTTAAAAAAACCTTTTAAATGGTCTGAAGATTTTTCATGTTTTACGCGAGAGTTACCAGGGGTGCTGTTTGGTTTGGGGGCTGGAGAAGATCACCCGGAACTTCATAATCCGGACTATGATTTTCCCGATGAATTGATTGAAACGGGTGTTACCATGTTTACAGGTGTTTGCGAACAAATGTTAATCAAAAGTTCTAAATGGCAAAAACTTCTGTCATAGAAATCAGCAAGAGTGCAGTTATAAGTAATATAAACTTTATTAAAAGACAGCTGGGCACTGACACAACAATGACATCCGTTGTTAAGGCAAATGCCTATGGACACGGAATCAAAGAATATATACCCCTTGCGGAACTTGCGGGGATAGAACATTTTTCGGTGTTCAGTGCAGATGAAGCGTTGGATGTGTGTAATGTAAAAAGGCCGGAGACTGATTTAATGGTAATGGGATGGATGGATAATGAACAGCTTGCGTGGGCGATTGAGAACGGGATAGAATTTTTTGTTTTTGAGACCGGCAAGATACAACGTATTCTGGAAGTTGCCCCAAAAATAGGTAAACCTGCACTTATACACCTTGAGGTGGAGACGGGGATGAACCGCACCGGACTGAACCAGAAATCGCTGCAATCTGTTGTGAAAACAATAAAGAAAAATCCCGGTCTTTTTGTAATCAAGGGGTTGTGCACCCATCTTGCAGGTGCTGAGAGTATTGCAAATCATGTACGTGTTCAGAAACAGCTGGCACGCTACAAAAAGATCTGCAAGTGGATGAATTACCAGGGACTTGTTCCCGCTAAAAGACATGTTGCCAGTTCAGCTGCTGCCATGACCTACCCGGCTTCCCGTTACGATATGGTAAGGGCAGGCATATTGCAATACGGATACTGGCCAAGTGCCGAAACTTTTATACAGTATATAAGTAAAAAAGAAGAAAAGCAGGATCCGCTGAGGCGTGTTATAGGATGGAAGACGCGAATAATGAGCATTAAGAAGGTGAAACAGGGGGAGTTCGTTAGTTATGGGACTTCCTATATTGCCCATGAGGACAAGGTTATCGCAGTTATTCCCGTTGGGTATTCACACGGATACAGCAGGTCATTAAGCAACCAGGGACGTGTTCTTATCAAGGGACAAAGAGTTCTGGTCATTGGACTTGTCAACATGAACATGTTGATTGCGGATATTACCAAAATACCCGATGTCAGTATTGGAGAAGAAGTTGTTCTAATAGGGAAACAAGGGGAGTCTACAATTACTGTTGCATCGTTCGGGGAGTTTAGTGATCAGTTGAATTATGAGCTGTTAACAAGATTACCCTTGAATATTCCAAGAATAGTTGTAAACTAATTTTTTATAATAATGGCATTTATTGAATTAAACAGGCTAAAACTGAAACATAATTACGATTTTCTTGAAAATATATTTAAACAAAATAATATTGATTGGGGAATCGTTACTAAATTGTTATGCGGCAACCCGGTTTACCTGAAAGAAGTTATAGACCTTGGCATAAAGCAGGTTCTGGATTCAAGAGTAAGCAATTTAAAGGCGATAAAAAGGATCGATCCGGAAATTGAAACTATTTATATTAAGCCACCGGCCAAGCGTTCGATTCGTTCGGTGGTAAAATATGCTGATATAAGTGCCAACACTGAGCTTTATACTATCAAGCTTTTAAATGAGGAAGCAGGAAGGCAGGAAAAAACGCACAAGATCCTCATAATGATAGAAATGGGTGACCTGCGTGAGGGTGTTTTGGGAGATAACCTTATAGGTTTTTACGGGAAGATTTTTAATCTGCCAAATATTGAGGTTGTAGGGATTGGAACAAATCTCAACTGTTTAAATGGCATAATGCCAAATCAGGATAAGCTTATACAGCTGGGCCTGTACAAACAGTTAATTGAAGCAAAGTTCAAAAAGAAGATACCTTATGTATCTGGCGGCTCTTCGGTAACTATACCGTTGATATTAAAGAGGATAATGCCTGGAACCGTCAATCATTTCAGGGTTGGAGAGACTCTCTATTTTGGCAAAGACTTATTTACCGGCAAGCGGATAAAGGGAATGAAGTCAGATATTTTTAAACTGAAGACAGAAATAATTGAACTTATTGAAAAACCAATGGTGCCTTCAGGAGAAGTTGGAACGAATGTAGCAGGTGAAACTCTTGAATTTGATGAAAAGGATCTTGGTAAAAAATCTTACAGGGCAATCCTGGATATCGGGCTGCTTGATATCAATCTTGATCATATAGAGGCGGTTGATAAGAAAATAACGGTTACAGGAGCAAGTTCTGACATGATAGTGGTTGACCTTGGAACAAAGAAACCCCGTTACAAAGTGGGCGATCTTATAGAGTTCAAAATCGATTATATGGGAGCATTGACTATACTCAATTCGGACTATATAACCAAAAGAGTTGTATAATATTATTTAACAGTTAATTATTACAATATAAAAAGATGTACGAAAAAACAAAAGGTGATTTTGCAGAGAAATTAACGGAAGACAAGATTTTGGAAATAGTTAATGAGCCTGTTAAAATGGCAATACTCGATTTGCTTGACAAAAGAGGGGCATGCCCTTTTGGCGATATAATAAGAGAGCTGTCAATCTCTCAGCCAGCAGGCATGAACCATATTCTTGAACTGAAGCTTACCGGTCTGATAGAAAGGTATTCCAGTCCGCCAAACTATAACCTCAGCCGTGAAAGGTATGCCAAAGTGAAGGAGTATATAGAGAAGAACGGTTGAGAAATCATAATGTCCATAACAGGTAAATAATAAAACATATATATGAGACAATTAAAAATAACAAAATCAATTACAAACCGTGACAGCAATTCAATTGAAAAGTATCTTCAGGAGATAGGAAGGGAAGAGCTTATTTCTCCTGAGAAAGAAGTTGAATTGGCTCAGCGGATAAAGAAAGGGGATCAGTTAGCTTTGGAAAAGCTGGTAAGGGCTAACCTTCGTTTCGTTGTTTCTGTGGCCAAGCAGTATCAGTTTCAGGGATTGAGCCTGCCTGACTTGATCAATGAAGGTAATCTTGGACTCATTAAGGCGGCCACAAAGTTTGATGAAACAAAAGGCTTCAAGTTCATTTCATATGCTGTATGGTGGATCCGGCAATCGATACTTCAGGCAATTTCAGAACAGGCAAGAGTGGTTCGTTTACCCCTGAACCAGGTTGGTTCACTGGGCAAAATACACAAGATTTCCGCAAAGTTTGAACAGCAGAATGAAAGAGACCCGTCGGCAGAAGAGCTTGCCGAACAACTCGGAATGCCCAGGGACAAGGTTGCCGGGACTATGCGTCTGAACGGCCGCCCTCTCTCTTTTGACGCACCTTTTGTTGAAGGAGAAGACAACAGTCTTCTGGATGTGATGGAAAACAAGGATTCTCCAGTTGCAGACTCGGATCTGATGAAAGATTCCCTGCGAAAGGAAATTACACGGACCCTGAGTGTGCTCTCAGACAAAGAGAGGAATGTTATAGAGTGCTATTTCGGGATTGGCCGGCAGGAGATGTCTCTTGAAGCAATAGGAGAGGAGCTCGGACTTACCAAGGAGCGTACAAGGCAAATAAAGGAGAAAGCACTCAGAAGATTGCGTCATAAATCCAAAAACAAATTGTTACGAATGTACCTGGGTTAAAAAATGAATAGAGGATCATATAATAAGCCGTCTTCAATAAGGGTTGACGGCTTTTCCTTTTACGGTAAAAAGTAACAGCCCGATTTTTTTACCCTTTTATTACCGCCATAGGATCCAGTTTTAATAATATTTCTACAAGGTCCTCCTGGTTTTCCATCACTTCGTCAATATTCTTGTAAGCTCCCGAAGCTTCATCAAGATCCCTTTTCCCTCTTATACTGTGTAATATTCCCTTCTCTTCAAGTTTTTCAGTTTCATATTTGATATCCAGATTTTTCTGTGCTTCACGCCTGCCCATGATCCTTCCTGCTCCGTGAGAACAGCTTCTGAAGCTTTCAGGGTTGCCTTTTCCTGATACAATATAACTACTAGTTCCCTGTGAGCCCGGAATTATCCCTTTTTCCCCTTTTGCGGCACTGGTTGCTCCTTTTCTGTGCACAACAACTTCACTTCCGAAGTGTTTCTCAATACTTGCATAATTGTGTGCAATGTTTATGAAATCTGAAACGGTTATTTCACCAGCATGTTCATTGAAAATAGATACCGACAGCTCAGACATAAGCTTGCGGCTTGCATATGCAAAATCGATGCAATATTGCATTTCCCTGATATAATCCTGTCCGGTATTTGTATCAAGCGGCAAAAAGGAAAGCTGTTTGGGATGATTAGCCTTTTTGTAATTTTTTTCACTGATATTTACAGCTTTTCTGTAGTAATGATCGGCTACCTGCTTACCAAGATTTCGGCTGCCGGAGTGGACCATGATCCATATAAAACCATCCGACCCTTTCTGCACTTCAATAAAATGGTTTCCGCCTCCCAGGGTGCCAAGCTGATGCCGGGCTTTTTCAAATTCCCTCTCCACAACGGTCATCCTCCCTTTTACTTCCGGCATAAGTGATGGATCCTGAGGCTTTTTGTGATGGTTGAACCCTGTTGGAACAACCCTGTTTATATCCCTTGATATATTAATTAATTTTTTTCTGCTTATTTCTTTAAGAGAAGTTTTCAAAGCACACATTCCGCATCCAATATCAACACCCACTGCATTTGGAATCACAACGTTTCTGGCAGCCAACACACCCCCGATAGGCATGCCGAAACCTTCATGGCAGTCTGCCATAATGGCAATATGGTGAAATGCCAAGGATAGATTAGCTATATCTCTGGCCTGTTTCAGTGCTCCCGGCTCTATTTTATCAACCCACAGCTTAATGGGGATCTTTTCAGTATTTATTGTACGCTTCATTGCATTAATAAAAAAAACCTTTACGTATAATAACAATACGCATATCCCTGTGAAAATAATATACATTATAAAAAAATCTCCGGCATTGCCGGAGATTCTGAGAGGGGGTGGAAGACCGGACTTGAACCGGCGACCTTCAGATCCACAATCTGACGCTCTAACCACCTGAGCTACATCCACCATGTTCAGCAGCCGCAAAGATAAAAAAATCTTTCCAAAAAAGATATGCAAAATTTAGTTTAATAGACCAACTCTGATTCCGACGGTTATAATATAAAAATTTCCGGAACCGGTTTGTCTATTTATTTTTAAATTTGCAGCCTTGTAAACAGACAACATACTGCATTGGATTTTGCCGGGAAAATAAATAAGATAAACAGCCTTCAGGCAATACAGCTGTTAAGGTTCGGGACGTTCCTGCTTATCAGTATAATATTTGCAAACAGTTCTGTTGCGACCGAAGATATCGGATACTATGAACTTTCTCTCTTTATAGCAAGTGCCGTTAGCTTCTTCTGGGTTACAGGAATTATACAGTCACTACTCCCTCTCTACAACAACAACAAAACTTTTGGAAAGCACTCTTCAGGCAACAGGGGGAAATCTGCTGAGATTTTCAATGCTTTTCTTGTTCTTTCAGTTTTCAGCCTGATGGCATTCATTTTTTGTCTGATTTTCCAGAGATCCTTTTATCTTTTTGACGGAGTAAAGGATATTTCATTCATGAATCTGGTTTTCATCTATATTCTTCTCAGCAATCCGGGCCACCTGGTAGAATATGTTTATTTGCTAAGGAACAAGTCAGAAGAGATGCTTATATACGGTTTCTGGTCTTTCGGATTGCAGCTTCTGCTTGTTACTGTCCCTGTTTTGTCCGGATACCCCATAGAATATGCAGTGAAAGGATTGATTTTAATATCGGTTATTCGCCTCTTCTGGCTGGGTGTTTTGATGAAGCGCTATTCAATGCTAAAATTCTCCGCTTCTTTTGTCAGGGAGCATTTTGCCCTGGGCATGCCACTGATAATTAGTTCTCTGCTCAGCGGCTCCGCCCAGTATATTGATGGTATTATTGTATCCGGCTCATTTGATGCAGCATCTTTTGCAGTTTTCCGCTTTGGAGCAAAGGAGCTGCCCCTTGTGTTGCTTCTTGCAAACGGACTGAGCAATGCAATGCTGCCTGAGTTCTCAGGTGCCGGAAAGGTGAAAGCTGCCCTCTCAACGATAAAAAAGAGGTCAAAACGACTTATGCATATGCTTTTTCCAATCTCCACCATTTTGCTTTTTTTCAGCAAAGTCCTTTACATTGCAATGTTCGGTGAGAGATTCTCCAGAAGTGCAGACATCTTTATGGTATACCTCTTACTGATAATAAGCCGGCTTGTTTTTCCGCAAACAATCCTTATCGGGTTGAAGCGTACACGAATAATACTCGGTGCCTCTTTTGTTGTAATAGTGCTTAATGTATCTCTTAGCCTTTACATGATGCAGTATTACGGAATGGTTGGTGTTGCAGTTGCTACGGCAATTGTTTTCCTGCTTGAAAAAATAATGCTTATTTTGTATAACTATTTTATAATAAAAATAAAACCCGGTGAATATATTCCTGTAGCCACTTACATTTTTTACACGTTTCTGATAGTACTGGTTTTTGTATTACTCGACCACAGGATAATCAGACTTCATTGAGAAACAGGATCAGATTTTTTTGCATTATTTTTGATAATTATACTATTATGTATATTTTTGCGGTTCAATAATCAAAAAAGATAATTAGAACGGAGAAGCAATGAAAAAGGAAATACATCCTAAGAATTACCGCCTTGTTGTTTTCAAGGATATGTCAAACGACGAGTATTTCATATCAAGGTCAACAGCACCAACAAAGGAAACAATAAAGCTTGATGACGGGAAAGAATATCCGCTTTACAAGTTGGAGATATCCAGCACATCACACCCTTTCTATACAGGCAAAATGAAGCTGGTCGACTCAGCAGGTCGTGTTGACAAGTTTATGAACAGGTATAAAAAGCACATGGACAAAAAGTCAAAAAAGTAGTTTCCGACATAAAAAGAGATATAAAGCCCTGCATTGGCGGGGCTTTTTTTTCATTTCATAAATCAGGTTGATTCAACCATCTTTTCAATCTGAAGTTTTTACCGGCTCCACCTTTTTTTTATTATTCAATAAAACTATTTTTGTTAAATGGTGTTTCAGACAATGCCCGATGTTCAAAACTAAAGGCTCAATCAGTTCATGCAGCATTTTACATTAACAAATCATCATAATATTCCCGGTTTGTTATCCGGGGAATAAATTATTCACCTATGAACTTAATATTGTTTGACGACCATTCATGGATGAACCTGTGGCCTTTCACAATGACTCGTCCGGTGGCGGCAATCCGTATTGGTCTGTTGACATTAATGGAAAAATGGGAAAAAACTTATTCCTTATCCGCCTCATATTTGACAGCAGAATATTTGAAACCAGTATACAAAACAGCTGTAACTTCAGACAACCTGCTGGTTAACGGTTCTGTACTTCCAAACCGTGAGCTGGCAGAGGAGGTGCANAGGCTCGCTTTTAATGAGGCGCTGGTCAGAAATGACGAAATAATTGCTGTTCGTCTGAACCGTGAACAAACATATGAATTCTCTTACGAAAATATTGAACGTTACAAAAAGAGAGAAACTAACTCAGGTTTTGTTAAAGTTAATTACCCCTGGGATATATTCAGTCTCAACGGAGAGGCCCTTGCTTCCGATTTCAGGGAGGTGACGTTTGGGAGGTCATCTGAAGATCCCGGCCCGTTAGCAAAAACTGTTGGCAATAAAAATATTTTTATTGAACAGGGGGCATCAATCAGTTTTGCCACTTTAAATTCAACCGACGGACCGGTGTATATCGGCAAAAATGCTCAAATAATGGAGGGGGCTGTTATACGCGGTCCTTTTTCACTCGGGCAGAGTTCAGTTGTGAAGATGGGTGCAAAAATTTACGGCCCTACCACGATAGGCCCCCATTGCAAAGTTGGAGGAGAGATAAACAATTCTGTTTTTTTCGGTTATTCAAACAAGGCACACGACGGTTTTCTGGGAAATTCGGTTATAGGAGAGTGGTGTAATCTTGGTGCCAATACAAACAACTCCAATCTGAAAAATAACTATGCTGAAGTGAGGGTTTGGAACTACTCACAAAAAAAATTCATCGGGACTGGATTGCAGTTTTGCGGGTTATTTATGGGGGATCATTCAAAGAGTGCTATAAATACCATGTTTAATACAGGAACGATGATTGGTGTTTTTGCGAATATTTTCGGAAGCGGTTTCCCAAGGAACTTCATACCCTCATTTTCATGGGGTGGCCCACAGGGCTTTGCAACCTATAATCTAGATAAAGCAATTGAGGTGGCTGAAAAAGTTATGATAAGGCGTAATGTAGAATTAACTGAAGCTGACAGCCATATTCTTGAAACTGTTTTTAATAATACTGAAAAATACCGCAGATATTAGATTTGTTCAAGCACGACCTGTAGAACAAAAGACCATGTCCGGTGTTTAAATTACATGACAAACACTTAACCGACAATTTTTTTAAGAACAACAGGAAGATAACATTATGAGAAAGAAGTACGGAGGAAGTTTTTTTGAAGATATTTTTGGGATGAACCCTTCAGATGATGAGTATGACTTTATGACACTTATCAGTGAAGAGGATGAAAAAACACTTGGAAAGACCAAAGTTCCTGAAGTTCTGGCTATTCTTCCCCTAAGGAATACTGTCCTTTTCCCGGGAGTTATAATACCAATTACAGTTGGTCGTGAAAAATCAATTAAACTTATAAAGGAAAAGTTCCAGAAAGAGAAGATAATTGGTGTGCTGGCCCAAAAGGATCAGGAAGTAGACGATCCAGGAACGGGTGACCTTTATAGTGTGGGGACGGTTGCCCAGATAGTAAAAATTCTTGAAATGCCTGACGGTGCTACATCTGTTATAATTCAGGGGAAAAAGAGGTTCAGAATCGACCGGATAATAACAGAAACACCTTATCTGCAGGCAAAGGTAGAAGTGCTTGAAGAGGTAAAACCGCCCAAAAAAGGTGATAAATTTGATGCCCTGATCGGTTCACTGAGGGATCTCTCAATAAAAATTATAAAGCTTTCAACAAATATTCCCCCGGAAGCTTCATTTGCGGTAAAAAATATCGAAAGCCCATCTTACCTGATAAACTTTATCTGCTCCAATAGTGATATGGACATCTCCGAAAAGCAGAAAATGCTTGAGATAAGCGACCTGAAGAAACGGGGCACACTTTTGCTGGAACACCTCATGCATGAACTCCAGATGCTTGAACTTAAAAATGATATACAGACAAAGGTTAAAATGGAGCTTGACCAGCAGCAGCGCGAATATCTTCTTCATCAGCAGATGAAAACAATTCAGAATGAGCTGGGAGGCAGTCCTCTTGAAAAGGAGATTGAGGAGATGCGTGAAAGGGGAAGCAAAAAAAAGTGGAGCAAAGAGGTTCAGCAGGCTTTTGAAAAAGAGCTTGAAAAGTTGCAGAGGCTAAATCCTGCTTCTGCAGAATATTCAGTACAGGTCAACTACGTTCATTTAATGCTTGATCTGCCATGGGGAGATTACACAAAAGACAATTTTGACCTGAAACGTGCTGCTAAAGTGCTTGACAGGGATCATTTTGCACTCGATAACGTTAAAGAGCGAATACTTGAACATCTGGCCGTGCTCAAGCTCAAAGGGGACATGAAATCTCCGATTCTTTGCCTTTATGGTCCGCCTGGTGTCGGGAAGACCTCCCTTGGGAAATCAGTTGCATCAGCCCTTGGGAGAAAATTCGTCAGAATGTCTCTTGGTGGCTTGCGCGACGAATCTGAAATACGGGGGCACCGGAAAACTTATATAGGTGCTATGCCAGGACGTATATTGCAGAATATAACGAGGGCAAAAAAATCAAACCCCGTTTTCATGCTCGACGAAATTGACAAGGTAGGTAGGGACTTTCACGGGGATCCCTCTTCTGCATTACTTGAAGTTCTTGACCCTGAACAGAATATTTCATTCCATGACAACTACCTTGAACTGGATTATGATCTCTCAAGGGTTCTTTTCATTGCTACTGCCAATACCATAACAACCATACATCCTGCTTTACGCGACAGGATGGAGATGATTAATGTAAGCGGTTACATGGTTGAGGAGAAAACAGAGATAGCAAAGCGCCACCTTGTGCCCAAGCAGCTCAAGGAACACGGACTGAAGGGCGAATCGATAACGTTTTCCAGAAAAGTGCTGGAAAGGATAATTGAAGATTACACCCGTGAATCGGGAGTCAGGGAACTGGATAAAAAAATTGCTACAGTTATCAGGCGGATCGCTAAAAAAATTGCACTTGAGGAGGAATTTACAAAACGGATAAAAGTTGATGATATCAGGGAAATACTGGGTCCGCCCGAATATACACGTGAAATGTACAAAGGTGGCGATTTCCCGGGCGTGGTTACCGGACTTGCATGGACTGCAACCGGGGGGGAAATCCTCCTTGTTGAAACAAGTCTCAGCAAAGGGAAGGGAAAACTGACACTGACCGGAAGTCTGGGTGAGGTCATGAAAGAATCTGCAATACTTGCACTGGAATATCTCAAGTCACACTCGGATTATCTGAAAATTAATCCGGAAGTTTTTGATAAATGGAACGTTCATTTACATGTTCCGCAGGGAGCCATTCCAAAAGACGGACCTTCTGCCGGTATAACAATGGTCACATCTATTGCTTCGGCATTTACCGGGCGTACTGTGAAAAAAGGTATTGCCATGACCGGAGAAATAACTCTCCGTGGCAAGATACTGCCGGTTGGTGGTATAAAGGAAAAAATACTTGCTGCAAAAAGAGCAGGAATTACCGATATTATCCTCTGCGAGGAAAACCGTAAAGATCTCGAAAAAATAAATCAGCTCTATCTAAAAGGGTTGAAATTCCATTTTATAAACACTATTCTTGAAGCACTTGATATAGCTTTTCCTGAATAGCAAATAAAGAGAGCCCTTAAAAGGTAGTTAAGGACTCTCCATGGTGAAAAGATTGTTGTTGTTTTTCAGAGACAAGGAACTATTTAATAAGCCCTATTTGATGATAACAACCGAATCCGGATTGTCAGTCTTTAATATGAATGATTCTGTAAGGAAAAGAACAACTTCCCTGTCTGTATGAGATTCATAACCTATTGAGATATCCTGTCCAAGTATCAGTTTCAGTTCATCAGTCGTTTGAGGGACAAGGAATGCCTCATTGATAAAATGGTTTGGGATAACAGGCCCATCAATTATTTTTTCAATCTGTTTTCTCAAAGGGTAACAGTTGGAAACAGCTGAAATCTTTTTCCAGACCGGTAAACCTGCCACAAGTGCATACGGCCCCTTTACAGCTTTCTCCATTAGTATTGAGACCCCTTCAGAAACAACACCGGTAAAATCTTCAATGTTTTCAGGAATTTTAATATGATTATCACTACCACAGTCGGCCAGCCCCTTCATGGAAGCGTTTTTCAAGCCGTAGTATATCGATTTTTCTTCGAATTCAGCTAATTTTTTTGCTGCATCTGTAAGAGGGTCAAGATCGGCATCTGAAGCTCCCCTTGAAATGTTATCCAGTTCCCATATATTTAGCTTAAACGATATCCTTGGCTCAACCAGTGGCTGAACTTTATGTATGCCGTAAATAACTCCTTCTTTTTTCTGTCCTGATGGTATTTCAAGCCGCCCTTCCGGAACTGAAGCGAAACCCCATCCTTTCGGACCTTCAACATTAAGAAATTTTCGTGATACAAGGAAAGATTCCAGTACTCTTCTGGCCTCTTCGTTTATTTCATGCCAGGCTTCATTTGAAACCGGTGCCATCTGTTTTTTCAAAATATCCATAAATAATTGATTTTATTTGATTTTTCCTATACCAAGATCTGACGGGTTATCATGATTCTCTTTGTGTGAATCTTCTTCACTTCCATCCTCGAAAAGGAAGCGGCGCAACTGCTCATCCCAGGCAGGCATGTTTTTCCGCAACCATTCAATTGCCATGCATGCATGCTCTATCTCTTCATCCCTGTTATGGGCAAGGATAGCCCTGAGCTTTTCATCGGAGCAAGTTACAACACGCTGGTGGTACCAGTCAATTGCCTCAACCTCCTCCTTAAGGCTTTTAAGTGCACGTGAAAAATCTCTTGCTTCAGGAGTGAGTTCATCTACAGGTTCGTGATAATCAGACATACTAAAATAATTTTGATTGAAATTTAAATTGATATATAATTGATTTTATAAATATATTTAATCTCAATATTTAATCCAATATTTTTTTAAAATATTACTGTTAAGCGATATTACAGTTGCGCTTTTGTTGCTAAACAGATAAATATTGCTACTTTTAAGATTAAAACAATATTTTGCCCTATTTGTTCAACCATTGATTTATGGATATATTTTATTTTGCCGGATTTTTACTGGCAATTTTCCTTACATATATTTTTTTACGGAAAAGAGCCTTTTCCTGCAGGATTGTCATTATCCTTTTTCTTTTTTTGCTTTCAGGCAAATTACTGCTGGGAATATTTGAAGCAGATCTATTCAGAACGGCAGACAGGGATATAATATTCCGGAAGGCTCAAATTTATCAACCCGACTTTTTTTTGGAGGATTATAATGTACTTTTCTCAAAGGCGGAATTTGATCTGCGAATGACCGAAACGGAAATGCTCCCGATGAATATCAGTGTTGTTACATTATTTGCTGCCACCACCATTTCAGTCCCATCTGGTATTCCGTTCAGGGTTGAAGCCGAAGGGGTTTTTGCAATAACCAGAATGCCCCCGGGAAATGCTTCATCATTTGGGAAGGTTTATTATGAAACCGATGACTTCAATCCGTTGGAGCCTCACTTGATTATAGGGATGTCAACAGTTCTGGGAACCGCATCGGTTGAAATATCCAGGTAATTTTCCCGCAGGTTGGAATATCACCATATTTATGATTAAATTGCGGGATATTTCTATAACTATTTTGTTTAATTGATATGGAAAAAACAGCGGTTTTCCCGGGGTCTTTTGATCCTTTCACGGTAGGGCACGAGTCAATTGTGCGCCGCGCACTCTCCATGTTTGACAAGATTTATATCAGTATAGGCTATAACTCGGAAAAGAAAGGTTTTTTCCCCCTTGATGTCCGGCTTAAATGGATCCGGAAGGTTTTCAGTGATGAACCAAAAATATTTGTTGAATCATTCAGCGGTCTGACTGTGGATTATTGCAGAAAAATAGGGGCGCTTTATATTTTGAGGGGGCTGCGAACTTCGTCTGATTTTGAGTTCGAACGCGCTATTGCCCAGCTTAACAAGTCGATGTATCCTGAGGTTGAATCTGTATTTCTGCTTACCATTCCGGAGCATACACCTGTTAACTCTACAATTGTAAGAGAAGTTATCCGCCACGGCGGGGATGCATCTAAATTTGTGCCGGCTGCAATAGATCTCAGCAGCTACATTAAAAAGAGGTGACCTGTATCAGGTTGTTTCTGAGAAAATTTTCCGGTGTTGCAGGAATTATATCATTAGATTTCACGGGCAGTGAGGCAACGGGATTTACTGCACACCTGCCTCTTCAAGAAGGTCTATTATTGAACCGTAGGTGTTTCTCGTGACCATTTTTATCTCTTTTGGACCTGCCCACATTACTTTTGTAATAAATTCCCCGGTTTGTGGCGCAGGGTTTTCTCTTCCTGAATATTCCATCCTGAACCAGTGAGTTTTCTTCAGGTGGGGCGTATTTTTAAAAAAGTAAGTATGGTAGGTACACATCAGCGCACTTGAAATTGTTACGCCTGAAATGCCGCACTCCTCTTCAACTTCTCTTATTGCAGTGCCTTCAGGAGTTTCTCCCTCCTCTATTTTGCCTTTTGGCAGGTCCCATTTATCAAAACGGTTTATGAAAAGAAGCTTCCCGTTTTTTTTGTTCATTACCAGTCCACCTGCAGCTTCAACATAACGAAAGCATGAAACAAAGTTTTTTTTCAGATCCTCAAGGTCATTACTGTAGATAAAAAGACTTTTTATTCTGTTAATCGCAAGAAATATCAGCAGCAGCTCTTTCAGTTCCTCCTTCTCATTGAATTTATAAAAGAGTCCGTGGTTTTCCTGAAATGATTTCAGAAAGTCCGTGGTAAGGAATACTTTTCTTTCGTTAAAAAAAACTTTATACATTTGCGTTATGCATCAAACAGAAAAATCGATTGCCAATCACCTACTGCAAATAAAAGCAATAAAATTGGAATCAGCAAGTTCTTTCCGCTGGGCCTCAGGATGGGACTCCCCAATTTATTGCGACAGCAGGAAGGTTCTTTCCTTTCCGGAAGCAAGGAAACTTGTGAGGGATGCTTTTTGTAAAAAAATCAAAAAAGAATTTCCTGCGGTTCAGCTTATAGCAGGTGTTGCTACTGGTGCCATCGCTCATGGTGTACTGGTGGCAGATTCGATGGACCTCCCTTTTGTTTATGTGAGATCTTCAACAAAAGGTCACGGTCTTGGGAATATAATTGAGGGAGATGCCCCGGCCGGTACCAGAGTGGTTGTAATAGAAGACCTGATCTCGACCGGCAAGAGCAGTCTCAAAGCAGTCGAAGCACTTCGTGAAAACAGGTGTGAGGTTATGGGACTGGCAGCTATATTTTCATATAATTTCGGTATTGCAGAAGAAAATTTTCGAAAAGCCGGTTGTACATACACAACACTTACGAATTATAACCACCTTATGGATCTCGCACTTGAAGAGAAAATATTCACACCTGAAGAGATTGAAGTCCTTAAACAGTGGCAGAAAGATCCGGCCGGCTGGAAACCCAAAACAGATAACAGATGACAACAGTTGAAAGCAATGTCCGGATTATTGACAGGAAGAGGGATGAGGTTTACAATTTTCTTTCGGATATATCCAACCTGGAGAGGGTCGCTCCTCCGGGGAAAGTGAAAGAGTTCACGATTAATGGGGAATCCTTCAGTTTTAATATTGAAGGGATTGGCGAATTGAATGTGCGGCTGTCGGAAAAGATTCCATCTGAATCACTGCTGTTTGAATCGGAGGGCAGGGCTCCTTTCAGATTTTCATTCAGGGTAAAACTGAACAGCCCGGAACCATCTGTAACTGAGATGAGGCTTGAAATGAATGCTGCGCTCAATCCGTTTATGAAAACCATGCTTGGCGAATACCTGCAGAGCGGTATTGACAAAGCTGCCGAGGAGCTTTCTCTTAAGCTGTCAAGGCATGTGTGATCAGGTTATATTTTAAATGAAACTTCCTTAAAACCGAATTTCACTGTTTTACCATCAGCTTCGATCAACAGGTGTCCAAATTCGTCAATTCCTTTTATTCTTCCCTCAAAAAATCTGTCTCCGGCACTGAAACAATGTGTTTCATTGATCCTGTAAAGGTTTTGGGTGTAAAGGGTTTTAATAAGAGTTTCCTTTCCTGATACCAGCTGAAGGTACCTTGCTTCTATTTTGCTGCACAGCAGCCCGAGGCATTCCTGCAGATCGTAATCAATTCCGTTGATTTTTTTCAGTGAAACGGGGTTAGGGGCATCGCTCCGGAACACCTCCTGGTTGATGTTAACTCCTATACCTGCAAATGTATGTTCTATCCTGTCCGTTTTCAGAATATTCTCAATAAGTATTCCTGCGATTTTCCCGTCACCTGCATATATGTCATTCGGCCATTTAATCGAGATATTCTCGTTAAAAAGGATCAGGAAATCATATATGCCAAGTGAAATAACCATAGACAAAAAAAACTGCTTTTGCACTGGCAGGAAATCCGGTTTGAGAATAATAGTGAATGTGAGGTTCCTGTTTTTTTCACTTTCCCATGAATTACTGCCATAACCTCGTCCGGCCGTCTGTTCCTGCGAAAGGATAACGGTTCCGTCTTCTACAAACTCCCTTCTTGCAAGCTCAATAGCGTGCCTGTTTGTTGAATCAATAGTTTCAAATGTATGCAGTTGCCTGCCAATAAAAGATGTGTTCATCTGTTTGCAATAGGCTGATTAAATTAACGTTTAATAATCGGGATAAAGATAACTTTTTAACAGTCCTGGAACAATACCCGGAAATGATGCTTGAAGACCGGAGCTGCATAAAGCGCGGATTTGCTTAGTCATACCGATTTATAAAAAGATTTGCTTATATGAACCGCTCAAGATAATAATTTCAATATTCCGCCCGTGAGTAGTTCTTATATATGGCTTGGCTGACTTGCAGGAAATATTTGCCCGCTTCAAATACAATATAAAATCATTGTTGTGGTAAGATCTATAAGACCAAAAAATTAAATTGAATTTTCACTTTTGGTCTTATACGGGAAAACCGGCCGTTAATTTCAAAAGCCAAATAATTTAAAAATTCATTAACTTTGTAAACATTAAAAAAAATAGATGGGAAAAGAACTTGTTTCAACAGAAGTATTACTGGAACAAATTATTGAAGGGATAAAAAATGTAAGGGGCAGAGAAATAGTGAATATTGACCTCTCTCAACTGGAACATTCAATTTGCAGTCATTTTGTCGTTTGTCACGGCGAATCCAACACCCAGGTAAGTGCTATTGCCGATTCAGTCGAAAGAACGCTTAAGGAAAGACTATCAGTGAAAGTATTCCACAAGGAGGGATATGAAAATTCACAATGGATACTTATGGACTATGGTAATATACTGGTTCACATATTCCAGAAGCCCTTCAGGGAATTTTACAGGCTTGAGGAGTTGTGGGGAGACGGTAAAATGGAAAAGATACCGGGTGAGGTTTAATGAATAATTTTTTTGAAATGTCAGATTCTAAAAAGAATAAGAGAACCGGGAAGAGTCCCGCTCAACCCCAGGGGGATAAAGGTAGGGATGAAAATAACAATAAACGTCCGAGATTCAGCATATACTGGATTTACGGCTTGATTGCA